>DHCFD07801__coassemble_1309_pt1 | contig 19213 bp, 12 predicted proteins | sample DHCFD07801__metabat2_low_PE_023 | metagenome-assembled genome bin DHCFD07801
GCGTATCGGCGTTTCGCTATGCCTGCGCTGTGATCATGCGGGATTCTCGCCGCCGCGCCGTACGCTGTGACGATGCCCGTCATCATCGGCCATCGCGGCGCACCCGGATACCGGCCCGAGCACACCCGATCGTCGTACGAGCTCGCGATCGATCTGGGCGCCGACATGATCGAGCCCGACGTGGTCGCGACCCGGGACGGCGTGCTCGTCGTGCGTCATGAGAACGAGATCTCGGGCACGACCGATGTCGCTGACCGGCCGGAGTTCGCGCACCTGCGCACCACGAAATCATTCGCCGGCCACGAGCTGACCGGGTGGTTCACCGAGGACTTCTCCTGGGACGAGCTGAAGACGCTCCGGTGCCGGGAACGACTGCCGCGCATCCGTCCGCAGAACGTCGGGTACGACGACACCGAACCGATCCTGCGGCTGCGGGACGTGCTCGATATCGCCGCCGCGCACGGCGTGGGCGTCGTCGTCGAGATCAAGCACGCGCCGTATTTCTCGGCGATCGGACTCGATCTCGCACCGCTCATCGCGGCGGACCTGCGCGCCGCCGGATGGCAGGATCCGGGAAGCGCGGCATCGCTCGTCATCGAATCGTTCGAGGAATCGGCGCTGAACGCCGTGCGCGAGGAGGGGATCCGGGCGCGCTTCGTCTACCTGCTGGAGAAGAGCGGGGCGGCGCTGGACCTGCTGCTCGCACACGGATCCGGTGCGCCGAGCTATCGCGACCAGCTGAACGACGTCGCGAGTCTCGCGGCGCGCGTCGACGGGATCAGCGTGAACAAGAGCCTGCTCCTCTCCGGCGATGCGCGATTCGCCGGCGAAGCGCGGGACGCGGGGCTCGAGCTGTTCACCTGGACATGCCGCCCGGAGAATGCGTTCCTTGCGCGGCGGTTCCGCGCGCCGGGCGGATCCGCGGCGTTCGGGGATTGGCGCGGGGAATGGGCCCAGATACGCAGATCGGGCGTGACCGGCGTGTTCGCCGACCAGCCCGATCTCGCACGCGAGGCGTTCGCCTCGGCTTAAGCCTCGTTCTCGAGGTCTGCCCAGAGGCCCTCGACGGCGGCTGCGGGACCGGGCTGACCCGGCTGCAGCAGGAAGATGTCGCGAATGCCCGACTCGGCACCCGATGCGTCGCCCGTCTCGATCAGCGTCGCGACGTTCTCGAAGTCGGCGCGCAGTTCGGCGGCGGGCTTCGTCAGCGGGAACGAACTGCGCAGGTTGCGCGACAGCTGCAGCCACGCGTCGGACATCACGGCGTCGAACAGAGTGTTGCCGCTCTGCTCGCCGAGGTAGGTCGTGAGGTCGCCCGTCGCGTGGAAGGCCGCGCGCGGATCATCGGCCACGACCGCGGAGATCTTGCGCGTGAGCGCCGCGGCGTGCGCGCGCTGTGCGTCGTCGAGCGAGGGGAGGGCCGCGCGCAGCCAGAGGCCGAGCTGGTAGCCGAGGAATTCTGCGGACTGCGCAGGCAGCTCGGGCGTGACATCGGTGACGCGCGTGAAGCGGCTGGCGACCATCTCGATCAGGCCCTGGCGCTCCAAACGCTGCAGTGCCTCGCGCACCGGCATGCGTGAGACATCGAGCTGGTCGGCGAGCTCGCCATCGCGCACCCGCTCGCCCGGAGCGAGCGTTCCGTCGACGATCGCGTCGCACAGCCGCTCGTACACGACGTCAGCGAGGCGCTTGGTCTGCGCCTGCACCTTGATGCCACCTAGGTTCACGGAGTACCCCCACATGTTTGTTGTCAAAATGATACTTGCGGGAGCTTATGCGCACACTTCGAGGTGGTACTTCGGCCCGATTGTCAGGGGTCTCCCATAAACTCGGTCAGGCCATGCCACAGCTTCCTGATGCCTCTCTCGTCTCGTCCGACCGCGATCCTCTGCTCGACGGGCTCAACCCGCAGCAGCGAACCGCCGTCGAGTATCGCGGGCCCGCTCTGCTCATCGTCGCGGGGGCCGGATCCGGCAAGACCCGGGTGCTCACGCACCGGGTCGCCTCGCTGCTGCGATCCCGCGAGGCGTGGCCGAGCCAGATCCTCGCCATCACCTTCACGAACAAGGCTGCGGGCGAGATGCGCGAGCGCGTGGAGCAGCTCGTGGGCGAGCAGGCCAAGGGCATGTGGATCTCGACGTTCCACTCGGCCTGCGTGCGCATCCTGCGCCGCGAGGCCGACCAGTTCGGTTTCACGAAGTCGTTCACGATCTACGACTCCGGCGACGTGCGCGCGCTCCTCAAGCGCCTGGTGAAGGAGCATGAGGCCGACGCGTACGGGCTCACCCCGGCGACCGTGCAGAACCGCATCTCGAAGCTGAAGAACGAACTGCAGGACGCGGATACGTTCTCCCGTCAGGCGAACATGTCCGATCCGGCCGAGCGCATCTTCGCCGAGATCTTCCAGGACTACACGCGCAGGCTGCGCACGGCGAACGCCTTCGACTTCGATGACCTGCTCGCCCAAACGGTGTACCTGTTCCGCGCGTTCCCCCACGTCGCCGACACCTACCGGCGCCGCTTCCGGCACGTGCTCGTCGACGAGTACCAAGACACGAACCACGCGCAGTACCAGCTGATCCGCGAGCTCACGAAGGCTCCCGAGGGCGACTCGCTCGACGTCGGCGACGGTATGATCGCGCTGATGCCCGAGCAGCAGGAGGCGGGGGCCTCGCTCACGGTCGTCGGCGACTCCGACCAATCGATCTATGCATTCCGCGGCGCGGACATCCGCAACATCACCGAGTTCGAGCGCGACTTCACCGGTGCGAAGGTCGTGCTGCTCGAGCAGAACTACCGCTCGAGCCAGAACATCCTCGACACCGCGAACGCCGTGATCCGCAACAACTTCGACCGCAAGGACAAGAAGCTGTGGACGGATCAGGGCACCGGTCACGCCGTCGTCGGCTTCACCGGGTACTCGCAGCACGACGAGGCGCAGTTCGTCGCCGATGAGATCGACGCGCTGCGGCTGAAGGGCGTCGACTACAGCGAGATGGCTGTGTTCTATCGCACGAACTCGCAGTCGCGCGCGCTCGAAGAGATCTTCATCCGTTCGGCGATTCCGTACCGCATCATGGGCGGCACGAAGTTCTACGACCGCGCCGAGATCAAAGACGCGCTCGCCTATCTCGTGGCGGTCGTGAACCCCGCCGACGAGATGGCGGTCCGGCGCATCCTGAACAAGCCGAAGCGCGGGATCGGCGCGGTCACCGAGACGAACATCGCGACGTTCGCCGCCGACAACGGCCTGTCGTTCCGCGATGCGCTCGCGCACGCGAAGGAGATCGGTCTCGGTCCGAAGCTGCAGTCGGCGCTCGGACATCTCGACGAGGTGCTGCGCAAGGCGTCGGCGATCCTCCTCCCTGACGAGGGAGATGCGCCGCCGAGCGCCGTCGCCGAGGGAGTGCAGCTGCTGCTGAACGAATCGGGATACCTCGATGCGCTGCGGCGGTCGCGCGATCCGCAGGACGAGGCGCGCGTCGAGAACCTCGATGAGCTCGTGGCGGTCACCCGAGAGTTCGCGCGCAACAATCCCGAGGGCACGGTGATCGATTTCCTCACCGAGGTCGCGCTCGTCGCCGACAGCGACGATCTCGACGACGCCACCGGCACCGTTTCGCTCATGACGCTGCACACCGCCAAGGGCCTCGAGTACGACACGGTGTTCCTCACCGGCGTCGAGGAGGACCTGATCCCGCATCGCATCGCCGCCGGCGAGCCCGGCGGCCCGCAGGAGGAGCGGCGTCTGTTCTATGTGGGCATCACGCGCGCGAGGCAACGGCTCTACCTCTCGCTCGCGATGACGCGGGCCCAGTTCGGCGAGGTCTCGGTGGCGATGCCGAGCCGGTTCCTGCAGGAGATCCCGGCCGACCTCATCGACTGGCGGCAGGCACCGGGAGATGTCAACGGTCGCGGCGGCACGCAGTCGCGCGCGCTGAATGCGCCGCGCCCCCGCGAGAACCGGTGGGGCGTCAAGCCGCTCGAGCCCAAGAACAAGAAGGCGGCTCTCGGAGAGTTCACCAACCTGGTGACGGGGCGTGTGCGCGACAACGGCGACCTCGAGCTGGCGGGCGGCGACCGCATCCGCCACGACGACTTCGGCGAGGGCACCGTCGACGTGATCACCGGGCAGGGCGCGAAGCGCATCGCCCACGTGCGGTTCGACTCGGTCGGGGCGAAGAAGCTGCTGATCAAGGTGGCGCCGATCGAGAAGCTCTGACGTTCTCGGGCGACGGGACGCCGCGTCGCACGTAGGCTGGGCGTATGGGTCTGTTCTCGAGAAAGAAGAAGTCCGACCGCTCCGAAGACGAGGCGGCCGAGTCGGTCGAGGCACAGGATGCGACCGCCCAGCCCTCTGCCGAGGCGCCGTCGGAGCAGCCCGCGCCGGAGGAGCCCCCGTCGCCCGAGGTGAACATCTCGTTCTCGGCGTTCAAGGGCGTCGGCGCGACGTCGGGCCCCGAGGTCGTGTCGCCCGAGCAGCGCAAGGAACAGCAGGCGCGTCAGGCTGAGGCGAGCGCGAACGGCCCGCACGCCGCGACCGCGCCGCGCGAGGGAGCGGCTCCTGAGGGCGGGCGTCCCGTGCCGCCGCGCGAGCTGCCGCTCGCTCCCGCCGCCCCGCCGAACAATCTCGAGACGGTCAAGGGGCTGCGCGACAACACTCTCGTGCGCGACGCGCTCGCGGCGCTGCCCGAGAAGCCGACGCCCCAGCAGCTGCTGGGCGTCGCCCGCCAGGTGATGCAGGGGCATCTGTTCCTGCGCGTGACGGGCGACGTGCGCGAGCAGGTTCAAGAAGACGGGCGCGCCACGCTGCAGTTCGGCGTCGCCCGCAGCGGCGACAAGTCGTACATGCTCGTGTTCAGCTCGGGCAAGGCACTGCGCGATGCAGTGCAGACCGACAACAACACGCAGACGTCGGCGGTCGCGCAGCCGGTGCCGATGATCCTCAGCCACATGCTCGACAACGACTTCGACGGGCTCATCATCGACAACGCGTCGGGCGCGCACCGCATTGTGCTGCCGCGCGACGTGCTCGAGCGCGCGAAGACGCAGGCCGATCCCGAGATGCGCGTGAAGTCTGCGCTCGCTCAGCCGCGCGACGCCGAGACGCCGAAGAAGATCGCCGCGATCCTCGCGGAGCGCCCACCGCTCTGGGTCGCGGTGGCGCCGTCGCCGCAGGACGAGGAGAAGATGGGCATCGCCGAGGCGCGCCTCGCGAACGGCACGCGTCTGCTGCAGGTGTACTCGCACCCGCTCGAGGTCGTCGCGCAGGGCCGCAGCGAGCGCGCTCTGCCGTTCAGCGTCGCGAAGATCGCCAAGGTGCTCGTCGACAACCCCGCCGTCGGCGGCGTCCTGCTCGATCCCGCGGGTCCGCTCATCACCCTGACGCGCGAAGAGCTCGAGCCCGTGCTGGCCCTCGCGGACGAGGCTGAGGCTGAGGGCGCGGCTGAGGCCGAGGGCGAGACGCCGCCCGAGGAGTGATCGCGGCGCCGGATCCGGCGGGGCCGAGGCTCGTGGGCGGCTCAGATCGGCGTGACTCCTCTTGGCAGGATCACGTTATCCGACAATCAATGCCGCCCACTCACACGAACGCGCCGATGCCCGTGATGTCGCGTCCGATCAGCAGCGCCTGAACCGACTCCGTGCCCTCGTAGGTGTGGATGGCCTCGATGTCGACCAGGTGCTGGATCACGCGGTTCTCGAGCAGGATTCCGTTGCCTCCGAGCATGTCGCGCGCATCGCGGGCGATGTCGCGCGCCGTGCGCGTGCACGTGTATTTCGCGAGCGACGCCTGCGTGGGGCGCAGGGATCCGCTCGAATCGAGGTCGGCGATGCGGCGGCAGTACAGCTGCATGCTCGTCAGCTGCGAGAGCATGCGCGTCAGGCGCTCCTGCACGAGCTGGAATCCGGCGAGCGGCTTGCCGAACTGGATCCGCTCGCCCGCGTACTGCAGCGCCGCCTCGTAGCACGCGGTCGCGTGCCCGAGCGCCGACCAGGCGACGCCCGAACGGGTCGCGTACAGCACGCGCGACGTGTCGGCGAACGAGTGGGCGCCGGGGAGGCGTGCATCGAGTGGGAGGCGCACGTCGTCGAGCGCGACGCGCGCCTGATGGATCGCGCGCAGCGAGGCCTTTCCCTCGATCACCTCACCGACATACCCGGGCGTCTCCTGCGGAACGAGGAAGCAGCCGACGCGGCCGTGGTCGGCGTCATCGGCGTCGTCGATCCGCGCCCACACGAACGTGATCCCTCCGGACGCGCCGTTGCCGATCCATCTCTTGACGCCGCGCAGCACCCATTCGGATCCATCGCGCACGGCGACCGTCTCGAGCCCCGTCGAGTCGCTGCCGTGATCCGGCTCGGTGAGCGCGAAGGATCCGGGGACCTCGCCGCGGTCCAGCGCGTCGAGCCACCGATCCTTCTGCTCGTCGCTGCCGTACAGGGCGAGAGTGCGCAGCGCGAGACCGCCCTGGACCGCCTGTATCGTGCCGAGCGAGCCGTCGCCGCGGGAGAGCTCCATGACGATGAGCCCGGCCGCGAGAGGCGAGATGCGGGTGATGCCCTCGTGGTCGACGCCATCGGACATCACGTCGTGACGGCCGAGCGATGCGAGCACGCGCTCGTGCGGGTATTCCGCGGTCTCCCACGCGGCGAGCAGGTCGTCGGCCACCTCATCGACCACCGCGCGGGCGCGTCGCCATGCATCGCGGTCACTGTCGGAGATGTCGTCGAAGACTCCGTAATAGTCGGTGTCCAACGGCCGGTTGACGGAGTATGACGGCGTGCGCTCGCCGGGCAGCTGAGAGGTCATGCCGCCACGGTAGGAGCGTGCGCGTCATCGGCGCCATGTCTTTGTAGATCGCCGCCACACTGTAGAGTGGAGAGCAGACTTTCCCGGAGGGCCGATCCACATGATGTTCATTATTTCGCTGATCTTCTTCATCGGCGGGCTGTTCCTGTTCGGTGTCGCCTACATGGTGACCTCGTTCCAGGGTCTGGTCTTCACGGCCGGCATCCTGGCCGTGTGCGTCGCCATGGCGATCCCGATGTTCCGCAGTCAGTGGCGCACGAAGCATCACAACTGATCGCTCTCGTCGATGCCCCGCAGATCCTCGGATCCGCGGGGCATCGTCGTGTTCGGGCGCACGCCGAGCGGTGGTAGGCTTGAGGCGGTCGAGATTTCTCGACATCGAGACAGTCGTCTCCGCAGTGCGGCTGTCTCTTTCCCGTGGCCCACCGAAGGAAAAGCAACGTGGATCTGTACGAGTACCAGGCTCGAGACCTTTTTGAGAAGTACGAGGTGCCGGTGCTCGCCGGTATCGTCGCCGACACCCCCGAGGAGGTGAAGGCAGCAGCAGAGAAGCTCGGCGGTGTCGTCGTCGTCAAGGCCCAGGTCAAGGTCGGCGGTCGCGGCAAGGCCGGCGGCGTCAAGGTCGCGAAGAACCCCGACGAAGCGTACGAGGCGGCGAAGGCCATCCTCGGCCTCGACATCAAGGGGCACATCGTCAAGCGCGTGATGGTCGCCGCAGGTGCGAACATCGACCGCGAGTTCTACTTCTCGGTTCTGCTGGATCGCTCCAACCGCACCTACCTCGCGATGTCGAGCGTCGAGGGCGGCATGGAGATCGAGCAGCTCGCCGTCGAGAAGCCCGAAGCCCTCGCGCGCGTCTCGGTCGACCCGCTGACGGGCATCGACGAGGCGAAGGCGCTGGAGATCGCCAAGGCGGCGAACTTCCCCGAGGAGCTGCTGTCGAAGGTCGCGAACGTCTTCGTGAAGCTCTACGACGTCTACAAGACCGAAGACGCCACGCTGGTCGAGGTCAACCCGCTCGTGCTCACGGCCGAGGGCGACGTCATCGCGCTCGACGGCAAGGTGTCGCTCGACGACAACGCGAGCGAGGTGCGCCACCCCGAGCACGAGGAGCTCGAGGACAAGGGCGCCGCTGACCCGCTCGAGGCGAAGGCGAAGGCCTCCGGCCTCAACTACGTCAAGCTCGACGGCCAGGTCGGCATCATCGGCAACGGCGCGGGCCTCGTCATGTCGACGCTCGACGTCACCGCGTACGCGGGCGAGAACCATGGCGGCGTCAAGCCCGCCAACTTCCTCGACATCGGCGGCGGCGCGAACGCGCAGGTCATGGCGTCGGGCCTCGACGTCATCCTCGGCGACCCGCAGGTCAAGAGCGTGTTCGTCAACGTCTTCGGCGGCATCACCAGCTGCGTGGCCGTCGCCGAGGGCATCGTGAAGGCCCTCGAGATCCTCGGCGATGCGGCGTCCAAGCCGCTCGTCGTACGCCTCGACGGCAACCAGGTCGAGGAGGGGCGCGCGATCCTCGCAGAGGCGAACCACCCCCTCGTCACCCTCGCTGCCGGTATGGACGAGGGCGCCGACAAGGCCGCCGAGCTGGCCAACGCCTGAGATAAGGACTAGAAGAGATGTCGATCTACCTCAACAAGGATTCGAAGGTCATCGTCCAGGGCATCACGGGCGGCGAGGGCTCCAAGCACACCGCACTGATGCTCAAGGCGGGCACCGACGTCGTGGGCGGCGTCAACGCGCGCAAGGCCGGCACGACCGTCACACACGAGAAGCCGGGCGCCGGCGAGGTCGAGCTTCCGGTCTTCGGGTCGGTGGCTGAGGCCATCGAGAAGGAGGGCGCGAACGTGTCCGTCGCCTTCGTGCCGCCGAAGTTCACGAAGGACGCGATGATCGAGGCCATCGATGCCGAGATCCCGCTGCTCGTCGTGATCACCGAGGGCGTGCCGGTCGGCGACGCCGCGGAGGCCTGGGCCTACGCGAAGTCGAAGGGCAACAAGACGCGCATCATCGGCCCGAACTGCCCCGGCATCATCACGCCGGGCGAGGCGCTCGCGGGCATCACGCCGGCGAACATCACGGGCAAGGGCCCGATCGGCCTCGTGTCGAAGTCGGGCACGCTCACGTACCAGATGATGTTCGAGCTGAACGATTTCGGTTTCTCGACCGCCATCGGAATCGGCGGCGACCCCGTCATCGGCACGACGCACATCGATGCGCTCGAGGCGTTCGAGAACGACCCCGAGACGCAGGCGATCGTGATGATCGGCGAGATCGGCGGCGACGCCGAAGAACGTGCCGCCGAGTACATCAAGAGCAACGTCACGAAGCCCGTCGTGGGCTACGTCGCGGGCTTCACGGCCCCCGAAGGAAAGACGATGGGCCACGCAGGCGCGATCGTCTCCGGATCCGCGGGCACGGCTGCCGCGAAGAAGGAGGCCCTCGAGGCTGCCGGCGTCAAGGTCGGCAAGACGCCGAGCGAGACCGCCCAGCTCATGCGCGAGATCCTGAACGCGCTGTAAGCAGAACCACGAAGGCGGCCCCGGCACAGCGCCGGGGCCGCCTTTCTGCTGCCTCCGTGTCCGAGTCGGTGCGGGCTCGACGGGCTCTTTCGCACCTGTAGCGGGACACGCACGACTCCGTGTCCTGCTTCAGGGCGGAATGGCGCCGGATCTCCGCACCATGGGGGACACGGTTCGGACCAAGATCAAGCCGCGGACCCCGCCCGAGCCCTACGCGCAGGTGCGGGCGTCGAAGGGTGCTGCGTCCTGCTCGCCTTCCCTCGTGAGCGTCGCCTCGCCTGCGGGGATCGACTCCTCGCGCGTCGCGAACGCCGCGGAGGTCGTCTCCTCGGCTCCGACCGCGATCTCCCGCTCGCCGTACGGCGTCGTCACGGTCACGCTCGTGGCCCCGTCGCCGTTCTCGATGCTCGCGACGAGCACCGCCGCGCCCGCGACGCAGCGCGTCTCCGCGCGCAGGGTCACTCCTGGATCCTGCGCGACGACGACCTCCGCGCTCACGGTCAGCGCCGTCGTGCTGAACAGCTCGCGGCCGGGGGCATCCCATTCGGTCGATCCGCCTTCACCGACCCAGTCGTTGAGGTTCGCCCCGATGGATCGCACGGTTCCGGTCACCTCGTACGCGCCGGGCGTCGACGCATCGATCCCAGACAGATCCCAGTCGACCGGCAGCTCGCCCTCGCCGTACCCGTGAGCGAGGCGCACGTCGGCGTTCGCCGGCAGTGCGGCCCGCACCTCGTCGTCGGTCGCCTCGCGGGAGATCCGCACGGATCCGAGATCGGTCTGCGGCGCGTCGATCGCGTCGGAGGAGCGGATCACGTCGTACTGCCCCTTCGTCAGCGACACGACGCCCCCGTGCTTCGTGCTGGGCGCCATCCAGAAATCGTCGCTGTGCAGCTCGGTCCAGCCGGCGTCGAGATCGCCCGTCTCCATCGGGCGGTATCCGATGGTGGGGATCACATCGACGTAGAGGTACCAATGGTCGTCGTCGTGCCGCTTGAACACGGCCGGGCCCTCGACGCCGCCCGGGTTGTCATTCGCCCACCCGGCCCCGATCTCGGTCTGGATCAGCTGCCACTCCGCGGCCTCGTCCCACCAGTCGTGCGCGGTCGTCGACTCCATGTAGATGCCGTTGCCGTGCCCGTTGTCCTTCGTGATCCGGTAGGTCGTGCCCTCGTCCTGGATCACCGTGGTGTCGATCGCGTCGGCACCCGTGTCGACGAGCGTGCCGCCGTACTCGTAGGTCTCCTGCGTGAAATCGCTCGTCGCGCCCCACAGCACGCGGCTGTAGGTGCTGCCGGAGTGATCCGCGTCGTCGTAGACGTTCGACGACCAGTACACGACGAACGCGCCCTCGCCGGTCCCGTGATAATCCGGCACCCAGGTGGCCTCCGGCGCCCAGGCCATGCCGAGCTCGGCATGAGTGGCGCCGTCGGCCGTGGTCGCGACATCGAACTGCCGCAGGTCGCTCCACGTGACGAGATCCGTCGATTCCCACACGTTGAGCTTGGTGCTGCCGTTGCTCGACCAGTGGCACCAGTCCGCACAATCGCTCGTACCGGAGTCGCCGCCGAACACCCGCAGATCCGTCGCGATGATGTAGTAGGTCTCGGTCTCGGGGCTGTAGGTGAGGTAAGGATCCCGCACACCGGTCGTGCCGAGGTCGGAGGCGAGGATCGGCTCCCCGCCGTTCAGCTGATCCCACTGCTCGGGATCGTCGCCGCGCGAAACGTCGAGGTAGATCTTCTCGGCGTAGCCGTCGCTGTCCTCCACGAAGTGCACCATCATGTAGCCGTACGGCGTCTCAGCCCCCACCTCGGGGGCCTCGTCGGGCGCGGCTGCGGCTGCGGCAGCGGCGGAGGGAAGAACTGCGGCCATGAGCGCGGCGGCCATCGCACCGCCGAGGGCTCTCAGACCGCGCCGCCGGGATCGGCGGCCGGGGTCGGAAGTCGTGACGTCTCGCACAGAAGCTCCTTCGCTCGTGAGACCCGCTCGATGCCGCTCGCTGAGGAGAACGCACGGCCGATCGGCACGCTGGCGCCGTGCCGCGTCGTCTTCGACAGGGCGGGATGTCGGGCTTGTTCCCGGTAACATACCACGCTAGTGTTCCGAGGTGAAGACGTCGACCCGACGACGGAAAGACACCAGGCAAAGGCGCCCCACATGCTCTATCAGCGCTCACGTGCACCTCGCATGCGGCGACGCCTGGGCCGTATTCCGGCGAAGGATCGGCACTCGAACATCCGGTCAGGCGGCGCAGCATCCGCCTGCCCGGTCGCACAGCGGCGGCGGTCGTTCGCCGCGGAACGAATCGGCACATACGCCGAGAAATGGAGATAACGATGATCCGGACGAACAGGTCCCGTGTCGTTCGCACGGCTGCGGGCGTCATGGGCGGGCTCATGCTCGCAGGCGTCGGCGCTGCGGCGATGGCCGACGAGGTCGGCACCGATGGTGTCGACGTCAACGTCACGATCGATGAGCAGGCCGCAGGCGCGCTCTCGCTGAGCGTCGCCGCCGACAGCGAGACGCTCACCGAGGTCGAAGATGCCTCGCCCGACTACCGCGAGTTCGTGGGTGCCCTGCCCGACGTGACCGTGACCGACACGCGCAGCGAGGTGCCCGAAGGGGTCTACTGGTACGTCACGGGTCAGGCGAGCGACTTCGTCGGTTCCGAGGGACAGGACCCCATCACGCCCGACCACCTCGGGTGGGCCCCGGCGCTCGTCACCGAGGGCAACGGCGAGGTCGCCCCCGGCGAGGAGGTTCCCACCTCGCTCGACGACAGCACCAACCCCGATAACCCGAACAACGTCGGACTCGCGGGCGAGGAGCTGCTGCAGCTCGCGCTCGACTCCGCCGAGGCGACCGCGGCGAACGGATCGTGGACGGCGAACGCCGATCTCACGCTCAAGACGCCGAACGACGTCGCGGGCGGGTCGTACAGCTCGACCGTCACGCTGTCGCTGTTCGAAGAAGCGTACTGAGCCGTACCCTCTGCGTCCGGTCGGAGGCCGCGTGCCTCCGACCGGAACAGGGATCCTCATCCGTCATCCGCCTCATCCGCATTGGGAGAGCCGTGCTCCGCACCGTTAAGCCACTCCGTCGTCTCGCGCTGGCCGCCGCCCTCGCGCTCGCGGGGATCCTCGTCGCGCCCGTCGCCGCGGCGGCCGACGAATCGGATCCGGCGGACGTCAGATGGTCCGTGACGCCCGCGGACGAGTCCGGCCGGGACGACCGCCTCTCGATCCAGCACGCGCTGGAGGCGGGCGAGAGCGCGACCGACCACATCGCCGTGCGCAATCTCGGCGACGAGGAGGCGACCTTCAGGCTCTCGGCCGCCGACGGCTTCACAACGCGCAGCGGTCGATTCGACATGGTGGCGTCCGACAAGGAATCCGTCGACGCCGGCACGTGGATCGACATCGCCGACGACGTGACCGTCGGTGCGGGCGAGAGCGCGATCGTGCCCTTCAGCATCACCGTTCCCGACGGCGCGGAACCGGGCGACCACCCGGCGGGAGTCGCGGCATCGGTCATCACGTCGCAGGCATCGGGCGACGGCACGAGCCTCGGCGTCGAGAGCCGCGTCGGCGTCAAGGTGATCACGCGGGTCGAGGGCGATCTCGCCCCGCAGATCGAGATCGAGAACGTCTCCGCCGAATACAACGGCACGTGGAACCCGCTGCGCCCCGGCACGGTCACCGCCACCTTCGACCTCACCAACGCCGGCAACACCCGGCTGATCGTCGACGGCCTCGCGACGGCGGGAACGGGCGAGGCCGCGTTCCCCGCTGACGGTGAGCCCATCGGGGATCTGCTGCCCGGCGACACCCGCGAGGTGTCGATCACCATCGACGGCACCTGGCCCACGTTCTACGCACCGGGCGACCTGGTGGTCACGCCCACCGCCGCGGCTCTCGACGGCGCGGCACCGGACGTCGACGAGGCATCGGCCTCCCTCGGCGTGTGGGCGGTTCCGTGGCCGCAGCTCGTCGTCCTGCTCGCGCTCGCGCTGATCATCATCGCCGCGACCTGGAACCGTCGCCGCGGCAAGCGCCGCCTCGACGCGATGCTGCAGCAGGCGCGCGAAGAGGGCAAGCGCCAGGCGTCGACGGGACGGGGCACCGCCTCGCGCGTCTCGATCGCACGGGCTCTTCCCGCCGTCGCGTTCACGCTGCTCGTCGCGGCCGCATCGGTGACTCTCGCACCCGACATCGCCATGGCCGCATCCGATTCCGGCTCCGACGGCGTCGGCGTGCACGTCGATATCGTCGAGCGCGACGACGCGGGAGCCGACGCTGACGCGGACGGGTCGGACGCGAGCGGCGACGCCGACGCGGATGGTTCGGATGCGAGCGGCGATGCTGATGCGCACGGGGCTGATGCGAGCGGCGACGCCGACGCAACCGGGGCCGCCGCGAACGACGACGCCGATTCGGACGGTTCCGGTTCGGAGCTGCCCGCCACGGGCACGGATCCGTCGCTGATGATCGGTCTGGGCGCCGCCGGCGCTGTCGCGTGCGGCGCCGTGCTCGTCCTCGCCCGTCGCCGCGCTGGGCGAGGAGAAGCCCCTCGTCGGTGAGCACGCCGCTGCGCCCGACCGTCGCCCCCATGCTCGCCGACTGCTCGGCCGCACGCTGCGGCTGACCCCATCACGATGGCGCGGAACAGCCGCGCCGTCCGTTCCGCCGCGCGAAGCGGCATCCCCCGACGAATCAGGAAGAGATCATGCGGAGACAACGACGAACCCGGATCCGGGCAGCCGCCTCGCTCACGTGCGGAGCTGTGCTCGCGCTCGCCGCGGCACCGGTCGCGATGGCCCCGGCGGCGGCCGACGAACCGTCAGCGCCGGCGGTGCGCGCCGAAGCGCCCGAGACCCCGACCGATGAGGCCTACGTGTGGGCGTTCTTCACCGGCGAGGGCGTCGGCGGCGAGAAGATCAGCCTCGCGGCCTCGAAGGGCAACGATGCGCTCGACTGGAACACCCTCAACGACGGAGAACCGCTGTTCACCTCGCACCTCGGCGAGGAAGGACTGCGCGATCCGTTCATCCTGCGCTCGCCCGACGGCGAGACCTTCTACATGATCGCGACGGACCTGAAGATCGACGGCCGCCCCGGCAGCTTCGCCGGTGCGCAGACGCACGGATCGCTGGCGGTCGAGGTCTGGGAGTCGCCCGACCTCGTGAACTGGTCGGAGCAGCGCCACGTCACGGTCAGCACGGAGTACGCGGGCAACACCTGGGCGCCGGAGGCGTACTGGGATGAAGAGCGCGAGACCTTCGTCATGTACTGGGCATCGAACCTGTACGAGACGACCGATCCGGCCGATCGCACGGAGCCGAGCTACAACCGGATGATGTACGCGACGACCGACGACTTCGAGACGTTCTCGGAGCCGCAGGTATGGATCGATGTCGACCGCCGCGGGCAGGCCGGAGCCGGCTCGATCGACGTCACGGTCGCTCAGCACGACGGCGACTACTACCGCGTGTACAAGGACGAGAACTCGATGACGCTGCGCCAGGAGCGCTCGTCCGACCTGCTGGCGACTGTCGAGGGCAGTTACCCCGGCACGACCGGCGCGGCCGACGAGTGGGTCGAGCTCGGCACGGAGATCGGCTCGGGGCAGCCCAACGGCTACGGCGGCACCTTCACGAACAGCGAGGGGCCCTCGCTGTTCCGGGCGAACGAGGGCGACGTGAACGGGTACGAGTACTACCTGTTCGCCGACCAGCCGAACTACCACGGCGGCCCCAACCACTACGTGCCGATGGCGACCGACGACATCACCGATGCCGCGTCCTGGAACGTGATCGGCGACGAGATGCCCGAGTCGCAGTTCCCGCAGAACGCCGACGGCGGCATGCCGCGCCACGGCACGATCGTGCCCGTGACGCGCGAGCAGTATCAGACGGTGCTCGAAGCATATGCGCCGGACATCGCCGTCGTGTCGGTCGACGACATCGACGTGGCCACGGAAGCCGGGAGCGCACCGGCGCTGCCGGACACCGCGCGTCTGACGACCGCCTCGGGTGATGTCTCGGACGCCGAGGTGATCTGGGACGAGGTGCCGGAATCGGCATACGCCGAGCCGGGCGTCTTCACCGTCGCGGGCGTCGCGCAGGACGACTCACGCCAGCCCGTCGAAGCGACCGTGACCGTGTCCGACGCAGAAGCGGGCATCGAGATCAGCGCGGCGACGCGCTGCGTCGTCGGCAAGACCGTGCTCGTGACGCGCGTGACCAACACGGGCGATGACCAGGCGACGGTCGAGGTGACGACGCCGTTCGGCGCGAGGGACGACATCTCGGTGGAGGCGGGCGCCACGACGTCGCAGTCGTTCTCCACGCGCAGCCCCGAGATCGCGGCCGGCTCGGTCACGGCCGAGTCCGGCGACAGCAGCGCGACCGCTGAATATCCCGCCGTGAGCTGCGGCTGAACCCCGCGGGGCGGTGCGTTCCGCACCGCCCCGCGACTCCACATCTTCCGAACACCGGCACGAAGGAGTGCAGAACGATGGCGAACACACATCCCTTGCGGCACGGATCACCGGCCGCCGGCGCGCCGCGACGACGCGGTGCGCTTCTCCGGCGCGCGGCGCTGGGCGCGACCTGCGCCCTCGCCGCGGGTCTGCTGCCGATCAGCCAGGCCGTCGCCGCCGAGAGCGACGCTCCGCTGGCGGAGTACGACTTCACGCAGACCACGGGCGCGACCATCGCCGACACCGGCGGCGGAGCCGAGGCGACGGTGCAGAACGCCGATGACGCGCAGTGGACCGGCACCTCGCTCGAGCTCACCGGCGGCGCCAAGAACGGCGACGGCAACTGGGTGCGCCTGCCGGACGACCTGCTCGCGAGCGCAGACTCGGCGACCATCACCACAGAGGTGAAGATCGACGAGGCGATGAAGGACGCCTACAACTTCCTGTGGACCTTCGGCGCCGACGGCGACACGGACAACTACTTCTTCGCTTCGGTGAAGGACGCGCCCCGCACAGCAATCACGACGAGCTCGAACGGGGGCGAGCGCAGTGCATCCGCGGGGGAGGGCCTGCAGGCGGACCGCTGGTACTCGCTCACGACCGTGCTCGACGGCGACGCCGGCACGCTGTCGTTCTACATCGACGGCGAGCTCGCCGCACGCACCGAGAGTGACCTCGTGCCCTCCTCGATCGAGGACCAGTCGATGAGCACGATCGGCCGCTCGCCCTGGCCGGATCCGCTCTTCGCAGGCGAGGTGTCGGCGTTCCGCGTCTACGATCGCGCGCTGAGCGACGACGAGATCGCGGCGGCCAGCTCCGATGACGCCGAGCGCAACCACGACGAGATCCTCGCGCAGGCGCAGGACCTCGTCGACGGTCTCGACGCACCGCCCGAGAGCGTCGACGGCGACTACGTCGCGCTCCCGACGGCAGGCGGTCAGGTCACCTGGTCGAGCAGCGACGAATCCGTCATCTCGGCGGACGGCCGCGTCACGCAGCCCGAACAGGGTGCGGATCCGGCCTCGGCGACGCTCACCGCGACGGCGACGATCCGCGGCATCTCCGCGAGCGCAGACTTCGACGTCGAGGTGCTGCCGTCGAACGCCACGGCCGAGGAGCGCGTCGCCCAGGCCGCTGAGCAGTACGCCGTCCCGCGTGTCCTCGCCGACGGCGCCGCGCTCCCCGACGCTCCGGAGGGGCTCATCGCGACGCCCGTGGAAGCGACGGGCGCCGCACTCGACGGCGGCACGGTGCACCTGCCCGGCGACGAGGCGGTCGACGCGACGGTGACCGTCGAGATCTCCCGCGACACCGCCCCGGACGTCACGACCGCCAAGACCTACGACATCACGGTGCTGCCGGCCGATGACGCCGCGCAGCTCGTGGCCTACCACCGCACGCCGACCAGCGAGCAGGAGGCGAACAACGCCGACATCGCGTACAGCATGCACCTCGCGCTCGCCGCGGGCGACGGATGGGCGCCGCTGAACGAGAACTACGGAATCTTCTTCCCGAAGACGTCCGCCCCGCTTCCCGCGAACGGGCCGAGCAGTGCCCTGATCCGCAGCCTCAAGGATCCCGCGGTGTTCGCCCTGCCCGACGGCGGCTACGGCATCGTCGCCACGCGCATCGCCCGCGGCGGCGGATCCGACGGAACCCAGGCCGACTCCGTTCTGGTCGCCACGTCGGACGACCTGCGCAGCTACGACGAGATCGGCCTGCTGGCGCTCGACGAAGCGGGCGGGGTGAACCGCCCGACGGCGGTGTACGACTCGGCCGACGACGTGTACCGCGTGTCGTGGACGACCGATTCCGGCGCAGACCGCCACCAGTCGTTCGACGACCTCGTCGCGGCGGTCGGCGCAGACGAGCGGGGCGAATCGGCATCGGGCCGCGTCACCGGCACGGCCTTCGCGACCGACACCGGCATCGCCGACTACGCTTCGGGCGTCGAACTGACTCTGCCGAAGACGGCGGCCGAAGGCCTGCAGCAGCGGTTCGGCCGCATCTCGAACACGGGCTACACCGCGCTCGACGACGTGTCGGTCGACGCCGGGACCGAGCTGTCGCAGAGCGATCTGCCCGCAGCGGTCGAGCTCGACTACTCCGATGGATCCACGCGCGAGCTGCCGCTGAACGACTGGGACCTCAGCGGGGTGGACACCGCCACGCCGGGGACCTACGAGGCATCGGCCACCGTCGAGCGCGCCGAGTACCCGACGCCGTTCGCCGACGAGCGCGCGGATCCCTCCGCGTACAAATACGTCACGGGCGACGAGACGCGCTATCTCATGATCGCGACCAACGATCCGAACCTCGACAACGTCAACCAGGGCGGATCCGCCTTCATGCCGCTGCGATCCGCGGACACGCTGGCGGGCCTCGCCGACGCGGCGGATCCGACGGAGGTGCACCTGCTCGACCGCGGCGACGCGGACGCCGACGGCAACACGATGACCGGGTGCTTCTGGGCGCCCGAGCTGCACGAGATCGACGGCAGGCTGTCGATCCTGTTCATGCCCTGCTACGGCGACTCGCCGGACTACATGTCGGGGCGCGCCTCGATCATGCAGCTCGAGCAGGACGAGAACGGCGTCGACCTCGACCCGATGGATCCCGACAACTGGTCGGCGCCCGAGCACGTCACCCGCGCCGATGGCTCGGACCTGAACGCGGTCAGCGGCATCTCGCTCGACATGACCTACTTCACGGATTCCGACGGTCAGGCGTACTACGCCTGGCAGCAGGTGTGCGCGACCTGGATCGCGACCGTCGACCCGAACGATCCCACCCGGATCACCAGCGACCCGACGATGATCATCGCGCCGGAGTACGCCTGGGACAACGTGTGCGCCGAAGGCCCCAACGTGCATGCGCGAGACGGGAAGCTGCTCATGATCTACTCCGGGTCGAGCGTGGGCAACACCTATACGACGGGTCTCGCGACCGCGGATGCGAGCGGCAGCGACCTCACCGACCCGGCGTCGTGGCAGAAGCTGAACTACCCGGTGCAGAAGTCGGGTCAGTACGACGGCGAGTGGCAGCTCGGCACCGGACACGGCATGTGGTCGGAGGACGAGGACGGCAACCTGATCTACGTCTTCCACGCGCGCACCGATCACGGCGGCCTCACCGGGCGCGACATGTTCGTGCGTCGCGTGCACTTCGATGCCGAGGGCATGCCCGTGATGGACATGGAGCGGGAGGAAGAGCTCGCCGACGAGACCGTGACGCTCGCGGTCGAGGTGACCGCCGCGACCGGCGTCGGCATCGAGGCGACGACCCGATGTGCGGCCGGCAGGAACGTGCTCGCGGTGACCCTCACCAACCACGGCGACGACGACGTCGAAGCATCGGTCACGACGCCGTTCGGCGACCGCTCCGACGTGGC
>DHCFD07801__coassemble_1320_pt1 | contig 18717 bp, 18 predicted proteins | sample DHCFD07801__metabat2_low_PE_023 | metagenome-assembled genome bin DHCFD07801
GCTACGAGAAGGTCATCGACACGTACGCCGCGGCGACGCAGCACGTCGACCAGGGCCTGTCGCTGACGCTCTTCTTCCCCGACACCGCCACGACGCGCGACATCAACCGCGCGCAGATCTACGCGTGGCGCAAGGGGATCAAGACGATCTACTACATCCGTCTTCGCCAGATGGCCCTCGAGGGGACCGAGGTCGAGGGCTGTGTTTCGTGCACACTTTGACGGTCTGATTGGGGATTCGAAAGAGAGATATGACTGAGAAGCTTCAGCTCCTGGACCACGTTCAGGCCATCAACTGGAACCGCATCGACGACGAGAAGGATGTCGAGGTGTGGAACCGTCTCACGAGCAACTTCTGGTTGCCCGAGAAGGTGCCGCTGTCGAACGACATCCAGTCGTGGAACACGCTCACCCACGACGAGCAGCAGATGACGATGCGGGTGTTCACCGGTCTCACGCTGCTCGACACGATCCAGGGCACCGTCGGCGCGGTCTCGCTGATCCCCGACGCGTTCACCCCGCACGAGGAAGCCGTCTACACGAACATCGCGTTCATGGAGTCGGTGCACGCGAAGAGCTATTCGTCGATCTTCTCGACGCTGGCCTCGACGCCCGAGATCGACGCGGCGTTCCGGTGGTCGGTAGAGAACGAGAACCTTCAGAAGAAGGCCAAGATCATCATGGATTATTACCGTGGTGACGACCCGCACAAGCGCAAGGTCGCCTCGACGCTGCTCGAGAGCTTCCTGTTCTACTCGGGCTTCTACCTGCCGATGTACTGGTCGAGCCGCGCGAAGCTGACGAACACGGCAGACCTCATCCGCCTGATCATCCGCGACGAGGCCGTGCACGGCTACTACATCGGGTACAAGTTCCAGAAGGGCCTCGAGCAGGTCGACGAGGCGAAGCGGGAAGAGCTCAAGGACTACACGTTCTCGCTGCTGTACGAACTGTACGAGAACGAGGTGCAGTACACGCAGGACATCTACGACGCCGTCGGCCTGACCGAAGACGTCAAGAAGTTCCTGCACTACAACGCGAACAAGGCGCTGATGAACCTCGGCTACGAGCCCATGTTCCCCTCGAGCGTCACCGACGTGAACCCGGCGATCCTGTCGTCGCTCTCGCCGAACGCTGACGAGAACCACGACTTCTTCAGCGGGTCGGGCTCCAGCTATGTCATCGGCAAGGCCGTCGCGACGGAAGACGACGACTGGGACTTCTGAGAGTCACCTCCAACGCTTCGGTCGACGAGCTAGCTGAAGGCCCGGATTCGTGAGATTTCGCGGATCCGGGCCTTCGTCGGTATCGGGAAGCATTCGCGCGCATGCAGTGTTAGGGCAGGTATGGACTATGGACACCCGATCCGCTTCGGCACGTTTCTCGCTCCGGTCGCGGCCGACCCGCAGCGGCCGGTGCGCCTGGCGCAGCTGAGCGAACAGCTCGGCTACGACCTGGCCACATTCCAGGACCATCCGTACCAGCCGGCGTTCCTCGACACCTGGACCCTGATGTCCTACGTCGCGGCTGCCACCTCGACGATCGAGGTGGCGCCCAACGTGCTCAACCTGCCGATGCGCCCGGCGCCCGTGACGGCACAGGCGGCGGCGTCGTTGGATCTGCTGTCGGGCGGCCGGTTCTCGCTCGGGCTGGGCGCGGGCGGATTCTGGGACGCGATGGAAGCAATGGGCGCGAAGCGGCTCACGCCCGGCGAGGCCGTGGACGCGCTCGCCGAGGGCATCGAACTGATCCGCGAGCTGTGGGACACCGACTCCCGCGTGCGGGTGCGAGGCGGCGTGCACTACTCCGTCGACGGCGCCAAGCGCGGGCCCGCACCTGCTCACCGCGTGCCGATCTGGGTGGGGGCGTACAAACCGCGCATGTTGCGTCTGACCGGCCGCCTCGCCGACGGATGGCTGCCCTCGCTCGCATACATGAAGCCCGGTGACCTGCAGGCTGGCAACGCCCGGATCGACGACTCCGCGACGGCGGCCGGACGTCGCCCCGACGAGGTCGTGCGCCTGCTCAACATCTCGGGGCGCGAGTCGGCGGAGGAGCTGACGGCTCTCGCGCTCGAAGATGGAATGTCGACGTTCATCGTCGGCAACGACGACCCGCGGCTGCTCGAGAGCTTTGCCGCAGAGATCATCCCGCAGGTGCGCGGGGTAGTCGCCTCCGCGCGATCTCAGCGCGGGACGTCCGCGCCGGGGCGCCCCACCGCCGCCCTCACCGCACGCAGGCCCGGGATCGCGTACGACGAGATCCCGTCTTCTCTTCGCGAGGGCGCGGTGGAGCCGGGCGACTTCGAATACCGCAGTGTGCGCTCGAACTACCTGCGCGGGGGAGCCCCGGGCCTCGTTCTGCGGCCGCACACGATCGCGGAGGTGTCGGATGCCGTGGGGTTCGCCCGCAACCACGCCGATCTGCCTTTGGGCGTGCGCAGCGGCGGTCACGGGATCAGCGGGCGCTCGACGAACGACGGTGGCATCGTGATCGATCTGCGCGCGCTGGCAGACATCGAGGTGCTCGACGAGGCCTCCCGGCGGGTGCGGATCGGGCCCGGCGCCCGCTGGACGGAGGTCTCTCGCGCGCTGGAACCGCACGGATGGGCGCTGAGCTCGGGTGACCACGGCGGGGTCGGCGTGGGCGGCCTCGGCACGGCGGGCGGCGTCGGATTCCTCGGCCGTGAGCACGGGCTCACGATCGACCGGCTGGTGGCGGCCGACGTCGTCCTCGCCGACGGATCCGTCGTGCGCGCGTCGGCCACGGAGAACGCCGAGCTGTTCTGGGCGCTGCGCGGGGCCGGCGGCAACGTCGGCATTGCGGTGTCGCTCGAGTTCGAGGCGGTGCCGGTCCGCGATATCGGCTGGGTGCAGCTGGCGTTCGACGCATCGGATACGGCCGGCTTCGTTCGCGGGTTCGCCGACGCCATGCGCGCGGCGCCGCGCGACGTGACGCTGTTCGTGATCCTCGCCCCGTCCCGGTCGGGGCAGCCGCCGATCGCCCAGGTGTACGGCGTCGTCGACAGCGACGATCCCGACGTCATTCTCGAGCGGCTGCAGCCGTTCGCCGCTCTGGCGCCGCTCGTCGGCCAGTCGGTTCAGCTCGCCTCGTATGCCGACGTCATGGCCAACGCCTCGGACGCCGCTCACTCGGGTCAGGGCGAGCCGGCGTTCCGATCCGGGCTCATCGGGCCGATCGACGACGCCGCGGCCGAGGCGATCGCCGCGCTCGTGCGGTCCAGATCATCGCTTTGGTTCCAGCTGCGCGCCGTCGGCGGCGCCATCGCTGATGTGCCGTCGGGCGACACTGCGTATGCTTTCCGCGACGCGGAGCTGTCGGTGACCGCGATCGGCAGGGGTAGTACGTTCGATCGCCTGTGGGATCAGTTGGCCGCGCACTTCGACGGGCTCTACCTGAGTTTCGAATCCCGCACCGACCCCGCGCTGCTGGTTCAGGCGTTCCCACCCGCGACGCTCGCGCGCCTGCGCGAGGTCAAGCGCCAGTATGATCCGGAGGGGCTGTTCCGCGACAACTTCGCGGTCGGCACGGCGACGGCCGCCGAGGACGAGGCGGCCTGACCCGCGCATCGGACCGGTCCGGTTCGGCTCGGCAATCATTGGCCCGCCCAGCGAGATCTCGACAAGCACCACCGCCCCCGTTAGTGTGACCGGAAGGCGGCCATCCGGCCGCGAGGGGAGCGGAATCATGCTGGTATTCGGAATCATTCTGATGGTGATCGGCGCGATCGTCGCTTGGGCTGTGCCGGGCATCTGGCAGGTCGAGGGCTTCGACTGGGCCCTCATCGGATACATCGTGCTCGCCGCGGGAGTGCTGCTGACGATCTTCGGGATCGTTCAGCTTGCCAAGCGCGGCCGCACGTCCAAGACGATGCACACGGAGGTCGATCCGGCCACCGGCACGCGCACCGAGCACGTCGAGCGCCGCGACGACCTGACCTGAGCCTGACGAGCTACAGCGTCCACCCCGTATAGGCCTCGGCGTAGTCGTCGAACGGGCGCGTCGTTCTCGCTGAGCAGCTCGCGGAGCTCTCATCGAGGCCGAGCTGCGCACGGCGCAGTGAGCCCTCCCGTACCGATACCGTTGTTGCAGGCATCCTGGCAGCAGAAAGTGTGGGTATGAGCGAACAGATTCGGATCGGCATCGCCGGCTACGGCAACCTGGGCCGCGGCGTGGAAACCGCGATCGGCAAGAACGCGGACATGACGCTGGTGGGTGTGTTCACCCGCCGCGATCCGGCCCACGTCACGCCGCTCTACGCATCGACACAGGTGTTCGGCATGGACGATCTGTCGACCCAGCGCGACGAGATCGACGTCCTGATCCTCTGCGGCGGATCGAAGGACGATCTGCCGGTGCAGGGCCCCGAGCTGGCCGCGCACTTCACCACGGTCGACAGCTTCGACACGCACGCACGCATACCCGAGTACTTCGAGGCGATGGATGCCCCGGCAAAGGCCAATGGCACGACTGCGATGATCTCGGTCGGATGGGACCCGGGGCTCTTCTCGATCAACCGGCTCTACGGCGAGGCGCTCATCCCCGAGGGTGACACCTACACGTTCTGGGGGCGCGGGCTCAGCCAGGGGCACTCCGACGCTGTCCGCCGCGTCGACGGCGTGGCCGCGGGCGTGCAGTACACGATCCCCGCCGAGCCCGGGATCGAGGCGGTGCGCGGCGGCACGCGTCCGACGCTGAGTACCCGGGAGAAGCACACGCGAGAGTGCTTCGTCGTGCTCGAGGAGGGCGCGGATGCGGCCGCCGTCGAGCAGGCCATCGTGACGATGCCGCACTACTTCGCCGATTACGACACGACCGTGCACGTGATCTCGGCGGACGAGCTCGCTCGCGATCACCAGGCGATGCCGCACGGCGGTTTCGTGATCCGCAGCGGCAACACCAGCGACGAGGCGGCGCAAGTCATCGAGTACCGACTCGCGCTCGACAGCAATCCCGAGTTCACGGCCAGCGTTCTCGTGACCTACGCGCGAGCCGCGTTCCGGTTGAATGCGCTCGGACAGTACGGGGCCGTCACCGTGCTGGACGTTCCGCCCGCGATGCTGTCGCCCAAGAGTGGGGCGGATCTGCGCGCCGAACTGCTCTGAGCGGCCGCCCGCGGATCCGCGCCGCTCACCCCTTCGGCTCGAGCACGTACCTGTCGCGCCCGGCGAACGCGCCGAACAGCGCCTGCAGGCTCATGCTCACGATCAGGACGATGAGCGAAACGGTCCAGTTGTTCGTCAGCGCGTGCAGCGCGCCGAACAGCGCCGGGCCCACCGCGGCGATCGCGTAGCCGACCGACTGCGACATGCCCGACGCGCCGACGAGGTCGCGTGGTCGCGCGCGCGGTCGGCCATCAGCGTCAGCGAGACGCCGAGCGACAGGCCGGAGAACACGCCGAGCGGCACGACCCAGAAGCCGATCGCCGCCGGCCAGATCATGAGGCCCGCGATGCCGATCAGCCCGAGCGCGGGGAGTGCGGCGGGCGTGATCCGCGCCGCTCGCCCGCGCATGACGAACGCGAGGCTGAGCGAGCCGACGAGCGAGAAGATCTGATAGACCATCACGTCGATGCCCGCGAGCACGTCGCCGCGCCCGGTGTCGAGCGACATCGTCGCGATCCACGTGACCAGCACGTAGAACGTCGTCGACTGCACGCCCATGTAGCCGGCGACCTGCCACGCGACGGGGTCGCGCCAGATCCCGAGCCGCGTCGCGGGCGCGCTCGGCGCCGCACGCATGGCGCGCATCTCGTGACGGCTCACCGTCCACCACATGACGAGGGCGAACGGGGCGACGACGGCTCCCGTGATGAGCAGTGACGTGCGCCACCCGGATCCGACGCCGCCGCCGGACAGCTCGGAGATCGGAACGGCCAGGCCGGACGCCGCGGCGCCCGCCCCACCGAGGAGCGCTGAGTAGACGCCCATCATGAGCGGCACGCGCAGCGGGAAATCGCGCTTGATGACGGCAGGCAGCAGCACGTTTCCGATCGCGAGCGCGACGCCGATCAGAGCGGTGCCGATCCATAGCCACGCATCGGATCCCGGCAGCGATCTGACGATCGCGCCGACCAGGAGCAGACCCATCGCCGCGAGCACCGCGCCGCCGAGCCCGAGCTTGCGCCCGAGCCCGTGCGTGAACGGCGAGACGATCGCCCACGTGATCAGCACGATGGTCGACAGCGACCCGAGCACGGCGAGGGGGGTTCCGGTGTCGCCGGCGATGCGGTCGATGAGCGGACCGACCGCGGTGATCGCAGGTCGCATGAGCGTTGCGACCAGGCACAGGGCCACGATCGCGACAGCCGCCTGTTTGCGTCCACGCTGCGTCGTCTCTTCGGTCCTCTCACACACAGTTCAGGTCGCAGAGCAGCCGCTGATACCTCTGACCTGTGAACCTCACCGTAGACGTGGTGACGCAGTTCCACGAAACGCGGCTCCGGGCTGCCTACCGCACCCTGCCGAAGCGGCGCAGACGCAGCGAGTTCGCGACGACCAGCACCGAGCTGGCGGCCATGGCGGCGCCGGCGATCATCGGGTTCAGGAATCCGGCGGCTGCGATCGGGATGCCGGCCGCGTTGTAGAGGAACGCCCAGAACAGATTGCCCTTGATGATGCCGAGCGTCTTGCGCGACAGCTCGATCGACTGCGAGACCTGACCGAGGTCGTTGCCCATGATGGTCAGATCCGCTGCTTCGATCGCAACGTCGGTGCCGGATCCCATCGCAACGCCCAGATCCGCCTGGGCGAGCGCGGGGGCATCGTTCACGCCGTCGCCCACCATCGCGACTACCTGACCGCGGGCCTGCAGGTCGCGCACCGCCTGCACCTTGCCGTCAGGGAAGACATCTGCGAAGACGTCCTCGGGAGCGATTCCGACCGATGCGGCAACCTGCTGGGCCACGGCGGCGTTATCGCCGGTGAGGAGGACGGGGCGCAGGCCCTGCTCCTTGAGCGCCGCGATGGCGTGCGCCGAGGTGTGCTTGACGGTGTCCGTCAGGCCGATCAGCCCGGCGAATCGTCCGTCGATCGCGACCAGGATCGATGTCGCACCGTTGTTCTGTGCGGCCGCCAGGTCGGACAGATGTGCGTCGGTGAGGACGACGCCGTTCTCCACCAGCCAGCTCGCGCGGCCGACGACCACCGCGCGTCCGTCCACCTCGGCGCGGACGCCGCCGCCCGGCGCGGAGGTGAATGATGTCGGTTCGCTGATCGGCGCATCTGCCCGTGCCGCGTCGACGATCGCGTGGGCGATGGGGTGCTCGGAACCCGACTCCGCCGCACCGGCGAAGGCCAGAAGACTCGCGCGGGTGGTTCCTTCGGCGGGATCAGCGGAGGCGACGGCAAGGCTTCCCTCGGTGATGGTTCCCGTCTTGTCGAGCAGGACGGTGTCGATCTTCCGTGTGTCCTCCAGCACCTGCGGACCGCGGATCAGAATGCCCAGCTGCGCGCCGCGCCCGGTTCCGACCAGCAGCCCGATCGGGGTCGCCAGGCCCAGAGCGCACGGGCAGGCGATCACGAGCACCGCAACGGATGCGGTGAACGCTGCGTTCACGTCGCCGGTGAAGAGGATCCACAGCACGAAGGTGGCCACGGCGATCGCCAGCACGATCGGCACGAAGACGGCGGATATGCGATCCGCAAGCCGCGCGATGGGTGCCTTACCGGTCTGTGCCTCGGAGACCATGCGGCCCATCTGCGCCAATGTGGTGTCGCCGCCGACACGGGTCGCGCGCACCAGCAGCCGGCCGGAGGTATTGATGGTGGCGCCGATGACCGTGTCATCCGGCCCGACCTCGACGGGGACGGGCTCGCCGGTGATGAGCGCCGTGTCGATGGCGGAGTGACCGGAGACGACGAAGCCGTCGGTCGCGATCTTCTCGCCGGGGCGCGTGACGAACTCGTCGCCCGGAACGAGATCCGATGCCGGGATCCGGCTCTCGACGCCGTCTCGAATCACGACGGCGTCCTTGGCGCCCAGATTGAGCAGCGTCTTGAGAGCATCGCCGGCGCGCGACTTCGCGCGGGCCTCGAGGTAGCGCCCGAGCAGCAGGAACGTGGCCACGACGCCCGCGGTTTCGAAGTAGAGCGCGTGGTCGGCCATCGACATGCCGATGTGGGCGGTGAGGCCCGGATCCTTGATCAGCTGCCAGAGCGAGAAGAAGTACGCGGCCAGCACACCGATCGACACGAGCGTGTCCATGGTCGACGCGAGGTGGCGCGCATTGATCGCCGCGGCGCGGTGGAACGGCCACGCGCTCCAGAACGTCACGGGGGTGGCGAGGGCGAGTGCGACCCAGCCCCAGTGCGGGAACTGCGCGCCGGGGATCATGGAGATGACGAACAGCGGCACCGTGAAGATCGCCGCGACGATCAGCCGCAGCTTCAGATCGCTGCCGCCGTGCGCGGTGGCGTGGTCGGCGCGCGCCGACTTCTGCGGGGCGTCTGCGTCGACATCGGGCGTGGCTGCCGGGGCCGCGTGCTCATCGGCCTTCACGTTGGCCTGGTACCCCGCCGATTCGACGGTCGAAATGAGCTGCTCGTCCGAGATGCCGTGCGGAACCGTGACGCGGGCGGATTCCAGCGGGAGGTTCACCAGCGCTTCGACGCCCTCGATCTTGCCCAGTTTGCGTTCGACTCGGCCGACGCACGACGCGCACGTCATCCCCTGGATGTCGAGTTCGACGATGCGCTGGTCATCGGGGGCTGTGATCTCGTTGTTCATGTTCCTTCTTCCTCACCCGATCGGTGCGGTGCGCGAACGTGGGGACGCGCACCGCACGAACCGCGATCGGCTATGCGCTCGCGGGGGACAGCTCGTAGCCCGCTTCCGCAACCGCTGCCTCGAGATCAGAGCTCTCAACTGGCGCGGTGGTGGTGACGGTGACGGTGGACGTGCCGCCGGCGACGAGGGAAACCTCGACACCGCTCACGCCGGGAATCTCGGTGAGCTCTTCGGTGACCGACGAGACGCAGTGGTCGCAGGTCATGCCATCGACCTGCAGGGTCACGCTGCTCGCGGTGGCGGGCTCGTCGGTGGGCCGCGCGGTGATGGTGAGGCCCTCGTTCGAGGCGGTTCCGCATCCGCAGTTGCAGCCGGATTCGTTGCTCATGTGATCTCCTTCGGGGTGTTTTCTGGGGTGGTCGGTCAGCGCAGCAGTCGCCCGATCGCGGCGGTCATCTCGTCGACCTTCTCGGCCACGATCGCGTTGTCGCCGGTGTCGGCCGACTGGGCGGCCGCGTCGACGATGCAGTGCGACACGTGGTCTTCGAGCAGGCCGAGGCTGACCTTGTGCAGCGCCGCGTTGATGGCGGAGATCTGGGTGAGGATGTCGATGCAGTACTTCTCGTCGTCGACCATGCGCGCCACGCCGCGCACCTGCCCCTCGATGCGTCCGAGGCGCTTGAGCAGCGCGTCCTTGTTCGTCGTGTATGCGTGATTGACGTGCTCGTCCGTGGGCATTGAGGTGGTCTCCATACGTCGACCATACCCCTAGGGGGTATGAGCAGTCAAATACCCTACTGGGGTATTAGTCGGCGTCCTTGTGTTGCGCTTCCGCTGATGTCGAATGCGGGGCCAGATCGCCCTGTGGCACGTCGGCGTCGACGAGCGCGTCGAGAAAACGGATGATCGTCTCGCGATCCGCCGGCGTCATTTCAGCCGCGACCCGGAACCTTCGCGCGTGCTGGCGACCGATCGTCTCGTGAGCCGACCGGCGTGTGTGCGGTGTGACCTCGATACATGTCGTTCGACGGTCGGTCGGATGCGGTGCGCGGGTCAGATGCCCCGCGGCCACGAGACGGTCGATCAGCTTCGTCGTCGACGCGCTGGAGATCCCGACTTCTCGAGCAATATCCTTCGGCGTCACGATCTGCTGCTGGCGCTGCGCCCGAATCATCATGCGAATCGCACGCATGTCACTTTCGTTGAGCTGCATGTAGCGATTAGACGCCTCGGAGAGGGCGCGGGCGCTCTCCTGCCATTCACGAAGGGCCGCCATCACCCGGACGCATTGGACGAGGTCGTCGGGCGAGAGCTCTGCACGATCGATGAGATCGGAATCGGTCGAGAAATAGTGGAGGTCTTCGGCGCTCGCCGGGGCGCGTTGCTGTGATTCGGGCACGATGACAGCTTACCTTTCTTATGCTAAGTTTAGTTCTCGCTTGGCTAACGAAATGGGGCGTGCGCAGTGACGAAGCTAGTTCTCTCCGGCAGCGAGGACGCTGCCGCCGCCTTCGGATCGCTTGCCGCATGAACACCAGCGACTTCGAGCTTTACAACGCCACCGCGCGGGCCAGTGCGGCCGTCGTCATCGGCAAGTACTCGACGTCCTTCGGATGGGCGAGTCGGCTTCTGAGCGCCACCGCGCATGGCCACATTGCGCGCATCTATGCACTTGTTCGAATCGCCGACGAGCTCGTCGATGGCCCCGCCGAGACGGCCGGGGTCGACACCATTACTCGAAGAGTGCTTCTCGACGAGCTCGAAGCGGAGACCGACCGCGCGCTGAGGCTCGGTTTCAGCACGAACCTCGTGGTGCACGCGTTCGCGCTGACGGGCCGGGAACACGGCATCAGTATGGACCTGTGTCGACCGTTCTTCGCGTCGATGAGACGAGACCTCGAAGCCGCGACGTTCACGGACGCGGAGCTTGACGAATACATCTACGGATCTGCTGAGACCGTCGGCTTGATGTGCCTGGCAGTCTTCGAATCGGGCATGCAACGTGAGGCGGGTGAGCGCGAACTGCTCGTCGCGGGCGCTCGAAGCCTCGGAGCGGCATTTCAGAAGGTCAACTTCCTTCGCGACTTCGCTTGCGATCACGACGACCGAGGGCGCGCGTATTTTCCCGGCACGGAGGACGGGCTCACCGAGAGTTCGAAGACCGCCGTCGTCGCATCGATCAGGCAGGACCTTCGCGCTGCCGATGCATCGATTCCGTTCTTGTCGTCAGGATGCCGGGCAGCCGTGTGGGCTGCCCGAGCGATGTTCGCTGAACTCACCGACCGCATCGAATCGACGCCAGCGTCGGAGCTGATGCGAATGCGCGTGCGGGTGCCGAATCCCGTGAAGGCGCGGATCCTCGTAAGAGCGCTGGCGATGCGGGTCGTCAGGTGACCGCGTCGCGTGTGGTCGTCATCGGCGGCGGCGTCAGCGGGCTCGCTACTGCCTGTCTGCTCGCGCGCGACGGACATCAGGTGACCGTACTGGATAAGAACAGCGAGCTCGGCGGGAGGGCGGGCGCATGGTCGCAGGGCGGGTTCACGTTCGACACCGGTCCGTCCTGGTATCTCATGCCCGAAGTGTTCGAACACTTTTATCGCATGATGGGCACGACGACATCTGATCACCTCGACCTGGTTTCGTTGCAGCCCGGCTACCGGGTTTATGGTGAACCCATCGATGGCGCGAGGGAGGTGCCCATCGATGTGCGCTCGGGCGCGGACTCGGCCGCGGCGCTGTTCGAGGGCCGCGAACGCGGCGCAGGCGACCGGATCCGCAGGTATCTGACGTCTGCGACGACGACTTATCGCGCGGCCGTGGGCTCGTTCCTCTACAACCCGTTCTCCTCCTGGCGCGATTTCGTGTCGCCGCAGGTCCTCCGAGCCGTGCCTGCCGTCGTGCCGCTGCTGACACGTTCGCTGTGGTCATTCGCCGCCCGCCGTTTCGGTGACGAGCGCCTGCGCCAGGTCCTCGGCTACCCGGCGGTGTTTCTCGGCACGTCGCCATTCGAGGCGCCCGCGCTCTACCACTTGATGAGCCACATGGACCTCATGGACGGTGTGAAGTACCCGCGGGGCGGTTTCCGAAGCTTCGTCGGCTCACTCGTCGAGATCGCGCGTGAGAACGGCGTCGAACTGGTGACCGACAGCGATGTTGTGTCGATCACCAGCGCGAAGGGGTCTGTTCGCTCGGTCGAATACGAGCGGGACGGGCATGTGCAACGGATGGACGCCGATATCGTCGTGTCGGCGATCGATGAGCACCATACCGAGACGGCGTTGCTCGGCGAGTCCGATCGCTCCTATTCGCCGAAGCGTTGGAATAAGCAGGTTTCGGGCCCGAGCGCCGTGCTCATCATGCTCGGCGTCGAGGGTGCGCTTCCGGAACTGCTGCACCACACGCTGTTCTTCTCGAACGACTGGCACGATAACTTCGACGCGATCTTCGGCACTCCGACGCGTGTTCCGGATGAGCCATCGCTGTACGTCTGCAGGCCGAGCGCGACTGATGACGACGTGGCGCCGGAAGGTCACGAGAACCTCTTCGTGCTCGTTCCGCTGCCGCCTGATTCCGCTATCGGACACGGGGGGATCGATTCGTCAGGCGACGAACTGGTGGAAACGATCGCGGACCGCGCAATCGCCCAGGTCGCCGCCTGGGCGGACGTTCCTGACCTCGCGTCGCGCATCGTCGTGCGGCGCACCGTGGGACCGGCGGACTTCGTCACCGAGTTCAACTCCTTCCGCGGCAGCGCGCTCGGGCCCGCGCACACCCTGCGCCAGAGCGCGTTCTTCCGCGGAGTGACCCGATCCCGCCGTGTCGACGGGCTCTATTACACCGGGGCCACGTCAGTGCCCGGCGTGGGCCTGCCCATGTGCCTCATCAGCGCGGAACTCGTGCTCAAGCACGTTCGGGGCGATCACTCCCCCGGGCCGTTGGAGGAGCCGTGAGTGGAATCTACGCGGCCTCGCTCCTGATCAGCGCAGCGTGTCTCGTCCTGCTCGACGTGCGATTCAGGTTGGTCTTTCGCCGGGCACCCGTCGCGGGTGCAGTTGCGCTCGTCGTCGGTGTGGGTTTCTTCATCGCCTGGGACGCCGTCGGCATCGGCCTGGGAGTCTTCCGCCACCTCGATTCGCGGTGGGCGACCGGTATCCTGCTGGCGCCGGAGTTCCCGATCGAGGAACTGCTGTTCCTGGGCTTCCTCACCTATCTCACGCTCATCCTGCTGAGCGGTTCTCAGCGCTGGCGCGAGAAGGCGAGGCGACGGTGACATACCTTCTCATGTCGCTTCCCTTCGTCGGCGCGGGCGCCGTCGTGTTCCTGGCGGGCGCCGTGAACGCCCGTCGTCGGGGATCCGCGCGTCGATACGTCTCCACGTGGGCAGCGACGACGACCGCACTCCTGATCCTGACCGCAGTTTTCGATAACGTGATGATGGCCGCCGGATTCTTCGATTACGGTGCCGAAGAGATCTCAGGTGTCCGCTTCGGGCTGATGCCTCTCGAGGACTTCCTCTACCCGTTCGCGGGCGCACTTCTGCTTGCCGGGACCTGGCAGCTGCTCGGCGGCGTCGGCGGCAGGAAGGAACGCACCGATGCCTGATCGTCCGCCGCTGCTGCGCATGCTCGTCGTCGCGTCGCGACCGCTGAGCTGGATCAACACGGCCTACCCGTTTGCCGCGGTCTACTTCCTCACCACAGGGCGCATCGACTTCACGCTGATCATCGGCACGATCTTCTTCCTCGTGCCGTACAACTTGACGATGTACGGCGTGAACGACGTGTTCGATTACGAGTCCGACCTTGCGAATCCCCGCAAGGGGGGTGCGGAGGGGGCGAAGCTGCCGCCGAGGATCCACCGTGCGACGCTCGTGGCAGCGGCCGTGCTGACCGCTCCGCTCGTGCTCACCCTGGTCGTCCTCGGTGCCGATCAGCCGATCTCGTGGGCCGTTCTCGCCGTCAGCCTTTTCGCGGTGCTCGCGTACTCGGTGCGCGGGTTGCGGTTCAAAGAGATCCCGGTCCTCGATTCGATCACTTCGAGCACACATTTCGTCACGCCCGCTCTGTACGCGCTGGCTCTTGCGGGGACGACGATCACGCCGGCCATCGTGCTGACCATGATCGCGTTCTTCTGCTGGGGCATGGCGAGCCACGCGTTCGGAGCCGTGCAGGACATCGTGCCCGATCGTGATGCCGGAATCGGGTCCATCGCGACCGTTCTCGGTGCCGGGAGGACGGTGAAGTTCGCCATCGGAATGTGGACGGTGGCGGGGATCCTCATGCTCTTCACCCCCTGGCCGGCGAATCTCGCAGCGTTGGCGGCACTGCCCTACATCGTCAGCGTGGCGCCGTACGTGCGTGTCGACGACGCACACTCGGGTAACGCCAACCGCGCCTGGCGCCGGTTTCTCATCATCAACTATGCAGTCGGTTTCGTGATCACGTTGCTGCTGATTCTCTGCGCGAGCGAAGGGATGTTCGTATGACGCGTGTACTCGTCACGGGTGCGACGGGCTACGTCGGCGGGCGGCTCGTTCCGCAGCTGCTCGATGCGGGGTACGACGTGAGCGTGTGCGTTCGTTCGCCATGGAAGCTGGGCGATGTCCCGTGGCGGAGTCGCGTGCGAGTGTTCAAGGCAGACCTGTCGGACGCCGTCGCGACGCGTCGCGCGATGACCGGTGTCGACGTGGCTTTCTACCTCGTGCACGCGATGAGTGCGGGGCGCGACTTCGAGAACGCCGAGGCGCAGGCTGCGCGTACGTTCGCGGAAGCTGCGGAAGCTGCGAGTGTGGGACGGCTCGTTTATCTCGGCGGTCTGCACCCTCATGGCGGTCGATTGTCGGCCCATCTCGCATCGCGCGCGGCTGTCGGCCAGACGTTCCTGGACTGCTCAGTGCCGGCGCTGGTGTTTCAGGCGGGCATTGTGATCGGATCCGGATCGGCGTCGTTCGAGATGATCCGGCACCTCACCGAGGTTCTTCCGTATATGCCCGCGCCGCGCTGGGTGCGCAACCACGTACAGCCCATCGCGATTCGCGACGTGCTGCGCTACCTCGTCCAGGCCGTCGCCGTCGAGGAGGACCTCAACCGGGCATTCGACATCGGCGGCCCCGACGTTCTGCGCTACGGGCAGATGATGAACGGATATGCGGTGGAAGCGGGCCTGCCGCAGCGCCGGATAGCGGCGCTTCCGGTACTGACTCCGTGGCTCGCCTCGCAATGGGTGAGCTTGGTCAGTCCCATTCCACGCCAGCTCGCGGTGCCGATCATCGCATCGCTGCAGAATGACTGTGTCGTCTCCGAACGCGACATCGACCAATACATCGCGCCGCCCGAGGACGGGCTGATCGCTTATCGCACCGCAGTTCGGCTCGCGCTCAAGCGCGAAGCCGAGGGGCAGGTCGAGACGAGCTGGCAGAGTGCCACCGTGCCCGGCGCGCCCAGCGACCCGCTGCCGAGCGACCCTGATTGGGCGGGCCACACCGTCTTCACCGACCTGCGCGAGCGCGACAGCACCGCACCGGCTGGCGCCGTGTGGGACGTGATCGAAGCGATCGGCGGCGTCCGAGGCTGGCACTCGTTCCCACTCGCCTGGGCGGCGCGCGGATGGATCGACAAGCTCGTCGGCGGCGTCGGCATGCGCCGCGGTCGACGACACCCGTACCGGGTGAACAGCGGTGACGTCATCGATGTGTGGCGGGTCGAGTCGATCGAACGAGGGCGCACGTTGCGGTTGCGGGCCGAGATGCGAATGCCGGGCCGCGGCTGGCTCGAGTTGGAAGTCGAACCGAATGGGTCCGGAAGCCGCTATCGCCAGCGCGCCGTCTACTTCCCGAAGGGGCTCTCGGGCCGGTTGTATTGGCTTGTGCTTCTGCCGTTCCACGGCATCCTCTTCAACGGAATGGCCCGCAGCATCCTGCGAGACGCCGAGCGGTCTGCGGCGGACGCGTCATGAGATTGTGGTCGATGCATCCGCGGTACTTCGACCGCCAAGCGCTGACGGCATGCTGGCGCGAGGGCCTGCTCGCGCAATCGGTGCTCGCGAAGCCCGGCGGCGGTTACTCGCACCATCCCCAGCTGCGCCGGTTCCAACAAGCGGAGGACCCCCGAGCAGCGATCGGCGACTATCTCCACGCGATCGTCGACGAGGCAGATGCTCGAGGGTACCGCTTCTCACGCGACAAGATCCGTGTCGCTGGATCCGGTGAGCACCTGCTCGTCAACGACCGTCAGCTCGCTTACGAATGGCAGCGGCTGCTGGCGAAGTTACAACGGCGCAGCCACGACACGTGGGAACGCTGGCACGCGCTCGATCGCCCCGATCCGCATCCCATGTTCGTCGTCGTCGACGGGCCGATCGCCGAGTGGGAGAAGGTCCCCTCTCTGTCGGCGCGACATCACGTTGACGAGTGACGAACCCGATAACAGGAGAACCCATGCAGACGAGTGATGTCCCCGACGACGCATGCCCGCTTGACACGGCGGCAGGAACCGGCAGGCGCCGCGAGCGGAAGCCCCCCGCGGCTTCAGGCGTACACCTGGAACCGCTGTGCCGTCGGCCACCGCGGCGACGCAGGACGGGCCGGAGCACACCACGCGGCCGATGGACTACGACGCGATACTTCTGTCCGGGTTCGGCGGCCCAGAAGGGCAGGAGGACGTGTTGCCCTTCCTCCGGAACGTCACGCGAGGGCGGGGGATCCCGGACGAGCGTTTGGAGGACGTCGCGCGCCACTACCGGCATTTCGATGGAATCAGCCCGATCAACGAGCAGAACCGTCGACTTCGCACGGCGCTGCAGGATGCTCTCGCGCGGGCTGGGCTCGACCTGCCCGTCTACTGGGGCAATCGCAACTGGGCTCCGTACCTCGACGACGTGCTTGCGCAGGCTGCGGAGGACGGAGTCCGGACGATGATCGCGATTCCGACGAGTGCGTACTCTTCGTACTCATCGTGCCGTCAGTACCGCGAAGACTGGGCGGACGCGCTGGAAGCAAGGGGACTTCAGTCGACCCTCCAGATCGACAAGGTTCGCCAGTTCTTCTCGCATCCTGGCTTCATCCAGCCCTTCATCGACGGCGTACGCGACGGCGTCGCCGAGGCGATCCGGGCCGGCCATGATCCGTCGAACATTGAAGTGCTGTTCTCCACCCACAGCATTCCGAGCGACGATGCCGCGCGCTCCGGCGCCGGGCTGTTCACTGAGGTCAACGGGGGCGGGTACGCGGCCCAGCACCTCGCGGTCGCCGAGCACGTGATTGCGGAGGCCGCCCCCGGGATCTCTTGGCAGCTCGTCTACCAATCCCGGTCCGGCCCGCCGTCGCAGCCCTGGCTCGAGCCCGACATCAACGATGCGATCGACGCCCTCGACGCAGCAACGGCCGTGTTGTTGGTGCCAGTGGGGTTCGTGAGCGACCACATGGAAGTGATGTGGGATCTCGACGTCGAGGCGCGGGAGACGGCCGAGCGTCGGGGCCTGTGGGTCGCGCGCACACCGACACCGGGCACGCACCCTGATTTTGTGCAGGCGCTCGTCGACCTCGTGCAGGAGCGAATATCCGCACGGCCCCTGTCGCGCCGCTCGAACGCCACCAACATCGGCCCGTGGTTCGACGTGTGCCGCCCGGGGTGCTGCGAGAACCCTCGTCTTGGATTCAAACCTGCGATCGCAGGTCTGCAGCCGTAGAAGGCCGCGCAACGTCTCGTTCCGAAGTTCGAGACGCTACCGATTCGGGCGACGCAAAGGCGTGGCCGCTGGCGGGTTCGCCAACGGCCACGCCAGCCAGGTGATTGCCCTGGCAACGCCGATCTACTCGGCCGGGGGCATCAGGACCGAGTCGACAAGGTACACGGTGGCGTTCGCGGTCTGGACTCCGCCGCAGATGACGTTGGCGTCATTGACCATCCACTCGTCTCCGCTGCCGGTGACCTCGAGGCCAGCGCCCTGCACGGTGGTGTGCATGCCCTCGATGTCAGCGGGCTCGATCTGGCCCGGAACGACGTGGTACGTCAGGATCGAGCTCAGCATGTCGCTGTCAGTCTTGAGCGTCTCGATCGTGGCCTCATCGATCTGCGCAAAGGCATCGTCGACCGGTGCGAAGACCGTGAACTCGTCTCCGTTGAGGGTGTCCACAAGGTTCACATCCGGGTTGAGCTCGCCGCTCACTCCGGAGACGAGCGTCGTCAGCAACGGGTTGTTCGACGCGGCGACGGCGACGGGATCGGCGGACATTCCCTGAATGGATCCCGCGCCATCGGGCACGGCCTCTGCGTACTCGGCGCAACCCGGTCCGACGAGGTTGGCGGCCGGATCCATCATCTCGGCTTCAGGCGTCTCCGGGGCGGTCGTCTCCATCGTCTCAGGGGCGGACTCGGTCGGTGTCTCCGCCGTGTCCTCGCCCATCGAGCAGCCCGACAGTACGAGGGCGCCGGCGAAGCCGAGCGCAACTGCCGCTGTGATCTTCTTCTTAGTGCTGAACATCTCTACCTCCGGTGGTCCGAGCCACGGATGGTTCCGCGGCTTTGAGGGATGTTCGGAGTCCCGCCCGGAACGGATTGGGAAATTCTGAAATCGGTGCGAATCAATCCGATTCGGCCATCGCACCGAAGAACTCGCAACGGAAGCGAGGACTTCATGGACGTGGTCATCATCGGACTGCTCGGCGGTCTCATCACCGGCATCTCGCCGTGCATTCTGCCGGTTCTGCCGGTCATCTTCTTGACGGGCGGCGCCCAATCGGCGCGCTTCGAGGGCGGCGACGGCAGTGCTGCTCCCGCGGGGCGCAGCAGGCCGTACCTCGTGATCGCGGGCCTCCTCGTCAGCTTCACCCTGGTCACTCTCGTGGGGTCCCTCGTGCTCGGACTGCTGGGCCTGCCGCAGGACATCATCCGGTGGGCGGGCATCGCGGTGCTGGCGATCCTCGGAATCGGGCTTCTCGTGCCGAGATTCGAGCGGATCCTCGAGAAGCCGT
>DHCFD07801__coassemble_1336_pt1 | contig 18193 bp, 16 predicted proteins | sample DHCFD07801__metabat2_low_PE_023 | metagenome-assembled genome bin DHCFD07801
GATCGGCCTGGACCGGAACCTTGGCCCGCACTGCCTGCGCCACTCGTATGCGACGCATCTGCTCGAAGACGGCTTCGACCATCTGTTCGTGCAGCAGCAACTCGGCCATTCCTGGGGCTCGACGACCGCGATCTACACGACCGTCGGCGCCGACTACAAGAACAAGGCGCTGCGCCGAGCCCTCGACCGCGCCTTCCAGCCCGAGACCGAGTGAGACCCCGAGGAGGAACACGATGGCACGCACACCCCAGCCCCGCCTGGCATACCGATGGCACCTACGCCGGCTGATGGCCGAGCAGGAGATGTTCGCCACGACGACACTGGTGCCGCTGCTCGCCGAGCGCGGCGTCGTCTTGTCTGAAGCCCAGGTATATCGGCTCGTCACCGGAACGCCGGAGAGGTTGAGCCTGCGCACCCTGACCGCGCTCTGCGACATTCTCGGCTGCACACCGAACGACCTCATCGAGCCCGTCGCCGAGACCGCAGCCACGAGAGCGACCGGCACCAGCGGGAAGCCCACCACGGTCCCGACGCAGGCCAAGGCCCGCACCCCGCGGCGCGCGGAGATCACCCGCGGCAAGTGACGGAACGGACCTGTCAGCTCTGCGAACGCGCCGCGATGCCCGGACGTGGGCTCTGCTCGCGTTGCAGCAAGGGCGTCGGCCGGATCCGCGGCGACTGCACCGGCTGCCAGAAACCAGATCGGCTGCTCGATGTCGAGGGCCGTTGCCGATGGTGTCGCGAACGCGCCCGGAAACATTGCCCGGACTGCGACCGCGGCGACGTCCTCCTCGTCGGCGTCGACGGGAACCACGTCTGCAACCCCTGCGCGCTGAGGCGGCACCTTGACCGCGTACTCACGGGCGACGGCGTGCTCGCCCCGCTGCGCACGTCGATTCTCGCTGCGGAACCTCTCACGACCCGCCGCTGGCTGGCCCGCACCCGCGACCTGCTGCGCGACCTCGACACCGGCCGCATCCCGCTCAGCCACGACTCCCTCGACAGGTTCCCTCAGCGCCGAGCGGCCGAGCATCTGCGAGCGCTGCTGATCGCCGCAGGGCTCCTCGAGCCGGACCCTCATCGAGGCCTGCGTCGTCTCGAAGCTCGCATCCCGGACCTGACCGCACCGCTGGATCACGAGCACCGACAGCTCGTGACGCGCTGGCTCAACTGGAAGGTCCTGCCACGGCTGCGGACTCTGGACGAGCAACAGCGCGCCGACATCAGCGTCCGCAACGCCACCCGCCAGGTCGAGCAGGTCGTCGCTTTCCTCACCGGGCTGCAAGACGCCGGAATGCATCTGGGCGAGATAACCCAGCACGACATCGACTCGTGGTTCGCTGGCCCCGGCGCGATCCGACACGTCGTCCGCCCGTTCCTGACCTGGGCACGCCAGAACCGTCAGCTGCCTCGCCGGATCGAGCTCCCGCCCACCTACGTCGGAAAGCCCGTCACACCGTTGGACGCCGAGCAGCGCTGGCAGATCGCACGGCGGCTGACCACCGACGACACCCTCGATCCCGCCGACCGGATCGCCGCCGCGCTCATCGTGCTCTACGCACAACCGGTGAACCGGGTCGTCGCGCTCACCACCGACGACGTGACCGTCACGGAGACCGGCACGAGCCTGGCCCTCGGCACCGACGCGCTCGAACTGCCCGAGCCGTTCGCGACCGTGATCCGCCAACTCCCCATCCGCCGCCGCGCCGGCACGGCCGAGCAACTCCCGACCCGATGGCTGTTCCCCGGCAACCACGCCGGCACCCACATCACCCAGAACGCTCTCGCGAACCGGCTGCGCCGAACCCTCGGCATCCAGCCGAGGCAACTGCGCCTGGCAGCTGCCGAGCAGCTCACCCGAGAGATCCCGCCTGCCATGCTCGCCGGCGTCCTCGGACTGCGCCCACTCACTATCGTCCGCATCAGCGCGAACGCTGGCGGCTCCTGGGCCAACTACGCCGCCGACCGGCAGACCTAACAACGAGCATTCACGGGGTTCGAATACGCCAACCCTGCCAGTCGCGAGCTGTTCGATCGGCGCCTCCTCGAAGGCGCGCAGCGGGTGCTTCTCCCAGCGGATCTCGATCCCCGTCGTGCGCGCGTACTCGGCGGACGCCGCGACGACGCATGCGTAGCCGCGCGGGTGATCCCACGTCATGCCCTGCAGCACGGTCATGACTCGGCCTCCCACCCGAATTCCTCGCGCAGCGCGGCGTCGTGCTGACCGAGCTTCGGCGAGGCGACGTCGCTCGTGAGCGCGTGCCCGTCGACGCGGATCGGGCCTCGGGTCGTCTTGAGGCTGAGCTGCGTACCGGACCGGGTCAGCGATGCGTCGCGCTCGACCTGCTGCACCATGTCGATCGCTGCGAACCCGTCGTGCGCCACGAGCTCCTCGAGCGTGAGCACCGGCGCGCACCAGACGTCGGCGGCATCGAGGATGTCGAGCCAGTCCTGCGTCGGCTTGGTGGCCAGGTGCGCGGCGAGCAGCGCCTCAGCCTCTTCTCTCCTCGACCACGCCTCCTCCTCGGTGAAGGCGAGGAGCTCGTCGATGCCGAGCAGCTCACCGAGTTTCGGGAGCGGGTTCATGGCGAGCGCGAGGAATCCGTCTGCCGTGGGGTATGTGCCGTAGGGCGCCGCGAGGAACGCGTGCCCGGATCGGTCGCCGCCGCGCTGCACCGTGACCGACGGGTCGTTCAGGTGCACGCTCAGCATCTCGAACTGCAGATCGAGCATCGCCTCGAGCAGGCTCGTCTCGACGAGCCCGCCCCGACCGGTGCGCTCGCGGCGCAGCAGCAGAGCGGTCACGCCCTGCGCGATGTGGCAGCTCGTGAGGTGGTCGGCGATCGACAGCCCGACGGGAACCGGCCCCTGATGCCCGGATCCGCTCAGCCAGGGCAGCCCCGACAACGACTGCGCGAGCAGATCCTGGCCCGGGCGATCCTTCCACGGGCCCGCGTTGCCGTATCCGGTCGCGCTCGCGTAGACGAGGCGCGGGTTCAGCTGCGCGACCGACGCGTAGTCGAGGCCGATGCGCTCCATGACGCCCGGGCGGAAGTTCTGCACGATCACGTCGGCGCGCGTGATGAGATCCTTGACCCGCTCGAGGTCGGCGGGGTTCTTCAGGTCCGCCGTCATGCCCTCCTTGTTGCGGTTCATCGCGTGGAACGACACCGTCTCCTCATCGGCGACGCTCCCCGCGAAGGCGAGCGTGCGGCCGATGTCGCCGGTTCCGGGCCGTTCGATCTTGATGACGCGCGCACCGAGATCCGCGAGTCGCATCGCCGCCACCGGCCCCGCGAGGAACTGGCTGAAATCGAGCACGGTGATGCCGTGCAGCGGCTTGTCTACGTCGTCTACCACTTGTCTGCTTCCCTTCGAAGAACTGTCCGGCGCCGGGGCCGTGACTCAAACGTTTGATCCGAACGACGCTTTTCCACTCGCCCTTGCGCGACATGCGCGGGCGGGCGGGATCATCGCGGCTCGACGATGGGAGCCGCCTGATCTCCCCTCGAAGCAACACAAGTCGAGCAAACGTTTGCTCACGTCAGTATGCACAGGAAATCCTCGACGCACAAGTGGCGGATCCCTACGGCTGTCGCGGCGCGCGCGGCCGCGCCGTCGACTCGCGCACGATCAGCCGAGGAGCGGGATCATCGACGACGATGCTCGTCGGCGTCTCGCCGCGGATGCGGCGGTAGACCTCGTCGAAGGCGCGCTGGCCGAGCTCGTACCACGGCATCTTCACGGTCGTCAGGGGCGGCCACGAGTTCTCGGCCGTCCACGAGTCGTGCAGTGCCACGACGGAGAGATCCTCGGGCACCGATACGCCCAGCCGCCGCGCCGCGGACAGCACGCCGATGGCCGCGTTCACGTTCGCCACGAAGATGGCGGTCGGACGCCGGTCGCCGCTCAGGAGCTGCTCCGCGGCGCGGACGCCCTCGTCGGGCGTGTAGCCGAAGTCGGTCGTGAGATGCTCGTCCACCTCGAGGCCCGCGGCCGCCATCTCGTTGCGGAAGCCGCTCGCGCGCCGCGCGTTCGTCGGGTTCTCCGGCACGCCGCCGACGAACCCGATCTTCTCGTGCCCGAGCTCGATGAGATGGCGTACGGCGGTTCGCGCGCCGGCTTCGTCGGGCATCGTCGCGGATCCGGGGGCGTTCGCTTCGACGGAGTTGAGGATCACGACCGGCTTCGTCTCTGCGAATCCCGCAATCGCGTCGACGACGTGCGGGCGATCGCCCGGCTGCAGCAGCAGCGCGTCGACCCGCCCCTCTCCGAGCAGTTTGCGCGCGCGCTCGCCACCCGGCTCGATGTCTTCCGTGCGCCCCATCAGCACGAGATAGTCGTGCTGGATCGCGGCGTCTTCGACGCCCCGCACGAGCTCGATGAAGATCGCGTTCATGAGGTCGGGAACGACGAGCGCGACGACGTTCGAGCGCGCCGACCGCAGCGCCCGCCCCGCCGAGTTCGGCCGGTAGTCGAGCTCGCGCGCTGCGCGCTTGATGCGCTCTCGGGTCTCATCGCTGACGCGCGTTTTAGGTGCGTCGCTCAGCACCCGGGACACGGCCGAGACCGAGACACCGGCGCGGGCGGCGACGTCGCTCAGAGTAGCCATGGGCCGATCCTAATGCGGCGCTTCCGCGGAACCGTCAGCGCCGGGCGGGCGGCCGCGGCGGCCGAACACGGGCCCGCACCATGGACGGCCCCGCACTCCCTGCGGTACGTTCGCTGCACGGTCATCGCCGTCCGCCGGACGGGCGGCGTCAGATCCACGACAGGGGATGCCCATGGTCAGCGCAGTCATCGTCGATGCCGTCCGAACGCCGTCGGGCCGAGGCAAGCCGGGCGGGGCGCTCCATCCCGTCCATCCCACCGATCTTCTCGCGACGACCCTCGCGGCCCTCGTCGGGCGCAGCGGGCTGGATCCGGCGATGATCGACGACGTCATCGGAGGATGCGTCTCGCAGGCCGGCCAGCAGACGTACAACATCACGCGCAGCGCCGTGCTCGGCGCGTCGTTCCCGGAGACCGTGCCCGCCGTCACGATCGACCGGCAGTGCGGATCCAGCCAGCAGGCCGCCGCATTCGCCGCGCAGGGCATCATCGCCGGCGCGTACGACATCGCGATCGCCTGCGGCATCGAGTCGATGAGCCGCAATCCGATCGGATACTCGACGCTCGGCGAGGACATCTATGGCGCGGCCGTCGCCGAGCGCTACCCCGGCGGGCTGGTCGGCCAGGGGATCTCGGCAGAGCTCGTCGCGGCGAAATGGGGCCTCACCCGGGCTCAGCTCGACGAGTACTCGGCCCTGTCGCACCAGCGCGCCGCCGCGGCTCAGGCCTCCGGGGCCTTCGAGAACGAGATCGTCGCAGTCCCCGCGGGCGGCGACTCGGTGTCGACCGACCAGACGATCCGCCCGTCGACCACGGCCGAGGCGCTGGGCGGCCTCGCCGCGTCGTTCCGCACCGACGAGCTGGCCGAGCGGTTTCCCGAGATCTCCTGGAGCATCACGCCGGGCAACTCCTCGCCGCTGACCGACGGGGCCTCGGCGGCGCTCATCATGAGCGAGGAGCGCGCCGGATCCCTCGGCCTGCAGCCGCGCGCGAGGTTCCATTCGTTCGCCGTGACGGGCAGCGACCCGCTGCTCATGCTGACGGGAGTGATCCCGGCGACGCAGAAGGTGCTCGAGCGCGCGGGACTCTCGCTCGACGACATCGATGCGTTCGAGGTCAACGAGGCGTTCGCCCCGGTACCGCTCGCCTGGCTCGCGGAGACGGGCGCGGATCCCGAGAAGCTCAATCCGCGAGGAGGCGCGATCGCGCTCGGCCACCCGCTCGGCGCGTCGGGCGCACGGCTGCTCGCGACCATGCTGAACCACCTCGAGGCGACCGGCGGACGCTACGGTCTGCAGACGATGTGCGAGGGCGGCGGCATGGCGAACGCGACGATCATCGAGCGGCTCTGAGGAGGGCGAGCATGCGGATCACGGGAACAGCGGCGATCGTCACGGGCGGCGCCTCGGGACTCGGCCTGGCGACCGCCGAGAGGCTGATCCAGGAGGGATCCGCGGTCACGATCGTCGACCTCCCGTCGTCGGACGGCGCGGCGGCCGCCGAGCGGCTCGGGCCGCGCGCATCGTTCGTGCCCGCCGATGTGACGGATCCCGACGAGGTCGCGGCAGCCGTCGCGCACGCAGCGTCGACGGGTCCGCTGCGGATCCTGGTGAACTGCGCCGGGATCGGCGCGCCCGCCAAAGTGATCGGTCGCGACGGCCCGCTCGCGCTCGAGGCGTTCGATCGGATCATCCGCGTGAACCTCGTGGGCACGTTCAATGTGCTGCGGCTCGCGGCGTACGAGATGACGCGGAACGAGCCGGTCGACGGCGAGCGCGGCGTGATCGTGAACACCGCGTCGGTCGCCGCCTACGAGGGGCAGATCGGTCAGCCCGCGTATGCCGCCTCGAAAGGCGGCATCGTCTCGATGACGCTGCCGATCGCCCGCGAGCTCGCCGACTCGTGCGTGCGCGTGAATACGATCGCCCCGGGCCTGTTCGCGACGCCGCTCATGGGTTCCCTGCCCGAGAAGGCGCGCACGTCGCTCGCGGCGTCCGTGCCGCACCCCGCCCGCCTCGGATCCCCCGCGGAGTACGCCGCGCTCGTCGAGCACATCGTCGCCAACGCGTACCTCAACGGCGAGACGATCCGGCTCGACGGCGCCATCCGGATGGCGCCGCGATGAGCGCGCTCGCCGGCGCCGTTCGCTCATGCGCGTTTGATACTCTGCCCGCATGAGGAACTTCGTCGCCGCGCGCATCGCCGGCTTCGCGTGGATGCGTCCCCGCCGCACCGCCTGACGGCGGCGCCCGAGTCCATCTGCTCCCCGCTCCGCCGTTCCGGTCATCGCCGGGCGGTGTGCTTCGTGCTGTCTGCACGTCGTCGCCCGGCTCCGAAACGAAGCCACGGAGACGATCTTGTCCCTCACCCCTTTCCCTCATCGCGGATCTTCGGATCCCCTCGCCCTTCCCGCCGGTGACCGCGCACAGATCGCGGTCTCCGAAGCCGGTGTCACGCACGGCGGTCATCGCGTGCTGCACGCGGTCGATCTGACGGTGACACCGCGCTCGCGGCTTGCGATCGTCGGCGAGAACGGCCGCGGCAAGACGACCCTGCTGCGCCTGCTCACCGGCGCCCTCGCTCCCGACGAGGGCACGGTGCGCCGCGTCGGCTCGATCGGCGTCGCCGAGCAGGAGCTCGATGCGGCGCCCGGCACGACGGTCGGCGATCTCGTCGGCGATGCCGTCGCACCGTCGCACGCTGCTCTGCGCGCCCTCGACGATGCGACCGATGCGCTGTCATCGAACCGCGCGGGTGCCGACGACGCGTACGCCGATGCACTCGAGCGGGCCGTACGGCTCGATGCCTGGGGCGCGGATCGACGCGTCGATGTCGCCCTCGAGGCGCTCGGCGCGTGCGCGGACCGCGAGCGCGACCTGACGACCCTGTCGGTCGGCCAGCGCTACCGCGTGCGGCTCGCGTGCCTCCTGGGCGCCGAGCACGATTTCCTGCTGCTCGACGAGCCCACGAATCACCTCGACGCGGGCGGGCTCGATTTCCTCACCCGCCGCGTCCGAGATCACCGCGGCGGCGTCGTGATCGTCAGTCACGACCGCGCGCTGCTCGGCGACACCTGTGAGGAGTTCCTCGACCTGGATCCGTCGCGCGACGGACGCCCGCGGCGCTACGGCGGCGGGTACGCCGGCTGGCAGGAGGGGCGCCGCGCGGAGCGCGAGCGATGGGAGCAGGAGTATGCCGAGCAGCAGTCGGAACACGCGCGCCTCGCGACTGCCGCGCAGGCCGCCCGCGATCGGTTGCAGACCGGGTGGCGTCCGCCGAAGGGCACGGGCAAGCACCAGCGGCAGAGTCACGCCCCCGGCGTCGTGCAGGCGGTCGCCCGGGCTCAGGCCGCGCTGGAGGCGCACCGCGTGACCGTGCCGGCACCACCGCTCGCCTTCTCATTCCCGCACCTGCGCCCCGGCCGGGGCGTGCTGCTGCGCGCGGACGACGTGACCGTCGAGAACCGGCTGCCTCATCCGGTGAGCTTCGATCTCTCGGCGGGAGAACGTCTTCTCGTGACGGGGCCGAACGGCGCCGGCAAGTCGACGCTGCTCGCCGTGCTGGCGGGGCGACTCGATCCGACGACCGGCTCGGTGCGAACCGGCGGCGGCGCGCGCGTCGTGCTCGTCGCGCAGGAGACCGAGGCCGACGACGCGTCGCGCACGGCGGGCGAGGTGTTCGAGCAGCACATCGGACGGCTGAGCTCGTCGGGCCTCCTCTCGGGGCGAGACGCCGTCTCCCTCGGATCCCTCGGGCTGCTGCCCGGCGGCGCGATCGCGACCCGCGTGCGCGATCTCTCTCAGGGCCAGCGGAGGCGCCTCGACCTCGCGCTGCGCCTCGCCGAGCGCCCGGATGTGCTGATCCTCGACGAGCCCACCAACCACCTGTCCATCTCGCTCGTGGACGACCTCACCGAGGCGCTCGGCACCACCCGCGCGGCGGTCATCATCGCGACGCACGATCGCCGGCTGCTGAACGATCTTGCGCAGTGGCCCCGGCTTGAGATCGGCGCGGCGTGAGTGGCGACGACGAACCCGATCGATTCCGTCCGAAAAAGTCGGGCGTCGTGATCCTCGATGCGAGACAGTCGTTCATGAAGGGAGCCTGCTGTGATCGACATATTGAACCGAACAGTCGCCGAGATCGAGGAACGTCTGAGCGAGCCTCTCGACCTCGGCGAGCTCGCAGCGAATTCGGGAACGACGGAGTATCACCTGCGCCGCATGTTCTCGTCGCTCGCGGGCTTGCCCATAGCCGAATACGCCAGACGTCGGCGGATGACTGTCGCCGCCGCCGACGTCGTCGGGAGCACCGACAGCCTGCTCACGATCGCCGTGCGATACGGCTACGGGTCGACCGAGGCATTCGGCCGAGCGTTCCGTGCTGTGCACAACGCTCGGCCGAGGGACGTGCGGCGCACCGGCGGGCCCCTTCGCAGCCAACCACGCCTCAGATTCCGACTCACCATTGAAGGGAGCATCCCCATGGACGCTCGCATCATCACCAAACCGGTTCTCCGCCTCATCGGCCACGCCGTTCGCGTGCCCCTGATCCACGAAGGCGTCAATCCATACATCGAAGCGCATATTGCATCGCTCCCGGCCGGGGAGCACGCGCGTCTCACGTCGCTGAACGATGCCGAGCCGACAGGGCTTCTTCAGATCACCGACGACGTCGAGCAGGACGCGACGGAGGGCAGCGAGCTCACCTACCTGCACGGCGTCTCGGTCGGCCATACGACGCCGGTGCCGGAAGACCTGGATGCCATCGAGGTTCCACAGGGCAGCTGGGTCGTCTTCCGCACCAGCGGCGCACACCCGAAAGCTCTACAGGATGCATGGGCGGCGTCCGCCACGGATTGGTTCCCGTCCAATCCGTGGCGCCTTCGCCCCGGCCCCTCGATCGTTGCGATACTCGACCGCGCGGAGGATCTCTCCACGGCGACGTGCGAGCTGTGGATGCCGGTCGAGCGAGGATGACGGGGGCGGCGACGCTCTCGAACGGACTCGCGACGGGGCAACGGCGATAGTGTGCACAGACGACGGCCCGATGAGAGGAGCAAGAACGTGAAGATCGGCATCATCCTGGGGTCCATCCGCACCGAACGCGCAACAGAGGCGGTCGCGCGCTACGTCTACGACCTCGCTGCGCGTCGCGGCGGAAAGACCGTGTTCGAACTCATCGACCTGGCGACCTTCGATGTTCCGCTGCTGACGACGCCGATCCATCCGATGGCGGCGAACAAGAACTATGGCGACCCGAACGTGCAGCGCTGGTCCGCCGCCATCGACGCGTGCGACGGGTACGTCTTCGTCACGCCCGAGTACAACCACGGCGTGCCCGGCGGATTCAAGAATGCGGTCGACTCGTTGGGCGCCGAGTGGGTCGGGAAGCCCGTCGCATTCATCGGGCACGGCTCGGTCGGCGGAGTGCGCGCCATCGAGCAGTGGCGCCAGATCGTCGCGAACTTCTCGATGCCCGTCGTGCGCGCCGAGGTCAACTTCAACGGTTTCACGCACTGGAGCGACGGCGAGTTCCAGCCGGAGGATCGCCACATCGACGAGGTGGGCGGCGTGCTCGACGCGATCGAGGAGCTGACGCGCACGGTGCGTTCGTAGGCGCCACGGGCGTGAGCACTATCGGTTCGGCCGGGTGCTCACGCACCGCGCCGCCGAATCACGATCTCCGTGTGACGTGATCTCCCTACTCGTCCCCGAACCCGTCGCTCATCTGCACCATGTCGTGGAACCGGCTGTAGTGGCCCTGGAACGCGACGGGGATGTCGGCCGTCGGACCGTTGCGGTGCTTGGCGACGATCAGGTCAGCCTCGCCGGGGCGTGACTGCTTGTCGTAGACCTCGTCGCGGTGCAGCAGGATCACCATGTCAGCGTCCTGCTCGATCGAGCCCGATTCGCGCAGATCGCTCACCATCGGCCGCTTGTCCTGACGCTGCTCGGAACCACGGTTCAACTGCGACAGTGCGATCACCGGCACTTGCAGTTCCTTCGCCATGAGCTTGAGCGCACGAGAGAACTCCGAGACCTCCTGCTGACGCGACTCGACGCGCTTACCGCTCGTCATGAGCTGCAGGTAGTCGATGATGATCATGCGCAGACCCACACGCTGCTTGAGCCGCCGGCACTTCGCACGGATCTCGACCAGCGTCATGTTCGGGCTGTCGTCGACGTACAGGGGCGCGTCGTTGATGCGGCCGCGCGTGGAGGCCAGCGTGGTCCAGTCGCGCGAGTCGAGATCGCCCTTTCGCAGCTTCTGCAGCGGGATCTGGCCCTCGGCGCTCAGAAGACGCATCGCGATCTCGGTCTTGCCCATCTCGAGCGAGAAGAAGATCGCGGGCTGGTTGTGCTTGATCGCGCTCGCCCGCGCGAAGTCGAGCGCGAGCGTCGATTTACCCATAGCGGGGCGCGCCGCCACGACGATCATCTGACCCGCGTGCAGACCATTGGTGAGGTCGTCGAGCTCTTTGAAGCCGGTCGGCACACCGGTCATCTCGCCGTCGCGGCCCTTGGCCATCTCGATCTCTTCGACGGCCGCGCCGATCGCGATCTCGAGCGGCACGTAGTCTTCGGAGTTCTCCTGACCGGTGACCGCGTACACCTCGGCCTGCGCCTGATTGACGAGCTCGGTGGCCTCGCCCTCGCCGTCGAAGCCCATCTGCACAATGCGGGTGCCGGCGTCGACGAGACGGCGCAGCAGCGCGCGCTCCTGCACGATGGAGGCGTAATAGCCGGCGTTCGCCGCCGTCGGCACGATCGAGGTCAGCGAGTGCAGGTAGTCGACACCGCCGGCGCGCTGCAGATCGCCCGCCTTCATCAGCTCGTCGGTGACGGCGATGACATCGGTCGGCTCGCCGTGCGAGTAGAGCGTGAGGATCGCTTCGAAGATCACCTCGTGCTTCGGGATGTAGAAGTCGTTGCCGCGCAGGCCCTCGACCACGTCGGCCACGGCGTCTTTCGACAGCAGCATGCCGCCCAGCGTCGACTGCTCGCTCAGCAGGTCGTGCGGAGGCGTGCGCTCACGCTCCCGGCTGCCGCCCAAGCGCTCATCGACGACGTCGTTGATCGACACAGAATCTCCTCTCGGGCGGATCCGTCACTCCGCGAGCGGTGCCTCGCTGCGAGGCACGTCATCCATCGCAGCGGCAACCACTGACATTCCGACGGAAGCACCAAGACCGGTGCTGCCGACTCACACTACGTGCGCGTTACCACCCCGACAATGCAGCCTGTGGATAACTCTGTGGAAAGAGCTGGGCAAAACGCCGTGCTCCCTGTGGAATCATCCTGTGGACAACCGTGTGGATGGCAACATTCTGCGACGCAGAAAGCTCAATTGATCTGGGGTTCTCAGTTTTCACAACCTGTGGATGGCAATCCACTTCAAGCAGGTGTTGAAGGTTTCGTGCGGAACTCGCACTTGTGGAGGAAACCCGCAGTTGGTATGCGCACCGAAGACGGCCCCACCGCCTCGGCGTGCGCGCGAAAACGGTGCGGACCCCGAAGGATCCGCACCGTTCTCGATGCGCAGAAGAGAATTACTTCTTGAGCGCGACAACCTGAAGGTTGATGACGGCGGTCACGTCGTCGTGCAGGCGCACGAGCGCCTCATGCGTGCCGACCGACTTGATCGGCGACGGAAGCGTGACACGACGCTTGTCGATGTCACCGAGGCCCGCAGCGGCAACAGCCGCAACGATGTCGGCAGGCTTCACGGAACCGAACAGACGGCCCTCGGCGCCGGCCTTGACCGACACCTTGACGCGAGCCTGCTCGATCTGGCCCTTGAGGGCCTCCGCCTCTTCGTGGGTCGCGATCTCGCGCGCCTTGCGAGCGGCGCGGATCTGGTCGACCTGCTTCTGGCCGCCGCGCGTCCACGCGACAGCGAAGCCCTGCGGGAGGAGGTAGTTACGGGCGTACCCGTCCTTGACCTCGATGATGTCTCCGGCGCTGCCCAGGCCGTCGACCTCATGAGTGAGAATCAGCTTCGACATGTGGGTTGCTCCTTACCGGCCAGCGCCTGCGTAGGGAAGGAGAGCCATCTCACGCGCGTTCTTGATCGCGCGCGCGATGAGACGCTGCTCCTGCACCGACACACCGGTGATACGACGGGCACGGATCTTGCCGCGCTCCGAGATGAACTTGCGAAGGGTCGCGACATCCTTGTAGTCGATGACGCCGACCCGGATGTGCTTCGCGGGAGCGGCGTTCTTGCCGCCCTTGCGCGGCTTGCGGCGGTCGCCGCTTGACTTTCCAGCCATTGTGGGTCCTTACAGAGAAAGAGAGATCAGAACGGGGTGTCGTCTGAGAACGACCCCGGGGTGCTCCACGCATCGGCGCCGGTCGAGCCGGGCGTCGCCCAGGGCTCTTCGGATGCCTGCTGCGCGGGCTGCGACGGACCGGGAACCTGGCCGGGGGCGCTGTTGCCGCCCCGTCCGCCGAAGTTTCCGCTTGACGCCGTGCGAGTGACCTGAGCCGTGGCGTAGCGCAGCGACGGGCCGATCTCCTGGACATCCAGTTCGATCGACGTACGCCGTTCGCCCTCGCGCGTCTCGTAGTTCCGCTGACGGAGGTTGCCCTGCGCGATCACGCGCATGCCCTTCGTCATGGACCCGGCGACGTGCTCGGCGAAGTCGCGCCAGACACTGGCGCGCAAGAACAGGGCTTCGCCGTCCTTCCACTCGCCCGACGCGCGATCGAACGTGCGCGGGGTCGAAGCGATCGTGAAATTCGCCACGGGAACGCCGGACTGCGTGTAGCGCAGCTCGGGATCGGCGGTCAGATTGCCTACGACGGTGATGACGGTTTCGCCTGCCATGCGCTGCCCCTAGGCCTTTGCCGCCGTCTTGCGTGCGGCCTTCGCGTCGGCCCGCTTGGCCTCGGAAGCAGCCATCGCGATGGCCTCCTCCGCGCGAAGGATCTTGGTGCGAACCACGTCGACAGCAAGACCGAGCTGGCGGTCGAGCTCGTGCGTGGCCTCACTCGTCGACGTGAAGTTCACGACGGCGTAGATGCCTTCGTTCTTCTTGTCGATCTCGTAGGCGAACTTGCGCTTGCCCCAGATGTCCACGTTCTCGATCGTGCCCTCAGCGTCAGTGATGACCTTGAGGTACTTGTCGAGGTACGCGGGAACCTGGCGCTCGTCGACCTCAGCCTGGATGATCACCATCATCTCGTACTGGTGCTTGTGCGTCACTATCCCACCTCCTTCGGACTCGAACGGATACCGGGCATTTCCCGGTACCAGGAGGGTGTGTTGCACGTCATCCGCGAAAATCGGAATCGACTTCATGCGGACAACTACGTCAGCTTAGCGGAACCGGCCCCGAAGAGACAGCCGGAAGTCTCAGGTTCCCGGGGCGCCTACTCGAACAGCGACAGCGTCAGCAGAGCCGAATAGCTGCCCGGCGCGACGTCGGCGTCGACGCGCATCGTCAGATCCGCGGTCGCCGTCCACGCCTGCTCATCTCGGATCTCGCTCGAGTCGAAAGCCATCGCGAGCAGCTCCTGGCCGACGAGGCCGGGGCCGCCGTCGAGCTCCGGAGCGACCTCGTCGCCCTCGGCGACATTTCCCGAGGCCCCTCCGTCGATGAGCTCGGGCGCCCATCCCAGGCTCTCGGCGGGGATCGGATCCTGCCCGTCGTCGCCGGTGAAGGCCGACGCCGACCCGACCACGTACCAGTAGGCGCCCTCCGGGATCTCGTCGGGCGATCGCGTGTCGGTGACGGTCACCGTCGGCAGCCCGCCCGTGAACTGGCGCACGAGGTCGGTGGATCCGTCTTCGATGAGCGCCGTCGACGCGCTCTCGACGGTGAGGGCGAGAGCGCCCGGATCCGCGTTGTCGGCGATGTCGACCTCGACACCGACCGCACCGGCGGCGTCGCCCTCCTCCGCCGCAGCCGCTCCTGCCACGCCGACGAGCAGGGCGGCGCCCGCGGCGACCCCCGCCGTGCGCCAGATCAGTTCGCGTCGCTTGGTCATGGTCGTCGTCTCCTTGTTCCGACCGGCATGGCCGGCCCGTCTGCCATCAGTAACATGTGTGTGCTCCGTACTCGGCGGTGATCTCCTCTGAGACCGGCTCCCCGTCGACCATCGCCGTCACCTGCGCGGTCGCCGCACCCGCGTCGATCTCGCTGTCGCGGCCGAGGAACATGTGGAACACCCGCTCACCCGGCGCGACATCGGCGAACGTGCGCTCGCCGAACGGCGTCGACAGCTCGATGTCCGCCGCAGCGTCGCCGTCGTTCGACGCGCGCACACCGACGCCCGCCCGACCTGCCACGCAGCGCACGTCCGCCGTGAGCGTGACATCGAACGCAGAACCCGGATCCGTCTCCGCGGCGGCGACCTGCCATTCGCGGATGCCCACGGATCCCTGCCCCTCCGCTTCGCCCCACGCCTGCGCGGTGATGCGCAGCGCGCGGGTCGTGACGCGGTCGAAGGTCACCCGGTCGTAGTCGTCGCTCGTGCGCCCGTACTCGCTGTCGCCGGTGAGCTCGACCTCGTGCCACGCGTCTCCGTCGTGGTACTCGAGCACCCAGTCGCGCGGCGGGATCAGCCCGCCGTTCGCCGTATCCGGCGAATCGCGAGACCACCACACGCCGATCTCGTCGATCGTCACGTCGAAGGCCCAATCGAGCCGCGCCCACTGCTCGCCCGCGCGGTCCCACGTGCCCCAGCTCGCGCCGTACCGGCTCTCATCGCCGTCGAACAGCTCGCCGGTTCCGTCGTTCAGGCCCGCGACGTCCTCCCACGGTGACGTATACGACGCCGTGGGAGCCGCGAACGGAGCGACGTTGCCGGTCAGCTCGGCGTCTCCGAGGGGGATCTCCACGGTCGTGTGCGCCGTATTGCCGGCGACGTCTCGTGCACGGATCGCGAGCTGGTGCGGCAGCTCGTCCGGCGGTGCGATCACGTCGCCCGACTGCACCGTCTCCCAGGGGCCGTCGGATCCGAATCGGTGCTCGATGGTCGCGAGCCCCGACAGCGCATCGGATGCCTCGACCGCGACCGTGCGGTCGTCCGCGAGCTGCGCGTCGAGGTCGGGCGGCGTCGCATCGATGCGGATCGTGCGCACCGCCTCGTCCGAGACATTGCCGGCCGCGTCGATCGCCCGTGCGGCCACGACGCTCGATTCGGCATCCGCGACGACGAGATCGGCGTAGCGCGCGTCCTCGACGGCGGTCCACTCGCCGTCGTCGATGCGGGTCTCGATCGTAAGGCGATAGTCCGTCTCGTCCTGCGCGGTCACCCGCACCGGCACGTCCGACGAGAACCAGCCCTCGCGCTCCGGCACGGCGGCGGCGATCGACACGGTGGGCGGCACGACGTCCTCGGGCGCCCGAGGAGCAGGATCCCCCACGTGCACCGCGGCCAGGATCTCCTGCGCCTGCTGCCCGAGCACGCGGCCGGCGACCGTGATCGTGCCCGGCTCGGCCAGGTCGGCCTCGTCGACGTCGTGCCAGCGCACGGGCGCCCAGAGAGCGTCCCCGCCTTCGAAGGGCACCCGAACGGCTTCCGGCAGCTCCGGCTGCTCACCGATCTCCGTCCACGCCTCGGCGCGGGGCAGCTCGTCCGCCGCCACGGCGTACACCTCCCATTCGGAGACGGCGACGGAATGCACGTAAGCGCCGTTCTCCTGTCCGAAGAAGGTGGCGCGGAGCGCGGATGTCGTGACGGGATCGAAGCTGACCTCGTTCCACTCATCCGTCGCGGTCGGGTAGTCCGCGCCGGTCACGGGGCGCCACTCGCCGTCGGCGTCGACGTACTCCAGCACCCACGATTCGGGCGAACGGATCCAGTTCGCATCGCGATGGAACTCGATGCCCGCGCTGTCCACGCGCACCGGCGTCTCCCACTGGTACATGAGCCAGTCGGCGGCGACAGTATTGTCCGTGCCGCGGTAGTTCCCCCACTGATCGGGCGGCAGCAGCGCCGTCTCGGCATGGAATCCGTCGTTCACCGCGCCGAGGCGCATCGGCGGCTGCTCCGTATACGACGCGGTTGCCTCGGCCTCGAGCGCGACGTTGTCGGTCAGGCGGAATGCGGGATCGTCGGCCCATGTCTGCTCCACGGGGAGGATGCGGTCGCCGTCCCACTGCACTTCGTCGATCGCGACCGACCGGCGGAAATGCCCGCCGTCCTGCGCATCCTTCGTGTGATAGGTCATGTACCAGGCGTCGCCGTACTCGATGATCGAGGGGTGCACGGTCGTGGCCGAGGTGCCCTCCAGGATCAGGCCCTGGTACTCCCACGGGCCGAGCGGATCGTCCGCCGTCGCGTACCCGATGCACGCCTGATAGTTCGAGGGCGTGCAGTCGCTGCCGGCCTGCTTCCAGTCATACGCCATGTAGTAGGTGCCGTCGCGCTCGAAGACCCACGGCGCCTCGTAGAACGAGTCGAGCCCGTCGAGCTCGCGGATCTCGCCGGTCACCTCGATCATGTTCGGGTCGAGCTCGACCGCCCGCGCCACGTTCCACGATCCCCAATACAGATAGACGCGGCCATCGACGTCGGTGAAGACGTGCGGATCGATGACCTCCTGCCCCGTCGTCGCCTCGCCGAAGACATCGAACCAGGTGAGCAGGGGCTCGCCGATCGCGTCCTCCCACGGCCCGACGGGGCTGTCCGATACCGCGACGCCGATCGCCATCGGGTTCGGCACGTCGGCGTTGTCCCACTCGACCGGGGCGTACCAGTAGTAGCGCCCGTCGGTGCCCTCGACGGTGTGCCCCGCATACGCGGCGTTGCCCGTCGCCCAGTCGAAGACGGCTTCCGGCACGAGGTTCTCGGCGTACAGCTCCCACGATCCGAGCTCCGGGTCGCTCGTCGAGAGAACGGCATAGTCGTGCATGTTGAAGCCGCCCACGTCCGGGCCGGCCTCGTCGTGGCCGGCGTAGATGTAGAGCGTGTCGTCGACGACGAGCGGAGCGGCATCGGCCGTGTACAGGCTGCCGTCATCGATGATCGGGTTTCCGGACGACTCGAACGTGCGATCGGGCTCCGGGGCGTCCGCGGCCGCCGGCAGGGCGGGCGCGAGGGCGAGAACGCACGCGATGGCGGATGCGGCGGCGACGGCCCGCCCGGCGCGCACTCTCCTGCACGCCGGGGCCGACATGTCGGTCACTCGCATGATTCCGCTCCGTACTCGACGTCGAACTCCTCGGTGAGGGTCTCTCCGTCGCTCTCGGCGGTGACGGTCACCGTGGCCGCCCCCTCCTCCAGCGCGCCGCCGCGGGTCATGAAGGCGTGGAATCCGTTGGCCTCGGGCTCGATGCCCGCGAACTCGTGGTCGCCCAGCGGCGTGGCGACCGCAGCATCGATCGGCACGTCGTTCTCGTTCGTCACGCGAACGCCGAGTCCGGCGCGGCCTGCGACGCAGCGCAGATCCGTGCTGATCGCGACGTCCAGCGTCGGCGTCGGGTCGGGTTCCTCGCCGTCCTCGACCACCGTCAGCGTGAGGGTGGTCGCCGTGGTTCCCGCGGTGGAGACGTACCAGGGCAGCACGAGGTCGCCGTGGATCTCGTATGTCCCGGCCTCATGCAGCACGGCTTCGTCCAGGTCCCACT
>DHCFD07801__coassemble_1338_pt1 | contig 18056 bp, 17 predicted proteins | sample DHCFD07801__metabat2_low_PE_023 | metagenome-assembled genome bin DHCFD07801
CGTCTCGATCGGGCACATGCGGCCGTAGTGCGACGGGTGCACGTCACGAACCTCGACACCCGCACGCTCACGCGACAGACCACCCGGGCCGAGCGCCGACAGCGTGCGCTTGTGGGTGATGCCCGCGAGGGGGTTGTTCTGGTCCATGAACTGCGACAGCTGGCTGGTGCCGAAGAACTCCTTGATCGCGGCCACGACGGGGCGCACGTTGATCAGGGTCTGCGGCGTGATCGCCTCGATGTCCTGCGTCGTCATGCGCTCGCGCACGACGCGCTCCATACGGCTGAGGCCGGTGCGCACCTGGTTCTGGATGAGCTCGCCGACCGCGCGGATGCGGCGGTTGCCGAAGTTGTCGATGTCGTCGGTCGCGATGCGCTTCTCGACGATCTCGCCGCCCTTGGCGACGCCCTCGAAGGTCTCGTCGCCGCGGTGCAGGCGCACCATGTACTTGATCGTCGCCACGATGTCTTCGGTCGTGAGAACCGAGTCGCTGAGCGGACGGTCGAGGCCGAGCTTCTGGTTCAGCTTGAAGCGGCCGACCTTGGCGAGGTCGTAGCGCTTGGTGTTGAAGTAGAAGTTCTCGATGAGCGAGCGTGCGGCCTCGGCGGCGACCTGCTCGCCCGGGCGCAGCTTGCGGTAGATGTCGCGGAGCGCATCCTCCTGCGTGAGGACGGTGTCCTTCGCGAGGGTCTCCTCCATCGACGCGTACCCGGCGAACTCCTCGAGGATCTGCTCGCTGGTCATGCCGAGCGCCTTGAGGAAGACGGTCACCGACTGCTTGCGCTTGCGGTCGATGCGCACGCCGACCTGATCGCGCTTGTCGATCTCGAACTCGAGCCACGCACCACGGCTCGGAATCACGCGCGCCGAGACGACGTCCTTGTCACTCGTCTTGTCGGGGGTCTTGTCGAAGTACACGCCGGGCGAGCGCACGAGCTGCGACACGACGACGCGCTCGGTGCCGTTGATGATGAACGTGCCCTCGCGCGTCTGCAGCGGGAAGTCGCCCATGAAGACCGTCTGAGTCTTGATCTCACCGGTCTGGTGGTTCATGAACTCGGCCTCGACGTAGAGCGGGGCCGCGTAGGTCTTGCCGCGGTCCTTGCACTCTTCGATCGAGTACTTCTCGGGCTCGAGGTAGGGGTTCGCGAACGACAGCTGCATCGTCTCGCCGAGGTCCTCGATGGGTGAGATCTCCTCGAAGATCTCCTCGAGACCGCTGCGCTCGGAGACATCGGTGCTGCCGCCGGCCTTGCGGTCTGCGACCTGCGCCGTCCAGTCGTCGTTGCCGACGAGCCAGTCGAACGAGTCCTTCTGCAGCGCCAACAGGTCAGGGACCGTCAGCGCGTCTGTAACTTTTGCGAACGACAGACGCTGTGCGTCGCGTCCGTTGTTGGTGGTGGGGGTGGATGCGTTGCGCGAAGCAGCCAAGGGAATTGACCTCCGTGGACCCGCGAGGGGTCTCTCGATTCCTTGCCGACAGGGTGAGGTGCGCTCACGTTCAGCGATCCGCGCCGCAATATGCGGGGATCACACGAGTTCGTCCGGCCGACCACCATATGAAGGCACGAAAGATCCAATGAGCGCAACTATTTACGCTATCCCAGGTGACACGCGATGTCCACCCGGGTAGTTGACTCACATAAATCTCTCGGGTATAAACGCGCATCACCTACGCTGGTCAGCATGGATCTCTGGCCCTGGCACCTCTCGAGTGCGAAATCGTGGCCCCCGTCGGGCACCACCCTCAAAACCGGAATCACACAGCTGTTCGCCCGCGCCGCGAAGAGCGGGATCGCGGTGCGCTGGAACCGCGCACCGGGGATCCGCGTCTCGAGTGCACCGTTCACCGGCCGGGCCAACGTCGAATCGGTGAGCGTCGACCTGACGGGCGCGGAGGTGAGCGTCGACGGCGCGCTGCTCGCGCGCGACGAGGGCGACTGGATCCCGGATCCGACCGAGGAAGAGGTGCACACGAGCACCCCGGGCGAGATCAACGAGCTGCGGCTGCGCGCGGATCCGCTGACGATCGACGGTCGCGAGGCGCGGGCCGACATCGCGATCACCCACCTGCCCGTCGACTGGGTCGTCGTCAATCGCGAGGGCGATCTGCTCGGCACCGTCGCGGCGCGCGACGACGTCGCGAAGCGCGCGCGCGGATCCTTCCGCTTCTCGATGGCGCAGCACGACATCGCCGAGACGATCCTGTCGCTGTCGAGCGAGGTCATGAAGGGCAAGGCGCGCTGGGCGGCGTCGCTGAAGGCGCTGAAGGTGTCGGTCGTCGAAACGGCCGACCGGCGCTTCACCGCGACCATCGGCGGCAAGGCGCGCGTGTTCGTGCTGCCCCTGTCGGCGCGATGCGGGGTCGAGGTGACGGTGTCGGACGACGGCGAGATCACCGTGCACCGCGCGGCCGCCGCCAGCAAGAGCCTGCTGTCGCGCCTGCTCCTGCTGCCGCTGCGCCCCGCCCTGCAGGATCTCGCGGGCAGGACCGTGCGCCTCGGCGGCGACGACCTGCGGATCTCGGGCTTCGCCGTCGACGTCTCGGGCGGCCGGCTGTCGATCTCCGGCGAGCTGCACGCGCGCTGAGGCGCCTCGGCGGCACAGGTGCCCCGGCGCGTCGACGCATGACTACGGCATTTTCGGTCGGCGCCGCAGGATCCGGGCCATTTCATGCGGGTCGGCGCCGAAACTGCCGTAGACGTGCATCGGCGACAATGGGGGCATGGGCAGACAGAGGGCCAAAGACACCGTGCATCCGCAGGCGCGGCTGAGCGACGGCATCGCCGAGATCCGGCCCGCGCAGTTCGAAAGCGGCTTCGAGGTGATCGTCGACGGCACGCCCCAATCGCACGTCGATCCGGCTGATCCCACCCACCTCGCGTTCGAGTACGTGGCGCGCATGGCCGCCGTGATCGACCAGCTGCCCGACGGACCGATCACGGCCGTGCACCTCGGGGCCGGCGGTCTGACGATCCCGCGGTTCATCGCCGCGACGCGCCCCGGATCCCGCCAGCAGGTCGTCGAGATCGAGCAGCCGCTCGTCGACCTCGTGCGCGAGCACCTGCCCCTGCCGAACGGTGCCGCGATCCGCGTGCGCATCGGCGACGCACGCGCCGGGCTGACGCGCATGCCGCCCGCGATCCGGGGCAACGTCGACCTGCTCGTGAGCGACGTGTACTCGGGTGCGCAGACGCCCGCCCACCTCACGACCGCTGAGTTCTACCGCGAGGCGGCCGACCTGCTCTCCCCCACCGGGATCCTGCTCGTGAACGTCGCCGACGGCGCGGGGCTCGCGTTCGCCCGGCGCCAGGCCGCGACGGTGCAGGCCGTGCTTCCGAACCTGGCGATCCTGGCCGAGGTGCAGGTGCTGAAGGGGCGGCGCTTCGGCAACCTCGTGTTCGCGGCGTCGGCCCGGCCCATGCCGACCGAGTGGCTGCCGCGCCTCATGGCGGCCGGCCCGCATCCCGCGAAGATCGCGGAGGGCGCCGAAGTCGACCGGTTCATCGGCGGCGCGCTGCCCGTCGTCGACGGCGCGGCGGCCGCCTCGCCCAAGCCGTCGCTGTCGCTATTCGACCGCTGACCCGCGCGCCGGATCCGTTACTCAGGCGGCGCCGGGCAGGATGGAAGCCTGCACTGTGCGGCGACGGAGAAAGGGGTTCGGCGTGGGCTTCATTCAGGGATACGATTCGGACACCCTGCAGGAGATCGTCGACCGCGCCAGCGTTCAGGAGCGCCTCGAAGAGGTGCGCCCCCAGCGCAGCTTCCCCGCGCAGCTCGAGCTCGTGTGGCTGCTGAAGGTCCTCGGCGACCTCGACGAATCGCGTCGCGTCGCCGAGCACGCCGTGCGGCTCGCGCGCATGTCGGGCACCCGCAAGGATCTGCTGCACGCCCGGATCCTGCACGCATCGGTCAATCAGCGCCTCGGCGCGTACTCCCGCGCCGAGGGCGAGCTGACCTCGTGCATCGAGGAGGCCGAGGGGCAGGGCTGGCAGCGCATCAGCGCGCTCGCCCACTCCCACCGCGGCAAGACGCGCTACGACGCCGGAGATTTCTCGGGCGCCCGCTCCGACTTCAAGCGCGAGCTGTTCCTGCGCCAGGAGCTCGGCGCCGACGACGAGCAGCTCGAGCAGGTCATGACCTACATCGAGGCGGCAGAGCGCCGGCGCGCCTCGCTCTGAATGGGGCGGATCGCATGTCGTGGGTCTCGCCTACGGTGACGTCATGGCCGATCTGAACCGTGTGACCGTCTGGGCCGAGGCGCTCATCCGCATGCACCTCGACGCGTCGTGGACGTTCGCGTTCGACAACGCCAAGCGGCGGGCGGGGCTGTGCAACTTCACCGAGCGCCGCATCTCGGTCTCGAAGTACCTGGCGGCGCGGTTCAGCGACGACGACATCCACCAGACGCTGCTGCACGAAGTCGCCCATGCGCTGGCCGGCGCCGCGGCCGGGCACGGCCCGGCCTGGAAGCGCGTTGCGCGCGAGCTCGGGTACGTCGGCAGTGCGACGCACGCGCTCGAGACCGCGACCGAGCTCGCGCCCTGGGTCGGCACCTGCCCCAACGGGCACCTCGTCTACCGCCACCGCCGCCCGTCCCGGCCGTCGTCGTGCGTCAAGTGCGCCCGCGGGTTCGACCGGCGCTTCCTGTTCACCTGGCACCGCCGCGAGATCACGCGGGCCGACCGCCTCGCGGCGGCGACCCCGCGCTGACCCGGGGATTCTCGGCCGGCAGGCGTGCCGGGTGGGCTGCCCTCCGGGGTGCTCTGGCCGGCGCCCGCCCGCATGACTACGGCAGTTCCGGGAGCGCGCCGCATTACCCCTGCGCGAACGCTCTCCGCGGCGCAGATCTGCCGTAGTCGTGCACCGAGCCCGCCGCGGGGTTGCCCGCGGGGGGTCAGTCCTCTTCGTCGCCGACGACGACGCGCGTCGGTTCGGGGTCGGCGTCGAGCTGGGCCGCGTGCTTGACCTCGTCGCGCCGCCCCTCTTCGGCGAGCGCGAGCCCCGATGCGCTGGCCGAGAGCAGGTGCTTGAGGGCGCGGGTGAGAGGGCGGAAGCCCTCCGTCGCGACGGCGACATCGGGGGCCGAGTGGTCGAGGCCCCGCGCCGAGAGTCCATCGCCGATCGCTCCTGCGGCGAGGTAGTCCTCGACAGCGAAGGCGCCGGCGTCTCCGGCCAGCACCAGGTTGATGGCCGTGCGTCCGCCACGGGCGACCTGCTCGTCGTACACAGCCTGCGCCGTCGCCGACGCGTTGCGCAGGGTGCCGAGGAAGACGGTCGGCTCGTGCGGCAGCGCCACAGCGTCTGCCGCCAGCTTGTCGGAGGCCCCGAGCACGTCGATCACGACCACGATGCCGGCCTTCGCCAGCCCGGTGAGCGCCTGCGCACCCCATCCGAGGCGAACCTGATACGTGGACTGAGAGCGCGGATCCGTCATGGCCCCAGGCTACGACGCGGGGCGCGCCGCCGCACGCGCCCCGACATATGCCGTCTTCCGCCGATCCCCTCCTACAGAACTACGGCAAATTGCGCAGGATCGTCGCGGCGCGGCCGAACAATCGCGGTTCTGCCGCCGATCTGCCGTAGTCGTGCACCGCGGAGAGCCGGTACACCCGCCAATCTGCCATAGTCGTGCGCCGCCGACACCCCGCATCCGCCGACCGGCATAGCCTGGGGGCGTGGAACAGCTGCATGACACGAACCTGCGCGGATTCGCCTCGGACAACTACGCCGGCACGCACCCCGAGGTGCTTGAGGCGCTGGCCGCGGCCAACGGAGGCCACACGCCCTCCTACGGCGCGGATCCGTACACCGCGCGCCTGCAGGAGCGCTTCCGAGAAATGCTGGGCGAGCGCACCGAGGTGCACCCGGTGTGGGGCGGCACGGGCGCGAACGTCATCAGCCTGCAGGCCATGCTGACCCGGTGGGGCGGGGTGATCACCCCGTCGATCGCGCACGTGAACACCGACGAGGGCGGGGCGCCCGAGAAGGTCGGCGGGTTCAAGATCATCCCGGTCGCGACGCCCGACGCCAAGCTGACGCCCGACCTGATCCGCCGCCACGCCGGATCCCGCGGCGTGCACACGATCGTGCCCCAGGTCGTGTCGATCACGCAGTCCACCGAGCTCGGCACGCTGTACTCGGTCGACGAGATCCGCGCGATCTGCGAGGCGTCGCACGAGCTCGGGCTCGCGGTGCACGTCGACGGCGCGCGCATCGCGAACGCGGCCGCCGCCCTCGGCGTTCCCCTCGCCGACATGCTGTCCGGCGTCGATGTGCTGAGCTTCGGCGGCACCAAGATCGGGGCGATCGGCGCCGAGGCCGTCGTGGTGCTGAACCCCGATGCCGTTTCGGGCCTCGAGTTCCTGCGCAAGAGCACGATGCAGCTCGCCAGCAAGATGCGCTTCGTGTCGGCGCAGCTGCTCGCGCTGCTCGACGACGATCTCTGGATCCGCGCGGCCGCGCAGGCGAACGCGATGGCCGCCCGCCTGCGCAAGGGCGTCGCCGACCTGCCGGGCGTGAGCTTCACGCAGGAGACCGAGGTCAACGGCGTCTTCGCGATCCTGCCCGAGGGCGTCGCCGACCGGGTGCGCGAGCACGCGGCGTTCTACGACTGGAACGCCGAGACCGGCGAGGTGCGCTGGCTCACGTCGTGGGACACCACGACCGCCGACGTCGATCGCTTCGTCGGACTCGTCACCCGCTTCTGCCGGCAGTAACGCGCGCGCAGCACCCCTCGGCGGCCCGATCGGGTTAGCGGGCCACGAGGTCGGAGGCGCCGCCCGTGACGACCGGAACCTCGTAGCGGCGCGGATTGCCGAAGCGGTGCGCCGTGATCGACACCGCCTGCTCGCGCACGAACGGCAGCATCTCGACGCGACCGGCCGGCGTGACCGCACCCGCGTAGATCGCGACGTTCGGGGATCCGTCGGTCGCCTCGAGGATCGGATCCGCCGACGCGCTCACCAGGCGGATGCGCCCGCCCGTCTCGGCGAAGGTCGCCGCGCGCGCCGACCATGCCGCCGCGTCCTCGACGCGGTGCACGGCGCCGACGTCGGCGAGGTACGCCCGCACCGGCTCGGGCAGCTTCTCGAGGCTCGACACCTCGATCGGCGCCCCGATCCGCGCGCCCGCCGCGACGACGCGCACGAGCTCGGCAGGGCGGGATCCCTCATACCGCACCGTGACCGCGGTCGGCACATAGCGCAGCACGTTCTGCTCGAGCGCCAGAGCCTGCACGTCGCGGGCCACGCCGAACTCGCCGTCGAACGCCACGATGTCGGTGGCGAGCGCCGCCTCGAGCCACTCGCGATCCTCCTGCGAGACGGCCTTCGCGGCGCGGCGGGAGGCGGCATCGGCCGTCGCAGCCGCGGCCACGGGCGCCTCGTGCCAGTCGCCGAGCGCGTACAGGTAGCTCGGCCCGCCGGCCTTCGTGCCGGGCCCGACCGCCGACTTCTTCCAACCGCCGAACGGCTGGCGCTCGACGATCGCGCCCGTGATCACGCGGTTGATGTAGGCGTTTCCGGCTTGGATCGACCCGAGCCACGTCTGGATCTCGTCGGGGTCGAGCGAGTGCAGGCCGCTCGTCAGGCCGTACTCGATCTCGTTGACGATCTCGATGGCCTCCTCGAGCGTCTCGGCCTCGATGATGCCCGTGATCGGACCGAAGTACTCGGTCAGGTGGAACTCGCTGCCGCGCGCAACGCCCTCGCGGATGCCGGGAGACCACAGCGCCCCCGTGTCATCCTGGCGGCGCGGCTCAATGACCCATCGCTGGCCCTGCTCGAGCACCGTCAGCCCGCGCAGCAGCTTGCCCTCGGCCGGCGCGATCACCGGCCCGATGCGCGCGCCCTCCTCGTACGGATATCCGACCTCGTAGCCGTCGGTCGCGTCGAGCAGCTGCCGGCGGAAGCGCTCGCTCTTCGCGACGGATCCGACCAGTACGACGAGCGACGCGGCCGAGCACTTCTGGCCCGCGTGGCCGAACGCCGAGTAGGCAATGTCCTTCGCCGCGAGGTCGAAGTCGGCGCTCGGCGTCACGATGATGGCGTTCTTGCCGCTCGTCTCGGCGAGCAGCGGCAGATCGCGGCGGAACGACCGGAACATCTCGGCCGTCTCGTACGCGCCGGTGAGGATCGCGCGCTCGACGCGCGGATCCGACAGCAGTCGCGCGCCGAGCTCGCCGCTGATGCGCACGAGGCGCAGCGCCTCGCGGGGCACGCCCGCCTCCCACAGCGCTTCCGCGATCACCGCACCCGTGCGCGAGGCCTGGCGGGCCGGTTTGAAGATCACCGCGGATCCGGCGGCGAGCGCCGCGAGCACGCCGCCGGCAGGGATCGCGGCCGGGAAATTCCACGGCGGGATGACGGCCGTCACCCGCGCCGGCTCGAACGTCGCCCCATCGACCTCCGACAGGCGCTCGGCGCTCGCCGCGTAGAAGTGCGCGAAGTCGATCGCCTCGCTCACCTCGGCGTCGCCCTGCTCGATGACCTTGCCGCACTCGGATCCCATCACCTCGAGCAGGTCGCCGCGGCGGTTCTGCAGGATGTCGCCCGCGCGATGCAGGATCGCCACGCGCTCGGCGAGCGGCTTCTCGCGCCAGTCCGCCGCCGCGGCCTCGTCGATCGCCGCATCGAGCGCGTCCGGCGATTCGATCTCCGCGGCCCCGATCGTGTCGATGCCGAGGCGCGAGTCGCGCATGCGCGACCGGATCCCCGCCGCCCATTCGCGGTTCGCCGCGATCGAGGGATCCGTGTCGGGGGTGTTGCGGAACGCCGACCCGGAGTCGCGCGGGCCCTCCTCGTACGCGGGCTGCGGAGCGCGGCGATCCATGGTGCGGTTGGAGCCCGGAATCTCGTCGGGGATCATGTCGATCGACGTGAGGAACCGCTGCTTCTCGCGCTCGAACAGGCGCTCGTCGCTGTCGAGGTCGAACACCGCCGACATGAAGTTGTCGGGGCTCGCGCCCTCCTCGAGGCGGCGGATCAGGTACGCGATCGCCACGTCGAACTCCTGCGGGTGCACGACGGGCGTGTACAGCAGCAGCTCGCCCACATCGCGCCGCACGACGGCGGCCTGCTGGGTCGCCATGCCGAGCAGCATCTCGAACTCGACCCCCTCGGTGATGCCGCGGTGCTCGGCGAGCAGCTTCGCGAGGGCCACGTCGAAGAGGTTGTGCCCGGCGATGCCGAGGTGCACGTTGCGGATGCGCTCGGGGTGCAGCGCATACTCGAGCACCTGCTTGTAGCCGGCGTCGGTGTGCTGCTTCGACGGCCAGGTCGCGAGGGGCCAGCCGTGCGTGTCGGCGTCGACCTCCTCCATCGGCAGGTTCGCGCCCTTGACGATGCGCACCTTCACCGGGGATCCGCCCGATGCGACGCGCTCCGCGGCCCACTCCTGCAGGCGCATCATCGCGGCGAGGCAGTCGGGCAGATACGCCTGCAGCACGATGCCCGCGCGCACCTGCTGGAACTCGTCGCGATCCAGCACCTGCTGGAACACGTCGAGGGTGAGGTCGAGGTCCTTGTACTCCTCCATGTCGAGGTTCAGGAACGTGTCGTTGGCCACGGCCGCGCGGTACACGGGCACGAGCGCCTCGACGGCCTCGGCCACGGCCTGATCGTGCGCCCACGGGCTGTGCGGGGCGACCGTCGACGACACCTTGATCGAGATGTAGTCGACGTCGGGCCGCTCGATGAGGCGGATGGTGCCCGCCACGCGCCGGTCGGCCTCGCGCTGGCCGAGGATCGCCTCGCCGAGCAGGTTCACGTTGAGGCGCGTGCCGGGGCCGCCGATGCGCGCGAGCGCGGGGCCGAGGCGGCGGTCACTCGCGTCGACGATGAGGTGGCGCACCATCTGGCGCAGCACCCGGCGCGCGATCGGCACGACGATCGCCGGCGCGATCGTGGCGACGGATCCGCCGAGCCGGATGAGCGCGCGCAGGTAGGCGGGGAGGAAGGCCGGCACGTCGCGAGCAACCGCGCGGAAGTTGCGGGCGGCGACGCGGAGGTCCTCCGGGCGCACGACGCCGTCGACGAATCCGGTGGCGAAATCGAGCCCCTTCGGATCGCTCAGCACGCCCGCGAGGTTGCGCCCCGCGGCGTCGGTCTTCTCGTGACGCGCTTCTTCCAGCCACGTGCGCACCTGCGCGATCGCTTTGTCCGCGAGCGCCGTGTCGATGTCCTTGACGGTTTCCATCCGAGCCTCCTTGCCGTGACTCCATGGTGCGCCTCGCGATCTGTCACGTAAAGCTCACCTTTTCGAAGAGATCCATTCGAATTTCTCGAATAATCACTACGCTCGCACCATGACCGCCGTCTGGAGCTCCCACCGTCTCATGCTGCTGCGCGAACTGCAGCTGCGCGGCACGATCTCGGCGGTCGCCGAGGCGCTGAACTACGCCTCGTCGACCGTCTCGCAGCAGCTCGCCCTGCTCGAGCGCGAGGTGGGTGTGCCGCTGCTGCGGGCCGACGGGCGGCGCGTGCGCCTCACGCCGCAGGGCGAACGGGTCGCGAGCCACGCCTCGGACGTGCTCGCGCTGGAGGAGCGCGCGCGAGCCGCGCTCGAGGTCGGGCCGCCGGCACCGGTGCGCATCGCCGCGCTGCAGACCTCCGCCCGAGCCCTGCTCCCCCGCGCCCTCACGATGCTCGCCGCGTCGCACCCGGACATGCGCATCGAGGTGTCGGTCGTGCCGCCCGAGGAGGGCCTGTTCGAGGCCGAGGCGCGCGAGTTCGACCTCGTGATCGCCGAGCAGTACCCCGGCCACACGCGGGAGATCCGCGCCGGGCTCGACCGCGTGGTGCTGGGACGCGACCCGATCGCCCTCGCCGTGGCGCCGACCTCGTCCGTGCGGTCGGTGGCCGATGCGCGCGATGAGGCGTGGGTGATGGAGCCGACGGGGACGGCCGTGCGCACGTGGTCGGTGCAGGAGTGCCGTGCCGCGGGCTTCGAGCCCGATGTGCGCTTCGTCGCCGCCGATCTGCTGGCGCAGGTGCGGCTGATCTCGGCCGGTCACGCGGTCGGGCTGCTCCCCGAGCAGCTGCTGTCGGGCGACGCGACCCCCGTGCGCCTGATCGACCTCCCCGGCGCACCGACCCGGGAGATCTTCACGTCGGCGCGCGCGTCGTCGGCGGCCTCGCCGGGCGTGCGGGCCGTGCGGGCGGCCCTGAAGCGAGCCTTCGATGAGGCGGCGGCGCCCGGGCGGGGGTGAGGCGGCCCGGTTCTGTCGGAGGTGCCGCCTCGGGGCTTTCGATTCTGTCGGAGGTCTTTGCCGCGGCTCGGCCGATCGGGCCCCGTCGGCACGAATCTCCGACAGAACCCGAGCGACCGGCGGGGCGGCTCCGACAGAACCGGGACCTACTGCGCCGCCAGCGCCGCGACGGGAGAGACGCGGGTGGCCAGGCGCGTCGGTGTGACCGCCGCGACGAGGGTCAGCACCGCCATCGCCCCGAGCACGATCACGACCGGCGCCCACGGGATCGCCGGGGCGACCAGCAGCCCGCCCTCCGGCAGCGAGCCCACCGTCGACTGCGCGCCGATCCACCCGTAGCCGATACCCAGCACGAGCCCGAGCAGGGTCGAGGCGATCGTGATGTGCGCGGCCTCGAGCAGCACCATCGCGCGGATCTGTCCCGTCGACAGCCCCAGCGCACGCAGCAGCCCGAGCTCGGTGCGGCGCTGCACGACCCCGATCGTGAGCAGGTTCACGAGCCCGACCGCGGCGATGATCGCCGAGAACCCGACGAGCCCCATCATGACGCCCGAGAACAGGTCGATGAACTCGCTGAAGCCGTAGTCGGCGGCCTCCTCCTCGGTGAATCCGCTCATGACCACGCGTTCGAACGTCTTAGCCGCGACGGCGAACATCACGACGAGCGTCACGCCGACGACCACGCCGATCGACATGCGGCTCGACCGCTCGGGGTAGCGCAGCGCGTTCTCGGCGGCCATGCGGCTCGTCGCAGACCCGCCGAACGCGCGCCCGACGAACCGCAGCACGGGCGGCATCACGGCTGTCGACCCCATCACCAGCGCGGTGAACGACAGGATCCCGCCGACGAACGACACGAGCACGGCCGTGGGCATGTACAGCCCCAGCAGCAGGCCGCCGATCAGCAGCAGCACCCCGAGCAGACCGATCACGACGGCGACGCCGTTGCGCCCGCGGCCGCCGCGCGCCTCCTCCTGGTTGCGGGCGACGGATCCGCCGAGCGCCGCGAGCGGGGTGACGCTCAGCACGCGCCGCGATCCGCCCCAGGCCGCGAGCCACGTCGTGACCACGACCGCGAGGGCCGGCGCCGCCATCCAGGCGGCGAAGGGATCGGCGTACGCGGGCGAGCCGATGATGTCGCCCGCGATCGCCGTGCCGGCGTAGGCGATCGCGATTCCCGCCGCCAGCCCGAGCAGGGCGCCGATCAGGCCGACGAGCAGCCCCTGCGACGCCACCGTGCGGCGCTCCGCGCGAGCCGTCGAGCCGATGAGCCGCATGAGGGCGATCCGGCGCGTACGGCCCGCGACGATCGTCGAGAAGGTATTGGCCGTGACGATCGCCCCCACGTACATCGCGATCACGATGAAGATGCTGCTGAGGATGCCGATCATCAGCGTGAGCGTGTCGCCGTCGCCGAGCGTGCTGTGCGCGAGGAAGCCGATGTATCCGGTCGTCGCGAGCAGCGTGACGCCGAAGGCCGACGACAGCGCCGCCACGAGGATGCTCGCGCCCATGCCGCGTTCGCGGAGGAAGCTCATGCCGCGGCCTCCTGCTCGGTGCGCAGCATGTGCGCCGAGATCTCCTCGGGCGTCTGCCGGGGCTTGTCGGCCACGATGCGGCCGTCGCCGAGGAACAGCACGCGGTCGGCGTAGCTGGCCGCGATCGGGTCGTGCGTGACCATCGCGATGCTCTGACCGTTCGTGCTCGCCTCGCGGAGGATCCGCAGCACCTCGCGGCCCGTGGCCGAGTCGAGGTTGCCGGTGGGCTCGTCGGCGAAGACGAGCTCGGGCCCCGAGGCGAGGGCTCGCGCGATCGCGACGCGCTGCTGCTGCCCGCCCGACAGCTCGTGCGGGCGGTGGGTGAGCCGCTTCTCGAGGCCGAGGTCGTAGACGAGGTCTTGGATGCGGTGCTGCTCGGGAACCGCCGGCTTGCGCCCGTCGAGGTCGAACGGCAGCAGGATGTTGGCCTTCACATCGAGGGTCGGCACCAGGTTGAACGACTGGAAGATGAACCCCGCCTTGCGGCGGCGCAGCAGCGTGAGGTCGCGGTCGTTCAGGCTCGTGATGTCGGTGTCGCCGATCCAGGCCGTGCCGCTCGTCGGCTGATCGAGGCCGGCCATGATGTGCATGAGCGTCGACTTGCCCGACCCCGACGGCCCCATGATGGCGGTGAACTCGCCGCGACGGATGCCGACGCTGACGTCGTCGAGCGCCGTGACCGATCCGTCGCCGGTGCCGAAGCGCTTGGTGAGGTGCGTGACGCGGGCGGCGAGGCCCAGGTCGGATGTTGTGATCTCCATGCCTACGACGCTATTTTCCGGGTGCGGGGCGCGTCATCGGGCCGCGGGCTGATCCGCGTACACCTCGAGGATGACGTTGCCGCCCGGCCCGTCAGCCCGCGAGGCCGTGGTCGTACGCGAACACGACCAGCTGCACGCGGTCGCGCAGCCCGAGCTTCGTGAGGATGCGGCTGATATGCGTCTTGACCGTCGCCTCGCTGAGGAACTCGTCGGCCGCGATCTCGGAGTTGCTGAGCCCGCGCGCGGCAAGGGCAAAAATTTCGCGCTCGCGGCTCGTCAGGCTCGCGAACTGGGCCGGCGGCGCCTTCCGCTGGGCGTACTCGGCGAACAGGTCGCGCGTCTGGCCCGCCGCGATCACGCTCGATCCCGCGTGCACGCCGCGGATCGCTGCGAGCAGGAACTCGGGGTCGGCGTCCTTCAGCAGGAATCCGCTCGCCCCGCCGCGGATCGCCCGCGCCGCCGCCTCGTCGAGGTCGAACGTCGTGAGCATCACGATCTTCGGCGCATCAGGCATGCGCAGGATCTCGGCGGTGGCGGCGATGCCGTCCATGACGGGCATGCGGATGTCCATGAGCACGATGTCGGGGCGCGTGCGCTCGACCATCGCGATCGCTTCGCGCCCATCGCTGGCCTCGCCCGCGACTTCGAGGTCGGGCTGCGAGTCGACCAGCATGCGGATGCCGCCGCGGAACAGCGCCTGATCGTCGACGAGTGCGACGCGGATCATCGTTCCTCCCAGGGGATCTCGGCGCGAACGGTGAACGCGTCGTCGCCGTCGTGGATCTCGAGGGATCCGCCGACGAGCGCGGCGCGCTCGCGCATGCCGATGATGCCGTGTCCGTCGGCAGCTGTCGCGCGGCGCGCCGGGTGTGCCGCCGCGTTCGAGACGGCCAGCTTCACGGATCCGGGGAACCACGCCATCGTCACCGTCACGGGGGCGCCTTCGCCGTGGCGCAGGCCGTTCGTCAGCGCCTCCTGCAGAATGCGGTACACGGCGAGCTGCACGGCCGCCGGCGCCTCGCCGTGCGGCGCCGGATCGATATCGACGACGAGGTCCACGCCTGCCCGGCGGATCTGCGCGAAGAGCGCATCGATGTCGGCGATCGACGGCTGCGGACCCTCCGCCTCGTGATGCCGCAGCTGCGCGAGCAGCACGCGCACGTCGGCGAGCGCGGATCCAGCCGTCTGGCTGATGGTGCCGAGGGTGTCGAGCGCGATCTGCGGATCCGCCCGGCCGGCGTAGCGCGCGCCGTTCGCCTGTGCGACGACGACGGCGAGCGAGTGCGCCACGACGTCATGCATGTCGCGGGCGATGCGGCTGCGCTCCTGCTCGGCCTGCGCGATGGCCTCGGCGATGCGCTTCGCGTTCTGGTTCTCCTGGGCGCGCACGAGCGAGCGCACGAGCGCGCCGGCCGTCCACGCGAGCGCGAAGCCGAGCACCACCCCGATGGTCGTGATGCTCGCCTCGCTCGCGGCGTCGATGAGACGGTCGGCCGTCGTCGAGATCCCGACGAGGAAGAGGTAGGCGGCGACCGTGATCGCGCCGACCACCGCCGACGCGGCGCCGAGCCACATCACGAGCCGGGATCCGTACGCCGCCGTCACGTAGAGCACGCCGAGGATCGCGAAGTTCGTGGGCAGCGGCGGCATGAGCAGGGCCATCTGCACGATCGCTCCGAGCCAGGCGATGCCGAGCGCGAGCCCGGGCGACAGTCGGCGCACGGCGAGCGCGGCCGACATGAAGACGGCGATCAGCGGTGCGAAGGACGGGCCCTCTCCGACGTAGAACTCCGACGTCGCGGTCACCGCGAGGAACGCGACGGCGACCACGACGTCGATGCCGATGCGCACCTTGCCGATGGGACGAAACACGTTCCCTACGCTATGCGCCCGCGCCCTCCGCCGCGTCCGTCTTCAGAGGTAGTTCGGCGGGTCGCCCTCGACGAGCACGGATCCGCTCTCGTCGTCCCACGTGAAGCGCATGGGCGACTCTCCGCTGCGCTCGGCGTTGCCTTCTCCGGGCTTCGGCCAGAAGTAGACGACTTCGAGCGAGTCGGGCGCCAGCCGCGTGACCTGCGGCCAGAAGCCGTAGCTCTTCTCGGTCGCGGCCTGCACGAACTCGCCGGCATGGAACAGCGCCACCTGCGACGGAGACGAGCCGGTGCCTCCGACGATCGAGATCGTGATCCACGACAGCTCGGCGCACGGGTCGTATCCCTCGAGATCGGCGTGCTCGGTGTCCCACTGCACGTCGGACATGTTTTCGTCGTCGGGAGGGAAGGGCGGAGGCATCTGCGGCAGCGCGTCGGCGAGCGCCTGCTCGGCGTCGGTGTCGGCGCAGGCCGGGGCAGGGTCATCGGACGGGGTCTCTGATGGGGCGGCTGTCGGCGCTTCTGCTGCCGCCGTCGGGAACGGGGGCGCCTGCGGCGGCGTCGACGCGCATCCGGCGACGACGAGCGCGCATGCTGCGGCGAGCGCCGCGAGGATCCGCCGCGCCATCTATCTCAGCTCGCCCACGCTCGCGAGGGCCTGACGGATGAGCGTTCCGCGACCGCCCTCCATCTCTGCGGAGAGCGCGTCTGAGGCGGCCTCCTCGGGCGTCATCCAGGTGACCTCGAGCGCGTCCTGCCGGGGATCGCAGGTGCCGGTGACGGGTACGACGAACGCGAGCGAGACGGCGTGCTGGCGGTCGTCGTGGTACGGCGTGATGCCCGGCATCGGAAGGTATTCGGCGACGGTGAACGGCGTGGGCTGGGGCGGCACCTGCGGGAACGCCATCGGCCCGAGGTCATTCTCGAGGTGCCGGTACAGCGCATCGCGCACCGTCTCGCCGTGCCGGACGCGCCCCGACACGATCGTGCGCGTGAGCTCGCCGATGCTCGTCGAGCGCAGCAGGATGCCGATCTCGGTGACCTGGCCGGATCCGTCGGTTCTCACGGGAACCGCCTCGACATAGAGCATCGGCAGGCGCCGGCGCGCCTCGGCCAGCTCGACGTCGCTCAGCCACGCGGGGTTCGCGGATCCGCCGGGCACGCCGTTCAGACCGCTGAGGTCGCTCGGAACATCGTCGGGATCGGGATCAGGTGTGCGCACCGCCATGGCCTCACGCTACTCGGAACCGGTGACATTCGAGCGACGCGCAGGTGTCGGGTCGTCGATTCCGCTGCCGAGGCGACATGCGGCTCGCGTGTCGGTGGTTCGCGAGAAGATGGATGCATGCAGACGCCATCGCTCGACAACGACGCCGTCCTGTGGTCCGGATCCGCAGACGAGAAACCGCTCATCGTGTTCCTGCACGGCTACGGCGCAGACGAACGCGACCTGTTCTCGCTGCGCGACCATCTGCCCGACGCCTACGCCTACGCCGCGGTGCGGGCGCCGCTCGTGCCGCCGTTCCCGATGAGTGGGTACTCCTGGTACTCGATCGACGGGCTCTCGTCGCGCGATCCGGCCGCCGTCACCGCCGGCGCGACGCGGTTCATCGAGTGGCTCGAGACCACCGGTGCCGGTCGCGTCGGCCTCATCGGCTTCTCGCAGGGCGGTGCGATCGCGCTGCAGGCGATGCGGCTCGCGCCCGAGCGGTTCGACTTCGTGGTGAACCTCTCGGGGTACGCGGCAGGAGGATCCCTCGACGGAGATGAGGCGCTCATGCTCTCGCAGCCGCCGGTGTTCTGGGGCCGCGGATCCGCCGACGAGGTCATTCCGGCCGACGCGATCCTGCAGACGACCGAGTGGCTCCCCGCGCACAGCAGCCTCGTGGGGCGCGTCTATCCCGGCCTCGCTCATGCCGTGTCACCGCAGGAGATCGACGACGTGGCGCGGTTCCTGCAGAAGCAGCTGACGTAGCGGGTCAGTCGCGCGGGGCGTCGGGGCCGGGCGGGTCGTCAGCATCATCACCAGACGCATCACCGTCCAGCCCGTCGCCGCCGTCGCCGGATTCTTCGCTGTCCACACCATCTGCGTCATCACCGGACGCGTCGTCCGCACCGTCGGCGTCGTTACTGGACGCTTCGTTGTCCGAGCCGTCTGCGTCATCATCGGGCGCAACATCGTCCGAGCCGTCGCCGTCGTCCTCGGGTTCATCGCCCGAGCTCCCCAGCGCCATGGCGAAGGCGGCCGCGAGGCCGGCTCCGAGGGCCAAGAACGCCCAGTTGTCGAGCGCCACCGAGAACGAGACCCCCAGTGCCGCCCCGAGGGCGATGCCCACACCCCAGTTGGGGGTGTAGCCGCTCCGCTTCGGATCGGTCATGGTCTCAGGCCGCGACGCCTCGTGCTGCGCGCTTGGCGTCGCGACGCGCGCGGTACTGGGCGTTGATCTTCGGCGCGTTCACGGCCGACAGGATCGAGCTGACGACCGCCGGTGCGAGGAGCATGAGGAAGATTGCGAGGTTCATGTCCCCCACGCTACGAACCCGGTGCGACGGCCACATCCACCCAGAGGAGGACTTTCCCTCCTCCCCCGCAAGGCGGATGCACGACTACGGCGCATCCGCCCTATTCCGGCCGCACGAACGCCGATCACGCGGTTCCACCGCCGAACTGCCGTCG
>DHCFD07801__coassemble_1341_pt1 | contig 17922 bp, 15 predicted proteins | sample DHCFD07801__metabat2_low_PE_023 | metagenome-assembled genome bin DHCFD07801
CAACTGCTTCGATCTGTGCCACGGATGTACTCCTTGAGAAGGTGGGCATGGGCGGACCGGGAGGCCCTCCCTCAGTCTAGGGCGAACCCCGTCGTGCGTCATTCCGGCAGCGGGCGGTCGATCGTGCGAGAGGATGGGCGCTATGACCGATGCGCGCACACTCACCGATCGCCGCGTGCTGCTCGCGGGCGGCACATCCGACGCCGGGTGGGCGATCGCGCACGCCCTCCGCGGTCGCGGGGCGCGCGTCGTCGTGGCCGGGAGGAGCCCGGTGCGGTTGGCGCGCTTCGCCGACGCGGGGTTCGACGCGGTCGAGGTCGATCTCACGCACGCCGCGGCCGTGGACGACGCCGTCGGCGGCCTCGGACCCCTCGATGGGCTGATCCCGCTGGTCGGCGGGTGGCGCGGCGGCGGCGGGATCCCTGGTCAGAGCGACGAGGACTGGCAGGCGCTGTCGGATGCCCTGACGGCGGTGCGCCACGCGTGCCGCGCGGCGTGGCCGCTGCTCGAGGCATCGCCGGCCGCACGCGTCGCCGTCGTCTCGTCGGTGCAGGTGGCCCGTCCCCTCGCGGGCGGTGCGAACTACGCGGCCGTCAAGGCAGCGATCGAGGCGTGGATCCAGGCGATGGCGCACGGATTCTCGATATCGGCTCGCGACGCCGACCGTCCGCAGGCCGGCGGCTGCACCATCTTCCGGGTGAATCAGCTCGCGGATGTCGTCGACGACGTCGCCGCGGGCATGGCCGGCCTCTGGGACGAGGCCCCGGATCCGACGGCCCGCATCGTGACGCTGGCGTGAGCCCTCCGGACCGTGTCCCGATTGATGCGGGATCGACTGCCGCTTTCGCGCATCACGTGGGACACGGTGGGTCTCAGAGGCTGCGGCGCTCTGCGATGAGCCGGGCACCGCGGATCACGACGCCGATCGCGACCACGGCCGCTCCCGCCACGACCGACGGCCACGGCAGCAGTGCGGCCAGGCCCGCGCACCCGATCGCGCCCGCGACCTGCAGCCACTGCGGGTACCGGCGCACCGTCTTTCCCTGACGCAGCGCCGCGAGGTTCGCCACGAAGTAGTACAGCAGCACCCCGAACGAGCTGACGCCGATCGCGCCGCGCAGGTCGGCGACGAGAAGGATCGCGATCACGACGGCCGCGACCGCGATCTCCGCCCGGTGCGGCACGCGCATACGCGGATGGATCCGCGAGAAGAATCCCGGCAGGTCTCCCCCGCGCGCCATCGCGAGGCTCGTGCGCCCGATGCCGGCGATGAGCGCGAGCAGCGCGCCGAGCGCGGCGCAGGCCGCCCCGACGCGGACGACCGGCGCGCCCCAGTCCCACCCGGATGCCGCAACGACGTCGGCGAGCGGCGTCGCGGAGACGTGCGGCGCGGGTCCGAGCGCCTGCAGCACCGTGACCGCAAGCACGGCGTAGACCACGACCGCGCCGGCGAGCGCGAAGACGATGGCACGCGGGATCGTCCGCGCCGGATCCCTCACCTCCTCGCCCATCGTCGCGATGCGCGCGTACCCGGCGAACGCGAAGAAGATCAGTCCCGCCGACTGCAGGATCCCGTACCACCCGCCGTCGAACAGGCCCTCACCGATCGATGCGTGCTCGCCCGTGGATCCGACGAGTCCCGACACCGCGACGAAGACGAGCACCAGCAGCACGATCACGACGATGATCTTCGCAGCGCTCGCCGTGCGCGTGACGCCGAGGAGGTTCACGATCGTGAGCAGCACTACGGCGCCGATCGCGGCCGGCCGCTCGAACCCGGGGGCCGCGTACGATGCGAAGGTCAGCGCCATGGCCGCGCAGCTCGCGATCTTGCCGACGACGAAGCACCACCCGGCGAGGTACCCCCACCACGCCCCCAGCTCTGCGTTGCCGTAGGCGTACACTCCTCCCGCGACCGGGTGGACTGCGGCGAGCTGCGCCGTCGATGTCGCGTTGCAGAACGCCACGACCGCCGCGAGCACGAGCCCGATCAGCACCCCGCTCCCCGCCGCTTCGATCGCCGGCTGCCACACGGCGAACGCGCCCGCGCCGATCATGGATCCCAGGCCGATCGCGACCGCGTCCGAGAGTCCCAACCGGCGTACGAATCCTGACGTCATGGTTGGGGAGCGTATCGGGGCGGCGTCGTGCGGTGCGGCGCGGCGCGCAGCCGTTCACCGGAGGTTCTCCGAGTGTCCGGCTTGCGCCGGGCTCGACGACCCCTGGGGGCTTCAGTATCTCGCCATGCCGCGGCGAAGCAGAGCGACCGCGGTCGCGGCGTCGTCCACGGTGATCGTCAGGTCGCTCCCGCCGACGCGCGCGACGCGGATCCCCTCCCCCGCCCGCAGTACGAAGCCCTGACCGTTCGCCCCGAAGCGCCACCCCCAACCGCCGAACTCCGCCATCGGACTGACTTCAACGATCCGCACCGCGGTGATCGAGCCGGCGGCGATGCGCACCCGCGGCCACCCGAGCGGTGCGCGCACCGTGAGCCCCGCGTCGTCGATGCGCACATCGAAGCGCAGCATCGACAGCGACAGCACCGAGACGACGAGCATCAGCGCGAGCGTTCCCCAGAGCGCGAACGGAATGCTCCCCGTGCGCCTCACCGCGTCGAAGCACAGCGCGAGCACGGCGAGCGTCGTGCCCCCGACGAGCGCGCCGAGGGTGACCGCCCCCGCGCGCGACATCCGCACCGAACGGGTCCACACTCCCGGCTGCGCGCCCGTCAACGGCAGCGGATCCTGCTCTGCGGCGTCCGCCGCCGGCGGCTCTTCGATCATGAGCAGATAGATCGTGCCGAGCACGGCCCCGACGATGAGCGAGAGGATCATGATCCCGAGGGAATCCGGCGCGTCCGACGCATCGTCGACCCCGACCTGCACGATCACGAGACCGAGCATCGCCGAGCCGAGGAACCCCGTTTCCGCACCGATCACGACCCCGAGGAAGCGGTACTGCGTGCGCTGCGCCGGGCTCTTCACCTCAGCCAGCGCGATGCCCGCGATCAGTGCCGTGATTCCGCCGCCGATGCCGATCGTCATGAGCGGATAGGTCCAGGACGGACCGAACCCGTCCGCCGTGCCGGAGAGGCCCCAGTGCGTCGCGACGACGTCGGGGAGAAGCGGCATCAGCGCAAGCTGCACCGCCGCGATGCCGACGAACGCCGCCAGCGGGATCCAGAGGCACAGGATCGCGAATGCGCGACGGGCTCGCTTCCTGGTCTCGAGCAGCGCGTCTGTCATGGACGGGTCCTCTCTGTCGGGCCGGTGCTCACGTGCGCGGTTCGCTCGGCCGCGAGCTGCGCGCGCAGCACGACGAGGCCCGCAGCGGCATCGTCGGTCGCAACGACGAAGCGCGATCCGTCCGCGCGGCGGATCCGGATGCCCTCGCCGGCGCGGATCGCGACGCCCGACTGCGGTCCGGCAGAGCGCGCGTTCCAGCCGATCTTCCCGATCTCGACCGCCGGATCCACCTCGATGAGGTCAGCATCCGCGATATCGGTCAGCGGGATGCTGACCCGAGGAATTCCGATCGGCGAGCGCACGAGGACCCCTCGCGCGTCGATCCGCACCTGCACGACGAGCGCGGCGGGCGCGGCGGCTGCGTGCACGATGAGCAGCGTCGCTGCGACGATCCATGCGGGCTGCTCCAGCATCGCGAGAGCGTGAGCCGCGATCGCGAGGGCTGCGACGAGGCCGGCGGTGATCGCCCCCTGCAGCCCGTATCGCCCGGCGGCCGTCGTGGCGCTCCACTGCCGCAGGTCGTCTCCCTCGGGATCCGAGCGGTCACGGCGCGACGACGGCAGGAGCGTGCTCGCGAGGCTCGCGAAGGACGCTCCGGTCGCGAGCGCGACGAGCATCGCCGTTCCGGCTGGTGCCTCCGGCCTCCCGATCTGCCCGATGAACGTCGCGCCGAGCACGAGCACGCAGGATCCGACGACGAACCAGGTCGTCGCCGCAACGAAGCGCGGCCTCGGCCTGTCGTTCACCGACCGGAGATCGAACAGCCCGACCGCTGCGAACAGCGCCGTGGAACCGTAGCCGATCGCGGCCGTGACGCCGATCGTGCCCCACGCCGGCCCCCAGCCGTCGGGTTCGCCGGCCACCGACCAGTGGATCACGACGCGCGCGGGCAGGAAGGGCAGGGCGACGATCTCGGCGACGACCACCGCCGTGACGGCCGCCATCGGCAGCCAGACGATGATCAGGCGGATCAGCCGGGCCTGCGTCTTCACGCGGCGCTCAGCGGAGGGGCTTCAACTCGAGGTCGTGCTGATCGGCGGCGACCGTCGCGAACGACGTGTAGCCGTCGGCCTGCGCGCGCTCGAGCACGCCCTTGAGGTTCCTCGGCCGGCGCTCGAGCCTCACGCGCGCGCCGTCGGAGACGAGGCGCGCCTTGTGGGCGAGCAGCTCCGCGACCGGCACGTCCTTGTCGTGCACGAGCACGACAGCGCGGGCTCCCTCGGCCTCAGCGATCGCGACGAGGTCGACGATGCGCTCGAAGCCGATCGAGAATCCGACGGCCGGCACGTCCTGTCCGAGGAAGCGGCCGATCATGCCGTCGTATCGTCCGCCGCCGCCGAGCGAGTACGTCACGTCGGGGTGCGCGATCTCGAAGATCGTGCCGGTGTAGTAGCCCATGCCGCGCACGAGGAACGGGTCGAACACGAGCGGGGCGTCGCCGCGCGCAGCCGAGACCGCCTCGCCCACGCCGACGAGGTGATCCACGATCTCGCCCGGGATCCCCTCGGGGAGGAGGGCTCGGATCTGCTCGGGACCGAAGGGTCCGGCGGGCGCCTCGAGCCCCGCCAAGAACGCCTCCAGGGCGCCGACCGCTGCGTCTGCGGCGCCGCGCTCGCGCAGCTCGGCCGCGACGCCGGTGGGCCCGATCTTGTCGAGCTTGTCGATCGTGATGAGCACGCCCGGGCGCTCGGCCTCGGGGAACCCGAAGACATCGAGCATCGCATCGAGCGCGCGGCGATCGTTGATGCGCACGTGCGCGCCGGCGAGACCGAGCGCGTCGAGCACGTCGAGCGTGGCCGTGATCAGTTCGACCTCCGCACGGCTCGACGCATCGTTCATGATGTCGATGTCGCACTGCATGAACTGGCGGTACCGCCCCTTCTGCGGGCGCTCCGCCCGCCACACGGGCGCGATCTGCAGGGCGCGGAAGACCGTGGGCAGCTCGGCGCGGTGCGAGGCGTAGAAGCGCGACAGCGGCACAGTGAGGTCGTAGCGCAGCCCGAGGTCGGCGAGATCCGCGGGGTCGGTCGTCGTCGCGAGCGCGTCGGCCGAGATGCCGCGCTTCATGATGTTGAACGCCAGCTTCTCGTTGTCGCCGCCCATGCCCGCATGCAGCCGGCCGTACTCCTCCATGACCGGAGTCTCGATCTCGTCGAAGCCGTGCGCGCGGTATCGCTCGCGGATGACGGAGAGCACGCGCTCGCGGCGGGCCTTGTCTGCGGGGAGGAAATCGCGCATTCCGCGCGGCGGGTTCACAGTTGCCATAGGGGATCCATTATCCCCTACCGGACCGCGCGGCCCGTCAGCCCTGCTCGGCCTCCCGCACCTCGTCGACGAACGCGCGCACGCGCCCGCGCAGCGCCCGCTCCGCGTCCCAGCCTCGGGCGCGGGCCAGCGCGACGAGCCCGAGGATCGTGTCGCCGAGCTCTTCCTCGGTCTCGGGCAGGAGCGCCTCTTGGTCCGCCTGCTCGAGGGCCTCGACGGCCTGGATCTCCTCCACCAGCTCCAGGCCGACGCCGACCTTCTCGCCCTTGCCGAGCACCTTCTGCGCGAGTGCGAGTGCGGGCATCGAGGCCGGTACGCCGTCGAGCACCGAGGTGCGCGAGCGCTTCTCGGCCACCTTCGCCGCGTTCCAGAGCTCGAGCACGCGCTCAGCGGTGGGCGCTTCCTCCCCCGCGAACACGTGCGGATGACGACGGACCATCTTGTCGGCCAGCCCGGCAGCGACGTCGTCGATCGTGAACTCCTCCGACACCGCCGAGTGGAACAGCACCTGCCAGAGCAGGTCGCCGAGCTCCTCGCGGAGGTCGTCCGCTGATCCGGATTCGACCGCGTCGATCACCTCCGCGGCCTCCTCGGTCAGGTACGGGACGAGCTTCTCGTGCGTCATCTCCCGTGACCACACGCAGCGCTGACGTACTTGATCCATGACATCGGCGGCACGCTGCAGCTCGTCTCCCATACCCATCACCCCTCCACTATTCCTCATCTCCGGCACATCTCACCCGGCGATCCGAGGGAGAGAAGTGACAGAGGTGAGGGAACAAGGATCAGGCGGTTGCTGCGAGGCGGCGGTGATGGCGGGCTCGCAGGGGGACCAGGATCGCCGAGAGCACGAGCGAGATCAGGGACCCGATGAGCACGCCGAGCACCGCCTCGTCCGCGACCGTCGCGTCCGAGTACGCCAGCCTCGACAGCAACAGCGACACCGTGAACCCGATGCCGCCGAGCGCGGCCGCGGGGAGGATGTCGCCGACCGGCAGCCGCTCGCCGCGTCCGACGAACTGCGCCAGCCAGCCGAACAGCGTGATCCCGATGAGCTTGCCGACCGGAAGCGCGACGACGATCGCCCACAGCGCCGGCGAGAGCTCGTCGATCGCGACCTGCGGGATCGCGACGAGAGCCGAGAAGAACGCGAAGATCGGCAGAATGACCGCGTTGATCCACGGCTCGAGGGCGTGCCGCGCGCTCATGCCGGCGTCCTGACGGATCACGAGGCCGAGCGCGACGCCCGCGATGGTGGCGTGGACCCCGGACTGGAAGACGAACACCCATGCGGCTATTGCGAGCGCGATCAGAATCGGCAAGCGGATCGCGGTCGGGAGGTCCAAACGACTGACGATCGCGAACACGGCCACACACGCGACGCCCGCGAGCATCATGCCGAAGTCGAGGTCAGTGGCGAACAGCACCGCGATGAACACGATGCCGACGATGTCATCGATGATGGCAAGAGCGAGCAGGAAGATGCGCACGCCCTTGGGCAGTCCCTTGCCGAACATCGCCAGCACACCGAGGGCGAAGGCGATATCGGTCGCGGTCGGAATCGGCCACCCCGACGCGCTCTCCCCGCGCCCCGCGATCAGCAGGAAGATGATGATCGGCACGATGACGCCGCCAACGGCCGCGATCGCCGGGCGAATCGCCTTCGCGACGCTGTTGAGCTGCCCGCGCGTCAGCTCGAACTGCAGCTCGACCGCGACGCCGAAGAAGAACACCGCGAGCAGCAGGTCGGCGACCCAGTGCGAGATCGACAGTTCGAGGCCCGGAACACCGATCTCGATGTGGCTCCACGAGATCACCTCGCCGCCGAACGGCAGGTTGGCGATGATCAGGCCCAGCGCCGCGGCGCCGAGCAGCAGGAACGCAGGGAATCTTTCGGAACGAAGCAGCTTCATGCTTGCCTTTCACGTCGACGAATCTCGCGAATCAGGCGATCCGCGACGCCGACCAGACTTCCCGGCACACCGGAGACCATCTTAATCAGCCAGCGGGAACAGCGCGTCCAGCAACTGGCGCACCCACGCGATGAGATCGGATCCCGTGACCGGCTCGCCGCCCACAGTCGGCAGCGGCACGACCAGCGCGTCGCCGCCCGCGAGCAGCTTCGATCCGGGGTGGAGCCGCTTCAGGCGCACCTGCATCGAATCGGGCAGATGCGCGGGCGCAATTCGCAGGTTCTTGCCCATCGCGACGACGTCGCTCAGCTGTGACAGCGCGGCGCGTCGACGCAGGCGCGCGACCTCGACGAGCCCCGCGACCTCCGCAGGCGGCTCGCCGTACCGGTCCGTGAGCTCCTCGACGACGAGATCGATCGCGTCGGGGTCCGCGGAGGCCGTCGCCGCGGCCGACAGCTTCTGATAGGCCTCGAGGCGCAGTCGCTCGCTGTCGATGTAATCGTCGGGGATCCGCGCGTCGATCGGCAGCTCGAGGCGCAGCTCGACCGGTCCGTCCGACGACTCGCCCCGGAACTCGCTCACCGCCTCGCCGATCATGCGCAGGTACAGGTCGAAGCCGACGCCCTCGATGTGGCCGGCCTGCTCGGCGCCGAGGAGGTTTCCGGCGCCGCGGATCTCGAGGTCCTTCATCGCGACCTGAATGCCGCTGCCGAGGTCGTTGTGCACCGCGATGGTCTCGAGCCGATCGGCCGCGGTCTCCGACAGCGGCTTGCCCTCGTCGTAGACGAAGTACGCGTAGGCGCGCTCGCGGCCGCGGCCCACCCGCCCCCGCAGCTGGTGCAGCTGGGCGAGCCCGTACTTGTCCGCGCGATCGATGACGATGGTGTTGGCATTCTGGATGTCGATTCCGGTCTCGATGATCGTCGTGCACACCAGCACATCGAACTTGCGCTCCCAGAAGTCGTCGACGACCTGCTCGAGCTGGTTCTCGCTCATCTTGCCGTGCGCGACCGCGATGCGTGCCTCGGGCACGAGCTCGGCGAGGTGCTTCGCCACCCGCTGGATGCTCGTCACGCGGTTGTGCACGTAGAAGACCTGGCCCTCGCGCAGCATCTCGCGTCGGATCGCGGCGGCGACCTGCTTGTCGTTCGAGGGCCCCACGTACGACAGGATCGGGTGGCGCTCCTCGGGCGGGGTCGCGAGCGTCGACATCTCGCGGATCCCCGTGACCGCCATCTCGAGCGTGCGCGGGATGGGCGTGGCGCTCATCGCCAGGATGTCGACGTTCGTCTTGAGCTTCTTCAGCGCGTCCTTGTGCTCGACGCCGAAGCGCTGCTCCTCGTCGACGATCAGCAGGCCGAGGTCCTTGAAGACGATGCCCTGGGTGAGGATCCGGTGGGTGCCGATCACCATGTCGACCGTCCCGTCGGTGAGGCCCGCGAGCGTCTCCCGCGCCTGCGTGTCGGTCTGGAAGCGGCTGAGCGCCCTGACCGTGACGGGGAAGCCCGCGAAGCGATCCGCGAACGTCTCGAAGTGCTGCTTGACGAGCAGCGTCGTCGGCACGAGCATCGCGACCTGTTTGCCGTCCTGGATCGCCTTGAACGCCGCGCGCACGGCGACCTCGGTCTTGCCGAAACCGACGTCTCCCGACAGCAGGCGATCCATCGGGATCTCGCGCTCCATGTCGCGCTTGATCTCGTCGATCGTCTGCAGCTGATCCGGCGTCTCGACGAACGGGAACGCCTCCTCGAGCTCACGCTGCCAGGGCGTGTCCGGCCCGAACGCGTGCCCCTTCGACGCCATGCGCGCCGAATAGAGCTTCACGAGCTCGACGGCGATGTCGCGCACCGCCCTGCGGGCCTTCTTCTTGGCCTGCGACCAGTCGGATCCGCCCATCTTCGACAGCTGGGGGCTCTCGCCGCCGACGTACTTCGAGAGCAGGTCGAGCTGGTCGGTCGGAACGAGCAGCTTGTCGCCGGGGTAACCGCGCTTCGACGGCGCGTACTCGAGCACCACGTAGTCGCGCACCGTCTTCGTGGGGTTGCGGCCGCCCGACGACACCTCGCGCTGCTGCATCTCCACGAAGCGCCCGATGCCGTGCGTCGCGTGCACGACGGGATCGCCCGCCTTGAGCTGCAGCGGGTCGACGACGTTGCGGCGCCGGGAGGCGAGGCGCTTCGGACCCTGCTGGCTGCCGCCCACGCCGCGGCCGTAGAACTCCGATTCCGTGAGCACGGCGAGCTTCGTCTCGGGCATCGCGAAGCCGCGCTCGATCTCGACCTTCACGAGCGTGACCACGCCGGGTTCGGGCGCCTCATCGAGGTCGTCGACGATGCGCGCGGCGACCCCGAGATCGCTCAGCACGTCGCGCGCGCGGTCGACCAGACCGGATCCGGCGGCCGCGAGCACCACCGACCACCGGTCGCGCACGAGCTGGGCGACGTGCGACGTCGCGCCCTCGACGTTGCCCTGGAACGACGGGATCGCGTCGCCCGCGATGCGCACGGCGGCATCGGCGGACACGCCCTCGCCGAGCTCGGTCTCGATCTCGGCCAGCCCGCTGTCGAAGGGGCTGAACGTCCACCAGACGCCGCCCGCCTCGCGCACGGAGCCGCGCAGGTCCTCGAGCGTGAAGAATCCGCCCGTCGACAGGTCGACGGGCGCGTCGCCGCCGGCCGTCGCCGTGCTCCACGCAGCCTCGAGGAACTCGGTGTTCGTCTCGCGCAGGCTGATCGCGCGCGAGACGGCGCGCTCCGGATCCACGAGGCCGACGCTCGCGCCGCGCGGCAGATAGTCGACGATGGAGACGAGCGGGCCCGCGACGAGGCTCGACAGCGATTCCATGCCCTCGGCGGGGATGCCCTCGGCCATCTTCTCGAGGATCTGAGCGATGCCCGGATACTCGCGCTGGAGCTCGCGGGCGCGCTGGCGCACGTCGGGCGTGAGCAGCAGCTCGCGGCTCGGGATGAGGTCGACGCTGCGGATCTCGCCGGGCACGCTGCGCTGGTCAGCCACCGAGAACTCGCGGATCTGATCGACCTCGTCGCCGAAGAACTCCACGCGCAGGGGATGCGCGGCCGTCGGCGGGAAGACGTCGAGGATCCCGCCGCGCACGGCGAAGTCGCCGCGCCGGGAGACCATGTCGACGCGGTGGTACGCCAGTTCGACGAGCCGCTCCGTGACCTCTTCGAGCCACAGATCGCGCCCGCCGACGACGAGCGAGATCGGATCCGCCTCGCCGAGCCCGCGCACGACCGGCTGGATGGCGGCGCGGATCGAGGCGGTCACGACCAGGGGCCTCTCCCCGTCCCACGCTGTGAGGGCGCGCAGCGTCTCGAGTCTGCGCCCGATGGTCTCCGGACTCGGACTGAGACGTTCGTGCGGCAGCGTCTCCCATGCGGGCAGCTCGCGCACCTCCGCGTGCGGCAGGAGCGCGCGCAGCGACGCGGCGAGGCTCTCGGCACGCCTGCTCGTCGGGGCGATGACGAACAGCGCAGCCGGTGCTCCCGCCGCCCGCCTGCGCTCGATCAGGGCGGCGAGCCCCGGGGCGTCGAGCCCATCGACGAGCGACACGTCGGAGTCGACGGAGGTGGCTCCGAACGCCTCCCGGAACGATTCAGAGGTGTCGAGGGCGCGCAGGATCCCGGTAAGACTCACCCGACGATTCTACGGATACTGTGGTCGCGTGAGCGCTCTATCCCCCGTCAGACCTCGTCGCGGCGTCGGCATCGTCGCATTCTTCGCCTCCGTGTCGGCGCTGATCCTCGGCGCCGCCGGGATCTGGGCGTCGGGATTCGCCCTCGGTCGGCTCGTGCGCTTCACCGACTATCCCGACCTGGTGCACGAGACCGAGGCGCAGCTCTGGGACACTCTGAGCCGTGCCGTGGTCGCGGTCGTAATCCTCGTCGCCGCGTGGATCGTGCACGCCCTCATCGCGCTCTGGGGCCTCGTGCAGGGCATCGTCGCGACCGCTGTGAACCGGGGACGCGCATGGGGCATCGCGGCGATCGTCATCGCGAGCATCGGATGGATGATCCTGCTGGCCTTCATGCCGGAAGCTCTGCTCGCCGGTCTCATCGGCAACGTGCCGTTCGTCGGCTGATCCCGGTCAGCGCGGCGCGTGCACCTTCTGCTGCGCCGCCGTGAGCCCCTCGGCGACGATCAGCTCCACCGCGTCCGCGGCATCCGCCACGAGGATCGGAAGCGTTCTGCGCTCGGTCGGAGAGAACTCGCTGAGCACCCAGTCCGCGGGGTCCTGCCGCCCCGGCGGGCGGCCGATTCCGACGCGCACCCGGGCGAACTCGGGCGTGCCGAGCGCTTTGGCGATGTCGCGGATCCCGTTGTGACCGCCGTGTCCACCGCCCGTTTTCAGCTTCAGTGCGTCGAAGGGGATATCGAGCTCGTCGTGCACGACGATGACACGGTCGGGCGCCATCGAGTAGAACGTCGCGAGCGCGGATGTCGGGCCGCCCGAGGTGTTCATGAATCCGTTGGACTTCGCCAGCACGAGCTTCGGGCCGCCGGGGCGCAGCCATGTCTCGGCGACGCGCGCACCGGCCCTGTGCTGCTTCCATTTCTCGCCGCGGCGCGCCGCGATCTCGTCGACGACCAGCTGTCCGACGTTGTGGCGCGTGCGCTCGTATCGGGGGCCGGGGTTGCCGAGGCCCATGATCAGCCAGGTATCGACCATCGCGAGGATCCTCTGAGAACGAAACGGGGAGCGCGGCTCGCGCCGCACTCCCCGAACGATATCGAATGCTTACTCGGCGGCGTTCTCCGCCACGGCCTCGGCCGACTCCGCGGCCTCGTCCTCTTCGTCGGAGGTCGCGTTCGCGGTGACCGAGATCAGGTGCAGCTCGGGGTCGTCGAGCAGCTCGGCGCCCTTAGGCAGCGTGACATCCTTCGCGTAGAGCTGCGCGCCGTCCTCGAGGCCCTCGACGTCGACGGTGATGTGCTCGGGGATCGTGAGGGCGTCGACGAGCACGCGGATCGTGTTCGCGCTCATCGTCATGTACGTACCCGAGAAGGTCTCGCCCTCGGTCAGGAGCGGAACCTCGACCTCGATCTTCTCGCCGCGCTTGATCGTGACGAGGTCGATGTGCTCGATGATGCTGCGCACCGGGTCGCGCTGCACGTCCTTCACGAAGACGATCTGCTGCTCGCCGTCGATGTCGAGCGTGATGATCGCGTTCGCGTAGCGGACGATGAGGCCCGTCTCGTGCGCGGGGAGCGCAACGTGCCGGACGTCGGATCCGTGGCCGTACACGACGGCGGGGATCTTGCCCGCGGCGCGCAGGCGGCGGGCGAAGCCCTTGCCGAACTCGGTGCGGATCTCTGCGGACAGCTTGTTCTCGTCGCTCATGGTCACTCCTGTGATGTGCGCGGCGAGGTATCGGCCGCGGGTACCGGTAAGTTCTCTCGACTCGAACGCAGCACGTGAGGAGACCGTTTCCGGACCGCATCACCGCGTCGATAACGGCGGCCGCAGAACAGCCGCCCTCGCCGAGGTCGTGTCTCATCGTACCCGATCGCTCAGATAGAGTCGACACCGTGCGTGCTTACGCACTCCTCCCTTTTCCCTCCCCGATTCAGGAGCCGCCTCACCATGGACGCCTCGCACATCCTCGAACTCGTCATCGGCGCCCTCGTGGCCGTGTCTGTCGTCACCTTCATCGGCGGCGCGTACGCCCTCGGACGCCAGTCGTCGTACGACGACTGAGTCGGTTCGCGCCCCGAGCGTCGGAGTAGGCTGGGAATGAATCGTGAATTCCTCTCTTAAGGAGACGTGCGTGAACGCTGCTGTCGCAAACATCGGGGTCGTCGGCCTCGCCGTTATGGGCTCGAACCTCGCCCGCAACCTCGCAAGCCGCGAGGGCAACACGGTCGCGGTGTACAACCGCAGCCGCGAGAAGACCGACGACCTGATCGCCCAGCACCCCGAGGCCGGCTTCCTGCCCGCGTTCTCCTACGAGGAGTTCGCCGCCAGCCTCTCGAAGCCGCGCACCGCGATCATCATGGTCAAGGCGGGCCGCGGCACCGACGCGGTCATCGACGAGCTCGTCAAGGTCTTCGAGCCCGGCGACATCATCGTCGACGGCGGCAACGCCTACTTCCCCGACACGATCCGCCGCGAGAAGGCGGTTCGCGAGACGGGCATCAACTTCGTCGGCGCCGGCATCTCCGGCGGCGAGGAGGGCGCTCTCAACGGGCCCTCCATCATGCCGGGCGGCTCCGACGAGTCGTGGGTCACGCTCGGCCCGATCCTCCGCTCCATCGCGGCGGTCGCCGACGACGGCGAGCCCTGCGTCACGCACATCGGTCACGACGGCGCGGGCCACTTCGTCAAGATGGTCCACAACGGCATCGAATATGCCGACATGCAGCTCATCGCCGAGGCGTACGACCTCATCCGGCGCGGCACGGGCAAGACGCCCGCCGAGATCGCCGACGTCTTCGCGGCGTGGAACAAGGGCGAGCTCGAGTCGTACCTGATCGAGATCACTGCCGAGGTGCTGCGTCAGGTCGATGCCGCCACCGGCAAGCCGCTCGTCGACGTGATCCTCGACCAGGCGGGCGCCAAGGGCACCGGCGCATGGACCGTGCAGACCGCGCTGTCGCTCGGCGTTCCCGTCTCGGGCATCGCCGAGGCGACGTTCGCGCGTTCGCTGTCGTCGCACCCCGAGCAGCGCGAGGTCGCGCGCACGCTCCCCGGCCCCGACGTCGAGTTCCACGTCGACGATGTCGATGCCTTCATCGAAGACGTCGCCCAGGCGCTGTTCGCCTCGAAGATCATCGCGTACTCGCAGGGCTTCGACGAGATCCGCGCGGGCGCCGAAGAGTACGACTGGACGATCGACCTCGGCGCCGTGTCGAAGATCTGGCGGGAGGGCTGCATCATCCGTGCGCAGTTCCTGAACCGCATCGCCGACGCGTACGCCGAGCAGCCCGAGCTGCCCGTGCTCGCGACGGCGCCCTACTTCGCCGACGCGCTCACGCGCGGTCAGGCGGCGTGGCGCCGCGTCGTGATCGCCGCGACGCAGGCGGGCATCCCCTCGCCCGCGTTCAGCTCGTCGCTGGCCTACTACGACGGCCTGCGCGCCGACCGCCTGCCGGCCGCGCTCGTGCAGGGTCAGCGCGACTTCTTCGGTGCGCACACGTACAAGCGCATCGACAAGGAGGGCACCTTCCACACGCTGTGGTCGGGCGACCGCTCCGAGGTCGAGGCCGAAGACACGCACTGACGACCAGCGTCGCACGACCGAGGGGGCCGGAGATCATTCTCCGGCCCCCTCGGCGTCGGTCTGCGCGGCGGCGGGCTTCGCCGGAAGCTCCACTGTGAACGTCGTCTCACCGGGCCTGCTCGTCACCGCGATCGTGCCGTGATGGGCCTCGACGATCGCCTTCGCGATCGACAGGCCGAGGCCGGATCCGCCCGTCTTGCGCGCGCGCGACGTGTCCGCGCGCATGAAACGTGTGAACAGCTTCTCCTGCAGCTCCTGATCGATCCCCGGCCCCGTGTCGGTGACCGTCAGCACCGCGCGGGTCGCGGACCCCTCGCCCCTCGTGCGCAGGCCCACGGTGACGGCGGTCCCCTCGGGCGTATGGGTGCGCGCGTTGGCGAGCAGATTCGTCACCACCTGGGTGAGCCGAGAGCGGTCTCCCGCGACGAGCACGGGCTCCTCCCCCACGTCGGCGCCCCAGTCATGCTCCATTCCGGCGATCGCCTGATCCGCGACCGCATCCACGACGACCTCGTTGAGGTCGACCATCTCGTAGACGAGCTCCTTGCCCTCGTCGAGGCGCGCGAGCAGCAGGAGGTCCTCCACGAGCCCCGTCATGCGCTGCGACTGCGCCTCGATGCGCTGCAGCGATTGGCGGCTGGTATCGCTCAGGGTCGCATCGCGCAGCGACAGCTCGCTGTATCCGCGGATCGAGGCGAGCGGCGTACGCAGCTCATGGCTCGCATCCGCGACGAAGCTGCGCATCGTCTCCTCGTTGCGCTGACGCGCCGACAGCGAATCCTCGACGTGGTCGAGGAGCGTGTTGAGCGCGGATCCGACCTGTCCGACCTCCGTCCCCGGGTCGGCGAGGTGCGACGGCACGCGCTCGGCGATCGAGACGTCGCCCTGATCGAGCCGCTGGCGGGACACCCGCTGGGCCGTCTGCGCGACGCCGCGGAGCGGACGCAGGCCGGAGCGGATGACGCCCGAGGTCGCGATGCCGAGCAGCAGCATTCCGCCGATCGTCGCGAAACCGATCGCCCAGAGCATCTGGCGGAGCGTGGCGCTCTCGCCCGCCGTCGACAGCCCGAACACGCCGATCGTGTCCCCGGATCCGCGCGGGGCGATCTCGCCGACGCGGAAGCCGCCGAGGCCCGAGAGGACCACGCTCGTGAGGGGCGACGACGGGTTCGACTGCGCCGCGTCGATGATGCGCTCGATCTGGGCGTCGTTCAGCACATTGCGCTCGTAGTCGCTGCCCACGATCGCGCCGGTCGTGCCCGTGAAGGGGCTCACGATCACGAGGAGCGTGCCGGGAGCCGCCTGCGCCGACTGCAGCTGATCCTTCGCCGTTCCGTCGAGCATGCCGATGCCGAACTCGTTCTTGAGGTTCGTCAGCGCCTCGTTCGCGCGCGCATCCGCCTGACCGTTGAGCACGTTGCTCAGCACAACGCCCGTCACGAGCGAGATGACGAGCATGATCACCGCCACGATCGCGAAGATCGTGATCATCAGCCGGCTCTGCAGCGTCATGCGGCGATTGACCGCGGGCCGCGCCGGGCCGTGCGGCGGCAGGCGATCTGTCACTGAGGCGCCTTGATCATGTATCCGACGCCCCGAACGGTGTGGATCAGCGGCTCGCGGCCGGCGTCGATCTTCTTGCGCAGGTACGAGATGTACAGCTCGACCACGCTCGATTTGCCGCCGAAGTCGTAGTTCCAGACGCGATCGAGGATCTGCGACTTCGACACGACGCGGCGCGGGTTGCGCATGAGGAAGCGCAACAGCTCGAACTCGGTAGCCGTCAGCTCGATCTCGACGCCGGCGCGCAGCACCTCGTGGCTGTCCTCGTTGAGGCTCAGGTCGCCGACGTGCAGGATCGGCTCGGGCTCGGCGGCGAGCGCGGTTCCGGCCCGGCGCATGAGCGCGCGCAGCCGCGCGACGACCTCTTCGAGGCTGAACGGCTTGGTCACGTAGTCGTCGCCGCCGGCGGTGAGGCCCGCGACCCGATCGGACACGGCGTCCTTCGCGGTGAGGAACAGCACCGGCACCATGTTCTGCTGCTGGCGCAGACGCTGCAGCACGCTCATCCCGTCGAGGTCGGGCATCATGATGTCGAGCACGAGCGCGTCGGGGCGGTACTCCTTGACCGCGTCGAGCGCCTCGAAGCCGCTGGCCGCCGTGCGCACGTCCCACCCCTCCATGCGCAGGGCCATCGACAGCAGATCGGTGAGCATCTGCTCGTCGTCGACGACCAGCACGCGCACGGGCGTGCCGTCGGGGCGGGTGAGGGCGGATGCGGGCGCGGAGTTCGTCATGTGCTCCATTGTGCGCCGTTCTCTATGGATCGGCTATGGAACCAGCTATGCCCCCGCTGTGAAGCTCGACCCGGTCAGGCCGCTCCGTCGAACATGCTCGTGACGGAGCCGTCCTCGAAGACCTCCTGGATCGCGCGGGCGAGCAGCGGAGCCGCCGACAGCACGGTGAGGCCGTCGAAGCGGCGGTGCTCGGGCACGGGAACGGTGTCGGTGACGACGACGCGATCGACCGCCGGATCCTGCAGCCGCTCGACCGCGGGCTCGCTGAAGACCGCGTGGGTCGCACCCACAATGACCTTGCGCGCGCCGTTGGCCTTGAGCGCCTCGGCGGCCTTGACGATCGTTCCCGCCGTGTCGATCATGTCGTCGACGAGCAGGCAGGTGCGTCCGTTGACCGACCCGACGATCTCGTGCACCGAGATCTGGTTGGCGACCTTCGGGTCGCGCCGCTTGTGGATGATCGCGAGCGGCGCGCCGAGCGAGTCGCTCCACGTGTCGGCGACGCGCACGCGCCCCATGTCGGGCGAGACGACGGTGAGAGAGTCGCGCTCCTCGGCGGTCAGCGTCTCGAGGAAGTGCGTCTCGAGGACCGGCTTCGCGAAGAGGTGGTCGACCGGGCCGTTGAAGAAGCCCTGGATCTGCGAGGCGTGCAGGTCGACGCTCATGATGCGGTCGGCGCCCGCCGTCGCGATGAGGTCGGTGACCAGGCGCGCGGAGATCGGCTCGCGCCCGCGCCCCTTCTTGTCCTGCCGCGAATACGGGTAGTACGGCACGACGACGGTCACGCGCTTCGCCGAGGCGCGCTTGAGCGCGTCGAGCATGATGAGCATCTCCATGAGATCCTCATTGATGTTGTCGCCGAACGACTGCACCAGGAACACGTCGGTGCCGCGCATCGAGACCGAGAACCTCGTGTAGATCTCGCCCGACGCGAACGTGCGATGCTCCGTCGGCGCAAGCT
>DHCFD07801__coassemble_1342_pt1 | contig 17911 bp, 16 predicted proteins | sample DHCFD07801__metabat2_low_PE_023 | metagenome-assembled genome bin DHCFD07801
GATCACTCCCGAGGTGATCGAGGCGATCATCCAGAAGGAGCGCCCCGACGCGATCCTGCCGACCCTCGGCGGACAGACGGCCCTCAACGCGGCGATGGCACTGCACCACGCCGGCACGCTCGAGAAGTACGACGTCGAGCTGATCGGCGCCAAGCCCGAGGCGATCCAGAAGGGCGAAGACCGCAAGATCTTCAAGGACCTCGTGATCGAGGCGGGCGCCGAGGTGGCCAGGAGCCGCATCGCGCACACCATGGATGAGGTGCTCGCGGCTGCCGACGAGCTCGGATACCCGATGGTCGTCCGGCCGTCCTTCACCATGGGCGGTCTCGGCTCCGGCTTCGCGTACAACGAGACCGAGCTGCGCCGCATGGCCGGTCAGGGCCTCGTCGAGTCGACGACGACGGAGGTGCTGCTCGAGGAGTCGATCCTCGGGTGGAAGGAGTACGAGCTCGAGCTGATGCGCGACACCGCAGACAACACGGTGGTCGTGTGCTCGATCGAGAACGTCGACCCCGTCGGCGTGCACACGGGGGATTCGATCACGGTCGCCCCCGCGCTCACCCTCACCGACCGCGAGTACCAGAAGATCCGTGACATCGGCATCGACATCATCCGCGCCGTCGGCGTCGACACGGGCGGCTGCAACATCCAGTTCGCCATCGACCCCGCGACGGGGCGCATCATCGTGATCGAGATGAACCCGCGCGTGTCGCGCTCGTCGGCGCTCGCGTCGAAGGCGACCGGCTTCCCGATCGCCAAGCTCGCGGCGAAGCTCGCGCTCGGCTACCGGCTCGATGAGGTGCCGAACGACATCACGAAGAAGACGCCCGCATCGTTCGAGCCCACGCTCGACTACGTGGTCGTGAAGGTGCCGCGCTTCGCTTTCGAGAAGTTCCCGGCCGCCGATCCGATGCTCACGACGACCATGAAGTCGGTCGGCGAGGCGATGGCGATCGGCCGCAACTATGCGATGGCCCTGCAGAAGGCGCTGCGCTCGGTCGAGAAGCGCGGATCCAGCTTCCACTGGGGCGATGAGACGCGTTCGGTGGACGAGCTGCTCGCCTCGATCGTCACCCCGACCGATGGCCGCATCGTCGATGTGCAGCAGGCGCTCCGGTTCGGCGCGACAGCCGAGCAGATCTTCGACGCGACGAAGATCGACCCGTGGTTCATCGACCAGATCGTCCTCATCAACGAGGTCGCCGAGGCGATCCGACAGGCGGGCGCTCTCGATGCCCGCGTGATCCGCGTCGCGAAGGAGCACGGCTTCTCGGACGCGCAGATCGCGCAGCTGCGCGGGTCGACCGAGGCCGAGGTGCGCGGGGCGCGCCACGAGCTCGGGATCCGCCCCGTGTTCAAGACGGTCGACACCTGCGCGGGCGAGTTCCCCGCCACGACGCCGTACCACTACTCGTCGTACGATGCCGAGACCGAGGTCGCGCCGAGCGACCGCAAGAAGGTCGTCATCATCGGGTCGGGGCCGAACCGCATCGGGCAGGGCGTCGAGTTCGACTACTCGTGCGTGCACGCCTCCTTCGCGCTGAGCGACGCGGGCTTCGAGACCGTCATGGTCAACTGCAACCCCGAGACGGTGTCGACCGACTACGACACCTCCGATCGCCTGTACTTCGAGCCGCTCACGCTCGAGGACGTGCTCGAGGTGCTGCATGCGGAGGCGCAGTCCGGCGAGATCTACGGCGTCGTCTGCCAGCTCGGCGGCCAGACGCCGCTCGGCCTCGCGAAGGGCATCCAGGAGGCCGGTTACACGGTGCTCGGCACGAGCCCCGCGGCGATCGACCTCGCGGAGGACCGCAAGCTGTTCGGCGAGATCCTCGAGCGCGGCGGCCTCCTGGCTCCGCGCAACGGCACGGCGACGAGCGAATCCGAAGCCGTGGTGATCGCCGAGGAGATCGGGTATCCGGTGCTCGTGCGTCCCTCGTTCGTGCTCGGCGGGCGCGGCATGGAGATCGTGTACGACACGGCCAGCATGCACGACTACTTCGAGCGCATCGCGGCCGATGCGATCATCGGCGAGGAGGCGCCGCTGCTCGTGGACCGATTCCTCGACGATGCCGTGGAGATCGACGTCGACGCCCTGTTCGACGGCGAGGAGCTGTACATCGGCGGCATCATGGAGCACCTCGAGGAGGCCGGTATCCACTCCGGAGACTCGTCGTGCGCGCTGCCGCCGATGTCGCTCGGGCGCCGCGAGATCGAGCGCGTCGTCGAGGCGACCCGCGCGATCGCGCAGGGCGTGGGCGTGCGCGGTCTGCTGAACGTGCAGTACGCGATCAGCGCGGGCGTGCTGTACGTGATCGAGGCGAATCCTCGCGCGAGCCGCACCGTTCCGTTCGTGTCGAAGGCGCTCGGGATCCAGCTGGCGAAGGCGGCGAGCCGCGTGATCGCCGGCACGTCGATCGCCGACCTCAAGGCGGAGGGCCTGCTGCCCGAGGCCGACGGGGCGATCATTCCCCAGGGCGCACCGGTCTCGGTCAAGGAGGCCGTGCTGCCGTTCAAGCGCTTCCGCACCGCCGACGGCGACATCGTCGACTCGGTTCTCGGCCCGGAGATGCGCTCGACCGGCGAGGTCATGGGCATCGACCGCGACTTCCCGACGGCGTTCGCGAAGAGCCAGGCGGCGGCCTACGGCGGGATCCCGCTCGAGGGCACCGTGTTCGTCTCGGTCGCCGACAGCGACAAGCGCGACGTGATCCTGCCGGCGCACCGCCTGCAGCAGCTCGGCTTCCGCCTGCTCGCGACCGAGGGCACCGCCGAGATCCTCGCGCGCAATGGCATCATCGTCGAGGTCGTCCAGAAGTACTCGGCCACGCAGGAATCGGGCGAGGACAACATCGTCGACCTGATCACGCGCGGCGAGGTCGACATCATCGTCAACACGCCGAGCGGCATGTCGGCGCGCGCCGACGGCTACGAGATCCGTGCCGCCGCCGTCGGCGCCGACAAGGCGCTGTTCACGACGATCGCCACCCTCGGCGCCGCCGTGAGCGCCATGGACACGATGGCCGGCGGGTTCCGCGTGAAGAGCCTCCAGGAGTTCCAGGCGGAGCGCGCGGCGTGACGGTGTCCTTCGGGCAGCGCGCCCGTGCCGGCATCGACCGGTTCGGGCCGCTGTGCGTCGGAATCGACCCGCACCCCGGGCTGCTCGATGAGTGGGCCCTGCCGCAGAGCGCGGCGGGCGCGCGCGAGTTCGGTCTGCGCGTCGTCGAGGCGGCGGCCGGACGCGCCGCCTTCGTGAAGCCGCAGGTGTCGTTCTTCGAGCGGTACGGATCCGCGGGATTCGCCGCGCTCGAGCGCGTGCTCGCAGAGGCGCGCGCGTCGGGGACCCTCGTGATCGCCGACGCGAAGCGCGGCGACATCGGGTCGACGATGGACGCCTATGCGGCCGCGTGGCTCACGCCGGGCTCCCCGCTCGAGGCCGATGCCGTGACGGCGAGCCCGTACCTCGGCGTCGGCGCGCTGTCGGGCGCGTTCGAGCTCGCCCACCGCGGCGGCAAAGGCGTGTTCGTGCTCGCCGCGACGAGCAACCCGGAGGGAATCGGTCTGCAGCGCTCCGCCGACGCCGACGCCCGCACCGTCGCGCAGCGCGTGATCGATGAGGCGTCCGCGGTCAACGCCGCGTGCGTCGCCGACGGCGAGTGGGGGAGCGTCGGGTTCGTCATCGGCGCCACCGTCGACTGGCACGCGTCGGGAATCCGTCCGTTCACCCCGGTCGCGCCGATCCTCGCGCCCGGCTTCGGATACCAGGGCGCGCGCCCGGCCGACGCCCGCAGGATCTTCGGCGCGATGGCGCCGGCGGTGATCATGAGCGAGAGCCGGAGCATTCTCTCGGCTGGATCAGACAGGATTGAGACCGTGATCGAAGAACACGCTCGATCTGCGCGAGAGCAAGATCATCATGAGTGAGGCCGCCCGTCCCCCCGAGGTCGATCGCGCCGCCGCATCCCGCAAAGCCGTCGCCGCCCGCCGTGCGCGCGCCGGACTGAAGCGCGATATCGCGACGCGCGTCGTGGATCCGCAGGAGGTGCTGCGCCGCGCGATCGCCGATGCATCATCGCCCGCGGGGACGCTGCGCGTGACGGAGTTCCTCACGGCGCTCCCCGCCATCGGCAAGGGAAAGCGCGATCGCATCCTCCAAGAGCTGCAGATCTCGCCCGTCAAGCGCCTCGGCGGTCTGGGGGCGCGCCAGCGCGCCGAGCTCACGACGTGGCTCGACTCGCGGTTCCCCGGCCCGCAGCCGCAGCGCCGGCGCGGCGGTCTCGTCGTGCTCGCGGGCCCCACGGCCGTGGGCAAGGGCACGGTCGCGACCCATATCAGGACCCATCATCCTGAGGTCATGCTGTCGATCTCGGCGACGACGCGTGCGCCGCGCCCCGGGGAGGAGGACGGTCGCCACTACTACTTCGTGGACGATTCGGAGTTCGACCGCATGATCGCCGACGGCGAGCTGCTCGAGTGGGCGACCGTGCACGGCACGCACCGCTACGGCACGCCCCGCGGCCCCATCGACCGCGCGATCAGCGAGGGACGACCGGTTCTGCTCGAGATCGACATGCAGGGCGCGTTCCAGGTGCGCGCATCCGAACCGCGCGCAACGCTCGTGTTCCTGCTGCCGCCCAGCTGGGACGAGCTCGTCAACCGCCTGGTCGGCCGCGGCACCGAAGACGACGAGGAACGGGCCCGGCGGCTGCGCACTGCGCGCGCGGAGCTCGCCGCCAAGGGCGAGTTCGATCACCACATTGTGAACGACAACGTCGAACAGGCGGCGCAGCAGGTCGTAGACTTGATGCAGGCGTAACGCGCTGAGGGATTCTCGCGCGCAGATTCAGGAGGAAGTCTTATGGCAACGGAGAACAAGGGCATCATCGATCCGCCCATCGACGAGCTGCTCGAGCGCGTCGACTCGAAGTACCAGCTCGTGATCTACAGCTCGAAGCGGGCGCGTCAGATCAACGACTATTACACCGATCTCCAGGAGGGCTCGCTGTTCGACAACGTCGGGCCCCTCGTCGACTCGGCCGTCGAGGACAAGCCGCTGTCGATCGCCCTGCGGGAGATCCACCAGGACAAGCTGCGCATGCGCCCCGCGGGCGCTGCTGAGTGATCTCGCTCTGAGCCGCCCGAGAACCTCCGACAACAGTTCTGTCGGAGGTTTTCGGCATCATTCATGTCGTCCACTTCCTCCCACGACCCGCAAGGAACCGCCATGTCGCTTCGCCTGTTTACCTCCGAGTCCGTGACCGAGGGACACCCCGATAAGATCTGCGACCAGATCTCGGACAGCGTTCTCGACGCGCTCCTCACGCAGGACCCCGGTGCGCGCGTCGCGGTCGAGACGCTCGTGACCACGGGACTCGTGCACGTGGCAGGCGAGATCCGCACCGACGGCTATGCCGACATCTCGACGATCGTGCGCACGGTGATCCGCGATATCGGATACACCTCGAGCGACATGGGCTTCGACGCCGACTCGTGCGGCGTCACGGTCTCGGTCGGCGAGCAGTCGCAGGAGATCGGCGACGGCGTGACGACGAGCTCCGAGCACCGCTCCGGTGCCGACAGCGATGCGCTCGACCAGCAGGGCGCCGGCGACCAGGGCATCATGTTCGGCTACGCGACGAACGAGACCCCGACGTTCATGCCGACCGCGATCTGGACCGCGCACCTGCTGGCCGAGCGCCTCACCGAGGCACGCAAGTCGGGCACGTTGGCTTTCCTGCGCCCCGACGGGAAGACGCAGGTCACGCTGGGCTACGACGGTCAGGTGCCGCGCACGGTCGAGACGGTGGTGCTCTCGACCCAGCACTCGCCGGACATCTCACAGGCCGACCTCGCCGAGGCCGTCGAGCGCGTCGTGATCCGTCCCGTGCTCGAGCTGACGGGCCTCGACACCTCGAACCTCGTGCTGCACATCAATCCCTCCGGCAGCTTCGAACTCGGCGGGCCGAAGGCCGACGCGGGCCTGACGGGCCGCAAGATCATCATCGACACGTACGGCGGTGCGGCCCGGCATGGCGGCGGAGCGTTCAGCGGCAAGGACCCGTCGAAGGTCGACCGCTCTGCGGCCTATGCCATGCGCTGGGTCGCGAAGAACGCGGTCGCTGCGGGCCTCGCCGATCGGCTCGAGGTGCAGGTCGCCTACGCGATCGGCAAGGCGCAGCCGGTGGGCCTGTACGTCGAGACGTTCGGCACGGCGCACGTCGCCGAGGAGCGCATCACCGCGGCGATCTCCGAGGTCTTCGACCTGCGTCCCGCCGCCATCATCCGCGACCTCGACCTGCTGCGCCCCATCTACGCGAAGACGGCGGCCTACGGCCACTTCGGGCGCGAACTGCCCGAGTTCACGTGGGAGAAGCTCGACCGCGTCGAGGCGCTGCGAGCCGCCGTCGGACTGTAGGGACCGTGGCCGAGCATCCGGCGCATCTCGCCCCGCGCGGACCGCGGCCGATTGCGCGCGTCCTCGTCGACACGCCGCTCCCGCAGCTCGATCGGCTCTTCGATTATCAGATCCCCTCGGCGCTCGCAGACAGCGCACGTCCGGGGGTGCGTGTGAAAGTGCCGCTGAAGAGCGCGGGCCGCGTGCTGCAGGGCTACATCATCGAGGTGGGCGAGGAGCCCGACCCCGAGCGCGTGCTCGCCGAGATCGACACCGTCGTCTCCGATGCCGTCGTCCTGCCCGACCGGCTGTACCGCCTGGCGCGGGCCGTCGCCGACCGTGCGGCGGGATCCGCGACCGACGTGCTGCGGCTGGCGATCCCGCGGCGCATGGTGCGCGCCGAGAAGGCGTGGCTGTCGCGCGGGGGCGCACCCGAGGCCGAGCCCGTTCCGGATCCAGCCGAGGCGATGGCCGAGTTCCCGGGGCTCGCCGTGGCCCTGGCCGGGGGCGAGCGCATCGCGCTCGACGCGCCGCCGGGCATCACCGGGATCGCCCCCGAGTGGGCGCGCCTGATGGCCGCGATCGCCGCCGACGCGCTGCGGCGCGGCACGTCCGCGATCATCGCCGTGCCCGACCATCGCGACCTCGATCGCCTGATCGCGGCGTTCGACGGCATCGTGCCCGCGTCGGCCGTCGTGCGCCTCGACGCAGAACAGCCGGCGCAGGAGCGCTACGGGGCCTACCTGCGCACGACGGGCGACGAACCGTGCGTCGTGATCGGCAACCGCTCGGCCGTGTACGCGCCCGTCGCCGATCTCGGAGTGCTCGCGATCTGGGACGACGGCGATCCGCTGTTCGACGAGCAGCTCGCTCCCTACGTGCACACCCGCGATGTCGCCCTCGTCCGGCAGAGCCTCGACGGCGGGGCGCTGGTGTTCTGCGGGCACACCCGTTCGTCGGACGTCGAGAGGCTCGTGGCGATTGGGTTCGCCCGTGAGATCGCCCCCGCACGTCGGCGTTCGCCGCGCGTGGTGATCGCCGCGCCGCAGGACACGCCGAACACGGGCCGCATCCCCTCGGCGGCGTTCCGGTCGGCGCGGGAGGCGCTCGAGCTCGGCCCTGTGCTGGTGCAGGTCGCGCGCCCCGGCTACGCGCCCACCCTCGTCTGCGCCGAGTGCCGTGCCCCCGCCCGCTGCGTGCCGTGCGGCGGTCCGCTCCACGCACCCGCGCGCGGGGCGACGCCGGTCTGCGGCTGGTGCGCGCGCGGCGCCCTCGGCTGGCAGTGCGCCGCCTGCGAGGCGACGAGCGTGCGACTCGCCTCCAGCGGATCCGAGCGCACGGCCGACGAACTGGGGCGTGCCTTCCCCGGCGTGCGCGTGATCGTCGCCGACAGTGCGCATCCCGTGCACACGATCGACGAAGCGCCGGCGCTCGTCGTCGCGACCCGGGGCGCCGAGCCCGTCGCTCCCAACGGCTACCGCGCGATCCTGCTGCTCGACGGCGAGCGCATGCTGCAAGCGCCCGAACTGCGCATCGGCGAGACGTGCCTGCGCGGCTGGTCGAATGCGGCCGCCCTCGCTGCGGAGGGCGCCGTCACCCACCTCGTGGGCGTCACGGGGCCCGTCGCACGCGCTCTCGCGACGTGGAGCCAGCCCGCCTATGCCCGCAACGAGCTCGCCGAGCGCGCACCGGTGAAGATGCCCCCGGCCGTGCGCGTGGCGGTCGTCGAGGGGGATGCGCCCCAGGTCGAGCGCGCACTCGTGCGCCTCGGCACCGACGCGGCCGGCCTGGCCGCCGACGCCGTGCTCGGCCCGGTGCCGCTTCCCGATGCGTCGGGGCGCAAGCGGGCGCGGGCGCTCGTGCGCTTCGACTACGCCCGCGGCGCGGCCGTTGCGGGCAGCCTGCGCGCGTCCGTCGTGGAGGCCGCCGTGAAGAGCAGGTCGCGCCGCGCGCGCGGCCCCGGGGAGCGGGGCAGATTCCGACCTCCCGCGAATACACTCTCTGTGCGGCTCGACGTCGCCGATCCCGACCTGTGATCACGAAGGACCCCGACACCATGTCGCACGCACCCACACCGCCCCGCATCGTCTTCGCGGGCACGCCCGAGGCCGCCGTGCCCTCGCTCGAGGCCCTCGTGGCATCGGGCGCCGACGTCGTCGGCGTCGTCACGCGACCCGACGCGCCGCTCGGCCGCAAGCGCGTGCTCACGCCGTCGCCCGTGGCGCGCGCGGCCGCCGCGCTCGGCCTCCCCATCATCAAGGCGGCTCGCCTCGACGACGAGGCGACCGGGCAGATCCTCGCGCTCGAACCGGATCTCGGCGTCATCGTCGCCTACGGCGGGCTCGTGCGGGAGCCGCTGCTCTCGGCGCCCGCACACGGCTGGATCAACCTGCACTTCTCGCTGCTGCCGAAGTGGCGCGGAGCCGCGCCGGTGCAGCGCGCGCTCATCGCGGGCGACGAGGTCACCGGCGCGGCCGTGTTCCAGCTCGTGCCGGCGCTCGACGCGGGCGACGTCTTCGATCAGCTCACCTACCGCCCGGGGTCCGACGAGACGGCGGGCGATGTGCTCGCGGTACTCGCCGAATCGGGCGCGGGTCTGCTCGCCGACGTCGTCGAGCGCATCGCCGACGGCACGGCCATCGCCCGTCCGCAGGCCGGCGAGCCGTCCGTCGCCCCGAAGCTCGCGCTGGCCGACGGGCTGCTCGATCTCACGCTGCCCGCTGACGCGGTGCTCGCGCGCTTCCGCGGCGTGACTCCCGAGCCCGGCGCGCACACCACGCTGGCCGGAGAGCGGTTCAAGATCCATGCGGCCGCGCGCGGCGAGGGCGACCTCGCCCCGGGCGCGGTCTCGGCGGTCGCCGGAGGAGTGCTGGTCGGCACCGCGACGGATCCTCTGTTCGTCGAGCGCGTGCAGCCCGCCGGCAAACCGGCCATGGCGGCCGATGCCTGGCATCGGGGTCTGCGCGGCGACGTGGAGCTCGGGTCATGAGCCGCCGCGACGCGCCGCGGCGCCCCCAAGAGCACCGCGCCGTCGAGGTGCAGCGGTCGCGCGAGGTCGCCTTCGCCGTGATGCACGCGGTCGACGCCGACGACGCCTACGCCAACCTGCTGCTGCCGACCGAGATCGATCGCGCCGGACTGGCGCCGGCTGACGCGGCCCTCGCGACCGAGCTGACCTACGGAACGCTGCGCTGGCGGGGGCTGTACGACGCCATCATCCGCATCGCCGCCGGCCGAGAGGTCGACGAGATCGACCACGGCGCGCTCGATGCGCTCCGCCTCGGTGCGCACCAGCTGCTTGCGACACGGGTGGCGCCCCACGCGGCCGTGAACGAGTCGGTCGAGCTCGCGCGGCGGTCGTCGGGTCGCAGCGCGGCAGGGTTCGCCAATGCGGTGCTGCGCCGCATCTCCCGCGATGATCTCGACGGGTGGCTCGCGCAGGTGAAGGCGGCGGCGCGGAGCGCCGACGAGGCGATCGGGTCGGCGACCTCGCACCCCGTGTGGATCGTGCGCGCGCTGCGCCGCGCGCTGCGGGCGGAGGGACGGGAGCATGAGCTCGAGGACCTGCTCGCCGCCGACAACGCGTCGCCGTCGGTCACGATGGCGGCTCTGACGGGGCTCGCGCAGCCGCGCAGTCCCCGCACCCGATATTCGCCGATCGGCTTCCGCGCACCGTCGGGCGACCCCGAGTCGGTGATCCGCGCCTCGGGCGCCACCCAGCGCGTGCAGGACGAGGGATCCCAGCTCGTGGCGCTCGCCCTCGCCCGACGCGATCCGGTCGCGGGGGAGCGGTGGCTCGATCTGTGCGCCGGCCCGGGCGGCAAGACCGCGGTCCTTGCCGCCGAGGCACTCGTCTCGGGCGCGAGCCTCGAGGCGAACGAGGTGATCCCGGCGCGCGCGGGACTCGTGCGCCACGCGCTCGAGGCGGTGCCCTCATCTGTCGAGGTGCATGAGCGCGATGGCCGGGAGCTCACCGACGAGAACCGCGGCGCATACGACCGCATTCTCGTCGACGCCCCCTGCACGGGCCTCGGCGCTCTGCGCCGTCGCCCCGAGGCGCGTTGGCGCAAGTCGCCTCAGGACGTCGCGGAGCTCGTCGAGGTGCAGAGCGCGCTGCTCGACGGCGCGCTCGACGCGCTGCGTCCCGGCGGCGTCGTCGCCTACGTCACGTGCTCGCCGCATGCGGCCGAGACCACGGGCGTCGTGCGCGAGGTGATCGAACGGCGCGATGACGTGGCGCTGCTCGACGCGGCCGCCGCGCTTCAGGCCGTCTCGCGGGAACCGCTCGATCTCGCGACGCGAGAGGACGGCCTGCCCGTGGCCCAGCTCTGGCCGCACCGTCACGGCACCGACGCGATGTTCCTCGCACTGCTCACGCGTCAGTAGCCCCAGGTGACCGGCAGGTCGGGATCGCCGAAGTCGACCGACGGACCGACGAGCGAGGGGCCGCCGTAGATCTGATCCCTGCCGGATCCTGACGGGCCCGTCCAATCTCCGATGAAGACGACCTCTGCAGAGAAGAACCCGTCTCGCATCACCAGCGGGTCGCCCGCGCTGGGCGTCGGCTCGAGCGCGTCGATCGCGGCCCAGGAATCGTCGTCGATCGTGCGTTCGATCGTGCCGTCGACGAGCGAGGAGCCGCCCTGCAGGCCACCGGTCACCGACAGCCCGCACGAGGCGTCCAACGCCGTCGATGCGAGGCATTCCTCTGCGGAGGCGCGCACGCGCGACCGGAACTCAGCCAGCCCTTCGCCGGTGAGCAGCGGGTCGTGCTCGTGCGTGTACGCGTACGCGAACCCCGAGGTCGCGACGATCGGCTCGCCCTCCAGACGCAGGTGATCGGCGCTGGTCGCGAGGTCATAGACGCCGGGTAGGACGGGGTACATGTCGCCCGATCCGGTCGTCACCGCGACGCCGTTGACGCTCACGTCGAGGTCGCCGTATCCGCCGTCGAACGTGAGGCTCGGCAGGTCGATGTCGATCGCGCCCGTGGGATCCGGCGCCGTCGTATCGACGTCGATCGTGTACGAGATCTCCGCGTCTCCGAGCAGATAGCTGATGTCGACGACCTGGCCGCCCGCGGCGTCAGCGATGCCGACGGCAGCGATGGATTCGCGCGTCATCGGATGGCGCTCGAGCATCTTCGCGAGGACGTCATCGGTGAAGAGCGCGGGGTCGGGTGCGGCTGCGCCTCCGAGCATCTCCGCAAGCGCGTCGGCGTCGGCCGAACGGAGGGCCTCCACGAACGCGTTCGCGGTCTCCTCGGCGCTCTGCGTCGGATCCACCGGCTCCGCCGACGGCTCGGGCGCCGCCTGCGGATCCTCGGGGGCGAGCTCATCGCCGAGCGATGAGATCACGCCGACGCCGCCGAGCACGACCAGCGCGGCGACGGCGAAGACGATCGGCCGCGCGCTGCCGGGCTTCCGGGACCTGCGGGCGGTGCGGACGGCGCCGACCGGACGCGCGGGAGGCATCGGGCGATGCCGCGCGCCGGTGTTCGCCGACCGCGGGGGAGTGCGGGGCGCGGCATCCGGTCGATGTGCGGGTTCCGGAGCGCGGTGCGGCGCGACGGGCTCGGCCTTCGAGCACGTCGCGCCGTACCGCACTCCTCGTCGGATAGCGCCCCCTGATCGCGCGGTCCGGGATAATGGACGTGTGACGCTTCCCGACGCCCCTCGCATCAACCCGAGCATCCTGTCCGCCGATTTCGTGAACATGCAGCGCGACCTCGAGCGCATCGCGGGCGCCGACCTCGTGCACGTCGACGTGATGGACAACCACTTCGTGCCCAACCTCACGTTCGGCCCGCAGATGGTCGAACGGGTGCAGGCGACGAGCCCGCTGCCGCTCGATGTGCATCTCATGATCTCCGATGCCGACCGCTGGGCACCGGGGTACGCCGAGCTCGGCGCCGCATCGGTGACGTTCCACCTCGAGGCCGCGCGCGAGCCGGTCGCGCTCGCACGCCGTCTGAGGCAGATCGGCGCCCGCGCGGGCGTCGCGGTCAAGCCCGACACCCCGGTTGAGCAGATCTTCGACGATCTGGGCGAGTTCGATCAGATCCTCGTGATGACGGTGGAGCCCGGATTCGGCGGACAGAGCTTCCGCGACGACATGATGCCCAAGCTCCGTGCGCTGAAACGCGAGGCATCCCGGCGGGGCGCGGCCACGTGGCTGCAGGTCGACGGCGGCATCTCCGTCGACACGATCGCCATAGCCGCCGAGGCCGGCGCGGACACCTTCGTCGCCGGATCCGCAGTGTTCGGGGCCGACGACATCGACGCGCGGATCGACCAGCTGAGAGCGCTTGCGGCTCAGCACGCGCACCCAGCCGCTAGCCTGGAATCGTGAAATCGTTCGAGGACCTGTTCGCCGAGCTGAGCGACAAGGCCGCCACCCGTCCCACCGGCTCCGGAACCGTCGACGAGCTCGACGCCGGTGTGCACTTCATCGGCAAGAAGATCGTCGAAGAGGCTGCGGAGGTGTGGATGGCGGCGGAGTACGAGTCCGACGCCGAAACGGCGGAAGAGATGTCGCAGCTGCTGTACCACCTGCAGGTGATGATGATCGCCAAAGGGCTCACGCTCGAAGACGTGTACCGACATCTCTGATCCGTCGCCCGCTCATCCGACCCGATCAGAAAGACCTCACCGTGCTCCGCATCGCCATCCCGAACAAGGGATCCCTGTCCGAGACCGCCGTGCAGATGCTGGCGGAGGCCGGCTATGCCACTCGACGCGACTCGAAGACGCTCCACCTCATCGATGAGGCCAACGGCGTCGAATTCTTCTACCTCCGTCCGCGCGACATCGCGACCTACGTCGCCCACGGCGCGCTCGACGTCGGCCTCACCGGCCGCGACCTGCTGCGCGACGTGCGACTGCCCGCCGCGCGCGAGATCGAAACGCTCGGCTTCGCGCGATCGACGTTCCGCTTCGCCGCTCCGGCCGGCAGGTTCTCGTCGATCGAGCAGCTCGACGGCAAGCGCATCGCGACCAGCTACTCGGGCCTCGTCGAGTCGTTCCTCACGAGCCGCGGCATCTCCGTCGAGGTCGTGCCCCTCAACGGTGCGGTCGAATCAGCCGTGCAGCTGGGTGTGGCCGATGCGATCGCCGATGTCGTCGAAACCGGAACGACGCTGCGTCAGGCGGGTCTCGAGATCTTCGGGCCCGTCATGCTCGAGTCGGAGGCGGTGCTCATCCAAGGGCCGAGCGAACCCGTGGGCGTCGACCGACTGCTGCGGCGTCTGCGCGGCGTGCTCGTGGCGCGCCGTCACGTCATGCTCGACTACGACCTGCCCGCCGAGAAGGTCCACGAGGCCACGGCCGTCGCCCAGGGCATGCAGTCGCCGACCGTGTCGCCGCTCCAGCGCACGGGGTGGGTCGCGGTGCGCGTCATGGTGCCGCGCAGCGACGCCAACCGGATCATGGACGACCTGTATGCGGTCGGTGCGCGTGCGCTGATCGTGACCGCGATCGACAATGCCAGGCTCTGAGATGCGCATGACGCATGACGCCCTGTCGCCGGATCCGGCCGTGGCCACCCGCGTGATCCCGTGCCTCGACGTCTCGAACGGGCGCGTCGTCAAGGGCGTGAACTTCGAGAACCTGCGCGAGATGGGCGACCCCGTCGAGCTCGCTCGCGAGTATTACGAGCAGGGTGCCGATGAGCTGACGTTCCTCGATGTGGGCGCCTCGGTCGAGCAGCGCGAGACGATGTACGACGTCGTGCGGCAGACCGCCGAGCAGGTCTTCATCCCCCTCACCGTCGGCGGGGGAGTGCGCTCGGTCGACGACGTCTCCCGGCTGCAGGCGGTGGGCGCCGACAAGGTCGGCGTCAACTCCGCCGCGCTCGCCCGTCCCGGCCTGCTCGATGAGATCGCCGACCGGTACGGCGCGCAGTGCCTCGTGCTGTCGCTCGACATCAAGCGATCGCCGCGCACGCCGAGCGGCTTCGTGGTCACCACGCACGGCGGGCGGCGCGAGACCGACCGCGATGCGCTCGAGTGGGCCCGCGAGGCGATCGAGCGCGGCGCCGGCGAACTGCTCGTGAACTCGATCGATGCCGATGGCACGAAGGACGGCTTCGACCTCGAGCTCATCGGCCTCGTGCGCGAGCTCGCGACGGTGCCGGTGATCGCCTCGGGCGGCGCGGGCGATGTCTCGCATTTCGCGCCGGCCGTGCGCGCGGGAGCCGATGCCGTTCTCGCCGCCACGGTCTTCCACTCCGGTCAGATCCGCATCGACGACGCGAAGCGCGCGATGCGGGAGGAAGGGGTTCTCGTCCGATGAACGATCTCGATCTCGGCCTGCGCATCTCGCGGGTGCGCTTCGGCGACCATGGTCTCGTTCCCGTCGTCGTGCAGGATCACGCGAGCCGCGACGTGCTCATGCTCGCGTGGATGAACGCGGAGGCGCTGCGCCGCACTCTCACCGAGGGACGCGCCACGTACTGGTCGCGCAGCCGCGGCGAGTACTGGCGCAAGGGCGATACGTCCGGCAACATCCAGACCGTCACGGGCGCGCGGATCGACTGCGACGGCGACACCGTGCTGCTGACCGTCGAGCAGACCGGCGCGGCCTGCCACACCGGCACGCGCACGTGCTTCGACAGCGCGGATCGCGACCTCGGCCCGGTCGCCGAGTGACGGTGTCCTCGTGACCGAGAGCTGGGCCGCTCGACGCGGCCGGGTGCTGAGCGTCGTCGTCATTCTGCTCGGCAGTGCGCTCGTGCTGATCTCATCGACGCAGACCTGGGCGACGACCGATGTGCAGGGCACGCTGATCGAGGCGAAGGGCGCCGAAGCGCTGTCGCTCCTGCAGCCGCTCGCCCTCGCGGCGCTCGCGCTCTCGCTCGCGCTCGCTCTCGCGGGGCGGATCGTGCGCATGGCGCTGGCGGCGATCGCCGTCGTCCTCGGCGCTTCGCTCGTCTGGCTCACCGCGGGCGCGGCATTCGGCGATCCCGTGGCGGCCGTCGAATCGGCGGTCACCGAGCACACCGGCATCGCGGGCGCCGACGGGGTCTCCTCGGTCGTCGCGGATGTCGCCCTCACTCCCTGGCCGAGCATCGCACTGGCGTTCGGCATCCTCGTCGCGCTCGGCGGCCTGTTCGCCGTCTCGACCGGTCTGATGTGGCGCCGCGCCGGACACCGCTATGACAAGGCGGACCCGACGAGCCGCGCCGCCGCGTCCGGCCCGCTCGACGCCGTCGATTCGTGGGACGATCTGTCGCGCGGCGACGACCCCACCGACCGGCGATGACGCGGTCATCGCGTAGACTCGACAACGATCCCCTGGCACCATTTCGAGGAGCATCCTTATGACGAATCCCATCGGCGACCCCGGTCACGGACACTCACCCGCAGCGTGGACCGCGATCCTCATCATCCTGGTCGCCGTGGCGATCGGAACGGCGGCGCTCTACTTCGGCCAGACGTGGCTCGTGCTCGCGGCGGGCGGGCTCGTGATCGTCGGTCTGATCGTCGGATTCATCCTGTCGAAGGCCGGATTCGGGGTCAACGGACCCAAGTACCAGCCCAAGGGGCACTGATGTCGCTCCTCGCCGACCTCACTCTCGGGGCGGTCGAGGACGCGCAGGCCCGCCGCGCCGAACGTCCGCTCGCCGCCGTCGAGCGGACGGCGGCCGAACGGCCTGCAGCGCTCGACGCGGCGACGTTCCTCGCCCGCGACGAGAAGGTGCGCGTCATCGCCGAGGTCAAGCGCGCGAGCCCGTCTCGCGGAGACCTCGCGGCGATCCCCGATCCCGCGCTCCAGGCGCAGCGCTATGAGCAGGGCGGGGCGAGCGCGATCAGCGTGCTCACCGAGGCACGGCGCTTCAAGGGCTCCCTCGAGGATCTCTCAGCGGTCAAGCACCGCGTGTCGCTGCCCGTACTGCGCAAGGACTTCATCGCGACCACCTATCAGGTGGCCGAGGCCCGCGCCGCAGGCGCCGACATGGTGCTGCTGATCGTCGCGGCCCTCGATCGCCCGACGATCGCGGAGCTCTTCTCGCTCGTGGTCGACATGGGCATGACGCCGCTCGTGGAGGCGCACACCGCTGACGAGGTGCAGATCGCCGTCGACCTCGGAGCGCCGATCATCGGCGTGAACGCGCGCGACCTCAGCGATTTCTCGCTCGACCGCGACCGGTTCGAGAAGCTCGCGCCCGGCATCCCCGACGGCACTATCAAGGTCGCGGAGTCGGCCGTCTCGGTTCCCGATGACGTCGTGCACTACCGTCGGGGCGGCGCCGACGTCGTGCTCATCGGCGAGGCGCTCGTGACCGGCGACCCGGTGTCGACGCTCGAGAGCTTCATCCAGGCGACGGAAGGTATCTGATGTCTCTGCGCGACCAGCCGGGGCCCGCCTTCGGCGAGTTCGGCGGCCGGTACATGCCGGAATCCCTCATCGCGGCGCTCGACGAGCTGACCGCAGCGCACGCCGCGGCGATGGCCGATCCCGAGTTCCGTGCGGAGCTCGCGGGCCTGCTCGCGGACTATGCCGGACGGCCCTCGCCCCTCACCGAGGTTCCGCGATTCGCCGCACACGCCGGCGGCGCGCGCGTCCTGCTCAAGCGCGAGGACCTCAACCACACGGGCAGCCACAAGATCAACAACGTTCTCGGACAGGCGCTGCTCACGAAGCGGCTGGGCAAGACGCGCGTGATCGCCGAGACGGGCGCCGGCCAGCACGGCGTCGCCACGGCGACAGCCGCAGCGCTGTTCGGCATGGACTGCACCATCTACATGGGCGAGGTCGACACCGAACGGCAGGCGCTCAACGTCGCACGCATGCGCATGCTCGGCGCCGACGTCGTGGCGGTGAAGACGGGCTCGCGCACCCTCAAGGATGCGATCAACGAGGCGCTGCGCGACTGGGTCGCGAGCGTCGAGACGACGAACTACATCTTCGGCACCGCGGCGGGCCCGCACCCGTTCCCGGCACTCGTCCGCGACTTCCAGAAGGTCATCTCCGAGGAGGCGCGCGCGCAGATCCTCGAGAAGACCGGGGCCCTCCCCGACGCGGTGGTGGCGTGCGTGGGCGGCGGATCCAACGCGATCGGCATGTTCGACGCGTTCATCGACGACGAATCGGTGCGCCTCTGCGGCGTGGAGGCCGCCGGCGACGGCATCGACACCGACCGGCACGCCGCGTCGATCGGACGCGGCCGCCCCGGGGTGCTGCACGGCGCACGCACCTTCGTCCTGATGGATGACGACGGTCAGACGCTCGAGTCGCACTCGATCTCGGCCGGGCTCGACTACCCCGGCGTCGGCCCGGAGCACGCGTGGCTCGCCGCCACGGGGCGCGCCGAGTACATCCCCGCAACCGATGACGAGGCGATGCAGGCGCTGCGCCTGCTGACCGAGACCGAGGGCATCATCCCGGCGATCGAGTCGGCGCACGCGCTCGCGGGCGCCCTCCGGCTCGGCCGCGAGCTCGGCCCCGACGCGACGATCGCGGTGTGCCTGTCGGGCCGCGGCGATAAGGACATGGACACAGCCGCGACCTACTTCGG
>DHCFD07801__coassemble_1344_pt1 | contig 17888 bp, 16 predicted proteins | sample DHCFD07801__metabat2_low_PE_023 | metagenome-assembled genome bin DHCFD07801
GGGGTCAGTCATCGTGTGCGTCCTTCCCAGGGATCGATGGACTCGAGAGCGGATTCGATCTCGCGCAGGCGCGCTCCGAGATCGGCGAACAGGGCATCGTCGGTCGGCACGGCGGTCAGGGCGTCGAAGACGGGGCGCGGATCGCGTCCGAGCGCGCCCGCGACCGCGCGGGCCAGGGTCTCGGGATCCGCGTCGCGGGGGAGCGAGAGCCGCTTCGCCATGCGGGCGGAGGCGCCCCGTCGCAGTGCGTCGAGCGCGTGCGCCGGGTCACCGGCCGCGCGGTAGAGCCGGGCGCGGCCCTCGAGGGTCTCGCTGGCGCGCACCGTGACGGGCAGCGTCTCGGCGACGAGCGGGCCGAAGCGGCGCCCGCGCCATACCATGGCGGCGATCGCGACGAGCAGCGCGAGCACGATCGACGGCGTCACCCAGCCCGGAACGAAGTCGGCGATCGACGTCGGCGCCCCGTTCATCCCCGCATCGGCGGGTGCCGGCGCATACCAGACGACAGCGTCGCCGGATCCGAGCAGCCCGAGCGCGAGCGCGGCGTTGCCCGCGGACGCGAGGTTCTCGTTCGCGAGCAGGGCCTCGCCGTCGACGATGGTGACGGTTCCGCCGCCCTCGGTGTCGCCGCGCACGAGGACGAAGCCGTCGTCGATCGGGTAGCAGCCCGTCGCGCCGTCGGGCGCCGTGTATGCCTCGCCGGCGATGATCTCGCCGGCGTTGTCGGCGGCGGGAACGGAGCATCCGGGGGAGACGGGATCCGCAGAGCCGGGGCCCGCGTATTCGATTCCGGGGAGGACAGCCTCGAACGACGCGATGTCGCCCGCCAGGATCACCGTCTCCCGCGCCTCGGCGGCCAACTCGCGCAGGATGTCGACGTCGAGCCCCCAGGCATCGGTGACGACGAGCGTCGCGTTCGGCGTGAGAGCCGAGCGCGCCGCGTCTTCGCTGTCGGCGGTCTTCACCGGCACGCCCTGCTGCTCTTCGAGGAGCGTCGTGACGGCCCGTGCTCCGTCGTACCGGGGGCTGTCGGCGCCGAGCGGATCCGGCGCGTTCCACTCCGCCTCGACGGCGAACATGATCGTTCCGGTGACGAGGACCACGGCGACGATCGCGATCCAGCTCCACGCGCGTCGCGCGCGCGAGGTGCGCGGCGCGCGCTCCGATGCGTCGGTCGTGGCGATCAGGCTCATGAGAACGCCGCCTCGGCGATCTTCGCCGGCCGCGAGGCCGCGATCGCGCTGTCGAGCGATGCGAGCCGCTGGGCCGCGGCGCGCGTACCGGGGCGGCGCAGGTAGCGCACGTCGTCGAAGTCGCGGCCCGCGGCGGTGAGGTCGCCGGCCTGCTCGGGGAAGTACTCCTGCGCCGCGGCGGCGACGGCGTGCGCGGTCATGCCCGGGGGAGCATGGATGATGCCGCGCTCGTCGAGAGCACGTGCGACGGCGCGGAAGCGCAGGATGATCGCCGCGTCCCAGTCCTCCGATTCGGCCGCGGTGCGCGCCGCGAGCCGGAGCTCGTCGGCGGTGCGCTCATCCGCATCGAAGACGGCCGCCGAGGAGGCCCGCGGTGCACGGTGGTCGCCCCGGGGCGCGCCCCAGATCACGAACGCGACGACGATCGCAGCGACGATGATCACGACGATCAGCACGGTCCAGATGGGGCTCCACGCCGCACCGGTGGTGTCCGGATTGAACAGATCGATGAAGAACTGGCCGATCGCGCGCGCCGCGCGGTCGAACAGCGTGGGCTCCGCCTCGCGATATTCGGCCTTCTCGAGTTCGCGCTCGGCCCACTCCCGCGCCTCGTCGGCGTCGGGGAGCGCCATGCCCGGTCGGATCATACGGGCGGTGCCGGCGGCGGCTCGGGCGCCGCGGGATCGGGCGGCGACTGCGGGGGCGCCGGCTTCGGCGGCACGGCCGCGTCGTCACCGGATCGGGGCGCGACGTGCGGGTCGGGAGAGGGGACCGGGCCGGGCGCGCTGCCGGGCTGCGGCGGAGCGGAGGGATGCGTTCCCTGCGGCGCCGCGTACGGCTGCGCGGGCGGTGCGTAGCCCTGCGGCGGCGCATACCCCGGCTGCGCCGGCGGATACCCCTGCGGCTGTGGTGCGTAGCCGGGCTGGGCCGGCGGATACCCCGGGGGCTGTGGTGCGTAGCCGGGCTGCGCAGGCGGGTGCCCCGGCTGCGCGTGCGGGCGGCCCGCGGCGTACGGCGACGGCGCCGCGTCGGGGATGTAGGTGTACGGATCCTCGCCGCCGCCGGCCTCGACGTACCGCCGCATGCGCATGTCGATGCCCTCGTCGCGCATGCGGGCATCGATGTAGCAGAGCGTGCCGCCCGCCCCGATGACGATCGTCATGATCGAGGCGACGGCGAACATGAGCACGAACGCGAGGATGGAGGCGACGCCGGCGACGATGGCGACGGCGGTGACATCCTCGCCGGCGACCCCGAGCGGCACGAGCACACCCATGACCATCGGCAGGAAGATCGACAGGATGCTCGAGATGAGGCTGGAGGCGACGTTGGTGATGAGGAAGAGCAGGATCAGAACGCCGAACGTCGGCCAGAACCGGCCGCGGGTGAGGCGCCACGAGCGTGAGATCGCGCGGAACGGGCCGAGCCCCTCGAGCACGATGGCGGGCTGAGCCAGGTACAGCTTCGTGCCGAGCCACGCGTACAGCACTGCGCCGCCGGCGAGCGACAGGAGCCCGACGATCACCGCGAAGATGTAGGCGGCGGGCGAACCGATGAGGGCGATCAGGATCGTGGGGGCCGCCAGCGCCGCGACGGCGACCGTCGTCGCGAGCCCGATGAGCAGCGAGTAGCCGACGAGCCGCCAGAACGCGGGCCGCACGCGGCGCCACAGCACGCTCAGCCGGGATTTCTCGGCGAGCGACGCGTGCGCGACCTCGGCGACCACGATCCCCTGCGCGATCACGGAGACCGCCATGAGCAGGATCGCGAGCAGGAGCGAGCTGAGGATGACGATCGCCGTGCCGCCCGCCATGAGCTCGTCGAACTCCGGTGAGAATTCCGGCACCGTCATCGCGCGCGAGAACGCCGCGAAGGTGATGACGCCGATGGCGACCATGTAGAGCACCATCGCGAGCGTCTGCACGCCCACGACGAAGAGCAGCAGGACGCGCGGATTGCCCTTCAGCACGGCGAAGGATCTGCCGAGGATCGTGCCGAATCCGAGAGGATACAGCGGAATGAGACCCTGGCGAGGAGCTGGAGTCCAGCCCTGAGAAACGCGATCTGTCACGGTGAATGTCCTCCCGCCACCATCGTTCCACACACAGCGCGCCGGGGAGCGATCCGGCGCGCAGCCGGATAGGCTCGACACCATGACAGGTCACATTCTCGTGGTCGACGACGATACCGCGCTCGCGGAGATGATCGGCATCGTCCTGAAGAGCGATGGCTTCGGCACGGCGTTCTGCTACGACGGCGCGAAGGCGTTCGACACCTGGCGCGCCGAGAAGCCCGACCTCGTGCTGCTCGACCTCATGCTGCCGGGCAAGGACGGCATCGAGATCTGTCGCGAGATCCGGGCCGAGTCGGGCGTTCCCGTCATCATGCTGACCGCGCGCTCCGACACGACCGATGTCGTCTCGGGCCTCGAAGCGGGCGCCGACGACTACATCGTCAAACCCTTCAATCCGAAGGAGCTCGTGGCGCGCATCCGCACGCGCCTGCGTCCGCCGACTCCCGATACCCAGGCCAGTCTGCGCATCGGCGACGTGTCGATCGACGTGGCGGCGCACGAAGTGCGCCGCGGCGACGACCTCATCTCGCTGACGCCGCTCGAGTTCGAACTGCTCGTCGCGCTCGCTTCGAAGCCGCAGCAGGTGTTCACCCGCGAGCAGCTGCTCGAGCAGGTGTGGGGGTATCACTACAAGGCCGACACCCGCCTCGTCAACGTGCACGTTCAGCGCCTGCGCTCCAAGGTCGAGATCGACCCCGACAACCCGCGCGTCGTCATGACGGTGCGCGGCGTCGGCTACCGCGCCGGCGCCGTCTCCTGACCCACCCATGACCGGCGCGCGTACGGATCGGCGCGGCACGCTGAGGCCGGTCCGCCTCCTCCAGCGCCCCCTGCACGCCTGGCGCGTGTCGCTGCTGTTCCGCACGGTCGTGATGGCGACCGTGGCGACGACCGTCGCCATCATCATCGCCACAGTATGGGCCGCTCTCGCGATCCAATCCGATCTGTACAGCGCCCGCACCGTGCAGGTCGAAGAGGACACGAAGCGCGCGATCGACTTCACACAGGAGAACCTGTACAACGCCGCGCCCGCGACCGACCGCGCGGCGATCCAGTCGCTGTGGCAATCGATGCTCAAGGACTTCGAGGCGTCGTCGTCGACGCGGCTGATCGTCGGCGGTCCGATCCCGGGGCTGACGAACGATGACGCGCCGTCCGCGTTCAAGGCGAGCAGCGAGGTGTTCGATGCGTCGCTCGTGCCCGACGGCCTGCGCGAACAGGTGCGCACCGTGCCCGAGACGCAGTGGCTGCAGCCGATCGGCCTCCCGGGCGTCGACGGGCGCACAGTTCCGGCCATCGTCGTGGGCCAGCAGATCCAGCTGCCGCCCGTCGGGTCGTACGAGATCTACTTCGCCTACCCGCTCACCGACGTCGTCGAGACGCTCGCCTTCGTGCAGGGCGCGCTGGCGTTCACCGGCATCGCGCTCGTCGTGATCATGGGCGCGATCGTGTGGCTCGTGATGCGGTCGGTCGTCGCGCCCGTCGTCGACGTCTCGCGCGCGAGCGCGCGCTTCGCCGACGGCGACCTGTCGGCGCGGCTGGTCGAGAGCGGCGAGGACGAGCTCGCGGTGCTGTCGCGATCGTTCAACCAGATGGCCGACAGCATCGAGAACCAGATCCGCGAGCTGGCCGACCTCTCGCTCGTGCAGCAGCGATTCGTCTCCGACGTCTCCCACGAGCTGCGCACGCCGCTGACGACGATCCAGCTCGCCGCCGAGGTGCTGCACGGCGACCGCGAAACGTTCGAGCCGATCGCCGCGCGGTCGGCCGAGCTCCTGCACGACCAGGTCGCCCGCTTCGAGCAGCTGCTCACCGACCTGCTCGAGATCAGCAGGTACGACGCCGGGTCGGTCGAGCTCGAGCGCGAAGAGATCAGCATGAGCGATGTCGCGGAGCAGGTCGCGGAGTCGATGCGGCAGATCGCCTGGCAGAACGACACCGAGCTGCGCTTCCGCGGCGCCGACGGCGACGATGTGATCCTGATGGATCCGCGCCGCATCCGCCGCATCCTGCGCAACCTCGTCGGCAACGCGATCGAGCACGGCGAGCATCGTGCGGTCTTCGTCACGGTCGCGCAGAACGACACGGCCGTGTCGGTCGGCGTGCGCGATCAGGGCCTGGGCATGCGCCCCGAGCACGTCGAGCGGGTCTTCGACCGGTTCTGGCGGGCCGATCCGTCGCGCCAGCGCACGCTCGGCGGCACGGGCCTCGGGCTGGCGATCGCACTCGGCGATGCCCGACTGCACGACGGCGGGATCGACGTCTGGTCGGAGGTCGGCGTGGGCACGCATTTCGTGCTGACGCTGCCGCGCACGCCCGATGCGGGCGACGTGGTGCCGCCCATCACGGCCCAGCCGACCGACCAGCTGACCCGTGGCGACCTGCGCGCCGGCAACGGATCCGATACCGAGACGCTGGTGGTCATGCACCGGCCGGAGGACGACTCATGAGACGCCTCGCCCGCACGATCGCGCTCGGCGCGGTGCTCTCCGTCGGCCTCGTGGGCTGTGCCGGGCTGCCCACCGACGGCGCGTTCCAAGCCGGACTCAAGGCCGATGACCCGGCCTCCTCGATCCGCTGGCAGTTCAGCCCCGACGGACCCGAAGACGGCGCGAAGCCCATCGAGATCGTGTACGGATTCATCAACGCGGGGGAGAGCCCGGCGAATGACTGGGAGGTCGCGCGCGAGTTCCTCGCCCCGCAGGCGCGTTCGACGTGGAACCCCGACGCACGGGCGACGATCGACAGCGTCAACGACCGCGAGATCGGCGACTTCCTCGCCGACGAGGGGGGCGAGACGGGCGAGCTCAGCGTGCGGGTCGCCCCGACCGCGACCGTCGACGAGACCGGGCGCTACGAGCTCGCCGACACCTCCGTGCGGTCGTTCGACTTCGAACTGGTGCTCGTCGACGGCGAATGGCGCATCTCGTCGGCGCCCGACGGCGTGGTGGTGCAGAGCGGCACCTTCTCGAGCATCTACACCCCGCAGAAGCTCATGTTCTCGGCGCCCGGCGACCGGCTCGCGCCCGATCTGCGGTGGTTCCCCGACTCGAGCGGGCTCGTGACCCGCGTGGTGCGCGAGCTCGTCGAGGGCGGGCCCGCGGCATGGCTCGATCTCGCCGTCTCGTCGGCCTTCACCGGGGTCATGCTCAATCAGGTGACGGTCGACGGCAACGGCACCGCGACGGTCGATCTCTCCGAAGAGGTCGAGCAGGCCGACCCCGTGCGGCGGGCGCGCATGCAGACGCAGCTCGAGCAGACCCTCGCATCGTTCGGCATCGCCCAGGTGCGCATGACGGTTGACGGCACGCGCGTGACCGCGCCGGATGACGCCATCGTCTCGACCGAGCCCGACGCGCGGGCGCTCGTGATGACCGAAGACGACTTCGGATACCTGACGAACGGCGAGATCACCCCGATCACGGGCCTGACCGATGCGATCACGGCCCGGTTCACGCCGGCGGCCGACGAGGAGGATCCGGCGAGCACGATCTCGGTCGCCCCCGACCTCAGCCATGCGGTCGTGCAGACCGAGGGCGGCGAGATATGGCGCATCGACGCCGAGACCGCCGAGTTCGAGGCGCTCAGCTACGAGACCGACTGGGTCCCGCCCGCCCTGGATCCGTTCGGCAACGCGTGGGCCGTGCCGACCGACAAGCCGAAGCGCATCATCGTGTGGGACGCCGACGGAGAGCCGCACGAGATCGCGGGCGTCGAACGGCTCACGCAGGTCTCGGCGATCGAGGTGGCCCGCGACGGCGCCCGGGTGGCGATCGCGGGACGCATCGACGATCAGGCCGTGCTCATCGCGGCGGGGATCCGGCGCGACGAGGCCACGGGCGTTCCGATCGCGCTCACCGGGGCCCGGGTCGTCTCCTACCTGCCCGAGCGCGCGACGTCGGCGGCGTGGGTGTCCGACACGATGGTCGCGGCGATGATGGCCGGCGACGAGCGCACCCTCATCCGGGAGCAGCAGGTCGGCGGCACGGCCGAGAACCCGACCGCGTCGTTCGTGGCGTCCGCCATCACGTACGGCAACCCCGAGTCGCGCGAGCGGCTGCTGGCGGCAGACGGCTCGCTCTACGTGCGCAACGCGACGACCTGGCAGCAGGCGGGCTCGGGCGTCGTCGTGCTCGCCACCCAGATCGGTGCTCCGCCGGTCGCCTCGACCGGCGGGTGACGCCGCTCACACCCCCGCAGAGCGGCGAATCCTCTCCACACCCCCGTTCGCCGCGCGCCGACCGCGGCAGGATGAGCGCATGCATCCTCGGCTCGTGCGCGCGCTCTCCGGCGCGCTCGCGCTCGCGCTTCCCGTCGCGTGCGCCGGATGCGGCGAGCAGGGCGTCTCCCTCTGCACCGCCTGCGCTGAGGCGATCGAACCGTGCGTGCGCGTGATCGACCTGCACGGGCTCACGGTCTGCGCCGCGCTGCGCTACGAGGGCGTCGCCGCGCGCATCGTGCGCGCGTACAAAGAGGACGGCCGAACAGATCAGCGCCGCCGTCTCGCGACCGCGCTCCGCGCGGCGCTCGCGGCGGCCTCCGGAGGGCAGCGCGATCTGCTGGCCGTTCCCGTGCCGGGCGGCCGGGCGAGATCCCGGCGTCGCGGGTATCGCGTCGTCGACGAGCTGCTGCGCGGTGCCGGGGTGCGCCCCGACCGCGCGCTGCGCTGGGCCCGCCGCGCGGAGGATCAGCGCGCGCTCACGCGCGAGGAGCGCATCGCGAACCTCCGCGGCGCTCTCGTGTCGCGCTCCGTGCGCTCCGGCGCTCGGGTCGTCATCGTCGACGACGTCGCCACGACGGGCGCCACGCTCGTCGAGGCGCGCCGCGCCCTCGTCGAGGCGGGCGCCGTCGTGGTCGGCGCGGCCGTGCTCGCGCACACGCCGCTGCGCACGAAGATGAACGCTCGGTGACACGCCCGAGAACCGCGTACGGCGAAATGGGTGACACGAGGGCGTGCGGGGCATACGGTGGGAGGCCAGAAGCGACGTGGTTCGCTCACTCCGGGCGAACCGGAATGGGAGGCACAAGATGGACACGAGCATCGTCGGTGTGGGCGTCAGCATCACCGAGAGGTTCCGGACCGTTGTCGATGAGAAGCTCGCGCGCGTTGAGACTCTCGCCCCCCGCGCTGAGTCATTCGACGTGAAGGTGACGCAGTCAGCGCACAACCGCGGCCGCGTCGAAGAGGCGAAGGTCGAACTCACGGTGAGGGGCAAGGGCAGAGTCGCCCGAGCCGAGTCTCGCGCGGAGGACAAGTTCCAGGCGCTCGAGATGGCGCTCGACAAGCTGACGACGCAGCTGCGCCGGGCGAAGGACAAGCGCGTGACCGCGCGACAGCGTCCGCACGGCGCGCGCCACGCGAAGGGCGCCGAGTCGTCGCTGCAGGGCCTCGACATCACGCCCGTCGACGCCGACACGCTCGAGGCGGTCGCGACGGGCGCGGTGCCGATCTCGCAGCAGGAGAGCGAGGAGGAGTACTCGCCGGTCGTGATCCGAACGAAGACGTTCGAGCCCGAGTGGATGACGGTGTCTGAGGCGGTCGATCGGATGGAGCTCGTCGGGCACGACTTCTTCCTCTTCATCGACGTGCAGACCGATCGCCCCAGCGTGGTCTACCGTCGCCGCGGCTGGGACTACGGCGTGATCGAGCTCGAGACCGAGGCGCCGCCGGCCCGCCGGCTCGCGGGCTAGGGCAGACGCGGGACCGCGGACATCAGCTTCCGCGTATAGGGGTGGCGGGGCGCGCCGAGCACATCGCTCGTCGCGCCCCGCTCCACGATCGAACCGCGCTCGAGCACGATCGTCCGCTCGCACAGCTCGGCGACGACGCCGATGTCGTGCGACACCATCACGAGCGTCATGTCGCTCGAGGCCACGAGCTCCGCGAGCAGATCGACGACCCGGACCCGCGTCGTGACGTCGAGCGCGCTGACCGGCTCATCTGCGAGCAGCACGCGCGGCTCGCAGACGATCGCACGTGCGATCGCGATGCGCTGGCGCTGGCCGCCCGAGAACTCGTGCGGGAACCGCGCCGCGGCATCCGCGGGGAGCCCGACGCGCTCGAGGGCCGCCCCGACGCGTTCGGCCCGCGCGGCTCCGCGGGCGATGCCGAGCGAGCGGATCGGCTCGCCGACGATCGCCGCGACACGACGGCGCGGATCGAGCGACGCGTACGGATCCTGGAACACGCACTGCACGTCGCGGCGGAACGCGCGCATCATCGTGCGGTCGCGGCGGGCGAGCGGCCGGTCGCCGTACCGCACGCGGCCCGTTGTCGGGGCGCGCAGCCCGAGCAGCAGGCTCAGGATGGTCGACTTGCCGGCCCCCGACTCGCCGACGATCGCGAGGTTCTCGCCCGCATTCACCTCGAGCGACGCGTTCGCGAGGGCCGCAGGGGCATCGCGCCCGTAGGAGACGGTCGCGTCCTCGAGCGACAGCAGTGTCATGATCGCATCCGTCTCTCCAGAGCGTTCTCGAACCGCCGCGCGCTCGCGATGAGTCCCGCCGTGTAGTCGTGCCGCGGTGCGGCCAGCAGCTGCTCGATCCCCCCGTGCTCGACGACCTGCCCGCGCCGCATCACGAGCGCCCGGGAGGCCACGCGCGAGACGACCGCGAGGTCGTGGCTGACGAAGACGACCGCCATGCGGCGGGCCGCGGCGATCTCGTCGAGCAGCGCGAGGATCTCCGCCTGCACCGACACGTCGAGCGCCGTCGTCGGCTCGTCGGCGAGCAGCACCTTCGGTTCGGCGGCGAGGGCGATCGCGATCGCGACGCGCTGGCGCTGGCCGCCCGACAGCTCGTGCGGGAACGCCCGGTTGATGCGGTCGCCGTCGTCGAGCGCGACCTGCGCGAGCAAGCGGCGCACGGCCTTTTCGAGCGCGCCGCCGGACACCCCGCGCCGCCTGATCGGCTGGGCGATCTGCTTTCCGACCCGCATCAGCGGGTCGAGCGCGGTGCGCGGCTCTTGGAAGACGGGCGCCGCCGCGCGCCCGCGGATCCGGTTCAGCGTGCGCTCGCGCGCGCCGACGACCTCGGTGCCGTCGAGGCGGATCGAGCCGGCTGCGGTGAGGCCGGGAGGCAGCAGCCCCAGGATCGCGAGGGCGGTGAGCGACTTGCCCGAACCGGATTCGCCGATCAGCCCGATGCGCTCGCCCTCATCGAGGGAGAACGACAGGTCGTCGACCAGCACGGTGTCGCCGGATCGCACGGTGAGGCCGTCGAGTGCGAGGAGCGTCATGCGATGCCTCTCTTCCGCGCGGTCGGGTCCAGTGCGTCTCGCAGACCGTCGGCGATGAGGTTCACGCCGATCACGAGCACGACGATGAGCAGGCCGGGAACGATGGCGCCCATCGGCGCGACGAGCACGGTCTGCTGGGCCTCCTGAAGCAGGCGCCCCCACGACGCGTTCGGCGGCGGGGCACCGAGACCGAGATACGACAGGCTCGCCTCGGCGAGCACGGCGAGGCCGAACTGCAGCGCGAGGCTCACGGCGAGCGTCGTCCAGATGTTGGGCAGCACGTGGCCGACGACGATCCCCACGGGGCCGGTCCCCGACGTGCGCGCCGCGGTCACGAAGCTCGACTGCAGGACGCGCTTCGCGAGGATGCGGGTCAGGCGCGCGATGATCGCGCTCTGCGCCAGGCCGATGGCGAGCACGGCCGTCCAGATCGTGGCGGGCTGGGCCGCGACGATCAGCATGGCGAGCAGAAGCGTCGGAAAGGCGATCAGCACGTCCAGAAGGCCCGCGAGCGTGTCGTCGAACCACCCCTCGGCGAATGCCGCGACGATCCCGCAGACGATGCCGACGATCGCGGCGATCGCGACCGCGCCGATGCCCGTGATCATGGCGATCCGTGCGCCGATCATGAACTGGCTCGCGAGGTCGCGGCCGAGGCGGTCGGTGCCGAACAGGTACCCCTCGGTGCCGGGAGGCGCGAGCCGCCCGCCCGAGGTGTCTGACACGCCGTGCGGGAGCCATACGAGCGAGACGAGGGCGATGAGCGCGATGAGCGCGGTGAGAGCGATGCCGACGCCGAGGGGCGCGGTGCGGCGGGTCATGCGCTCGCCTCCGAGAGCTTCTCGCGCAGGCGCGGGTCGATGATGCGCTGCGCGATGTCGGCGGCGAAGCCGATCACGAGAACCGCGAGCGTCGAGATCACCAGCACGCCCTGGATCACGGGGTAGTCGTGCTCGGAGATGCCGGTGACGAGCATCGACCCGAGGCCCGGCAGGGCGAACACCTGTTCGACCACGACGGCGCCGAGCAGCGTCGAGGCGAGCTCCATCCCCATGACGGCGACCACCGGCACGGCGGCGCTGCGCAGCCCGTGGCGCCACATGGCGCCGCCGAACGAGGATCCCATGGCGCGCGCGGTGCGCACGAAGTCGCTGCCGGCGACGTCGAGCACGGCCGAGCGCACATAGCGGATCAGCGATGCGCTCATGATGATCGCGACGGTCGCGATGGGAAGGACGAGGTTCGTCAGCGCGCCCGGGACGTCGGCCCAGCCGCCGAGCGGGAACCCGCCCGCGGGGAGGATCCGGAGGTTCAGCGCGAAGATCACGATGAGGATCATGCCGAGCCAGAAGACGGGAACCGCGATGCCCAGCTGGGCGATCGCGTTCAGCGCCGCCCCGTACCAGGTGCGCGCACGCGTCGCAGCGATATAGCCGCAGGGCACAGCGATGACGACCGCCGCGAAGAACGCGATGAGCGTCAGCGGCAGCGTCACGCGGAGCCGGGTGGCGACCTCATCGCCGACCGGCAGCCCGCTGACGAAGCTCGTGCCGAGGTCGCCGGTGGCGACGGATCCGAGCCACGACCAGAACTGGGCGAACAGCGGCTGGTCCGAGCCGACCTGTGCGCGCGCCGCCCGTATCTGCTCGTCGGTTGCGCCGACGGAGACGAGCGCGTTCGCGGGATCGCCCGGGAGCACGCGCAGCAGCAGGAAGAGCACCACGCTCGCGAGCGCGAGCGAGACGACGAGGAAGACCGCCCGGCGCAGCAGGTACCGGGTCATGAGGCGTGCGCGGTGCGCGTCACACCGACTTCTCGATGTCGTAGGCGAAGAACTGCGAGTTCAGGCCGTTGAGCGGGTAGCCCGAGACCGCGTTCGTCGCGACGACGATCTGCGGATAGAGGTAGAGCCACTCGCTCGCGGCCTCTTCCGCGGTCGTCTGCGCGACGAGCTTCAGCAGCTCGGTCTGCTCGGCCTCGCTCGCGACGAGCTCCGACTGTGCGACCCACTCCTGCACCTGCGCGTTGTCGTAGCCCCAGTAGAAGTCGGGGTCGCCGTACCAGACGAGGTCGCGGTCGTTGACGTGCTCCTGCAGCGTCGCCTCGAAGTCATGGTTCTGGTAGACCTTCGTGTACCACTCATCGGCGGTGATCGTGTTGATCTCGACCGTCACGCCGATGTCGGCGAGCTGCGACTGGATGAAGGTCGCCGCCGTCGGGTGCGGATCGTAGCTCGGCGTGTCGATCGTGAACGTGAAGCCGTCGGGGTAGCCCGCCTCGTCGAGCAGCTCCGCGGCCTTCTGGGTGTCGTAGGCGTCGAGCGCCGTGAGGTCCTCATACCACGGGTCGGTCGGCGGCACCATCGATCCGATGAGCGTGCCGTACTCGCCCCAGATGGATTCGAGCAGCTTCTCATCGTCGATCGCGTACGACACGGCCTGACGCACGCGCACGTCATCGAACGGTTCGGCCGCGTCGTTGAATGCGAGCAGCAGCTTCGTCGTCGAGTCGCCGTCGTTGATCACGAAGTCGCCGCCCGTCTCGAACATCGCGAGAGTGTCGGGCGACTGCTGGCTGGTGACGACGTCGACCGCGCCCGTCAGCAGCGCGTTGCCGAGGGCGGTCGCGTCGCTGAAGTACTGGAAGACGACCTCGGCGTTCTTCGCGGGCTCGCCCCAGTAGTCGTCGCGCCGCTCGAGGCTGAGGGCGGAACCGCGGGTCCACTGTCCGAGCGCGTAGGGCCCCGTGCCGTCGGCCTCGGCCTTGCGGTCGCCCGAGAACTCGCTGTTGACGATCCAGACGTAGGTCAGGTTGTAGATGAACGAGATCGACCGTTCGGAGAGCGTCACCTCGACCGTCTGGTCGTCGACCGCGACCGCCTGGTCGATGACGGCCAGCTGACTCTTGCGCGCCGACTGGGAGTCGTCGGCCGTGACCTTCTCGAGCGAGTAGACGACGTCGTCGGCCGTGAGCGGCTTGCCGCTCGCGAACGTCGCGCCCTCCTGCAGCGTGAACGTGTAGGTCAGGCCGTCCTCGCTCATCTCGTGCGAGGCGGCGAGCAGCGGCTCGACCTCGCCCGAGTCGGCGAGGCGGAACAGGCCTTCGTAGACGTTGCCCGTCAGCGCCTCGGTGACGCCCTGGCCGCCGCCCGACGTGTTGTCGAGGTTCTGCGGCTCGTACATCGAGCCGATGCTGATCGTCGCGTCGGCATCGACCTGAGCGCCGGCCGGCAGCTCGTCGGGTCCGCCGGCGGGCGTCTCGGCCGCGGGGGAGCAGGAGGCGAGCGCGAGTCCCGCCGTGAGGATGACGGTCGCGGTCGCGAACTTCAGGGTGCGCATCGGGGTCCTAGTGATGAGGGGAGGGGAAGGATCAGTCGTGGAAGCGCGGCAGCTTCTCGCCCGCGCTGACGGCGACCTGCAGACGGTTCTGCGGCGGCGGCATGGGGCAGTTGAACTGGTCGCTGAAGCCGCACGGCGGCACGAACGCACGATTGAAGTCGAGCGTCACGCGGCCGTTCACGGGCGCGTCGACGAAGAGGAAGCGCCCGGCGCCGTACGTCTCGTGCCGGTTCGTGGGGTCGCCGAACACCAGCAGCAGGCGGCCGTCGTCGTCGAACGCGCTGAGCCGGTACTCGACGCCCGCGATCGTCGCGGTGATGGTGCCCGGCACGGCCTTCTCGCGGGATCCGCCGTTGTCGCGGATGTGCTCGAACGCGACCGTGTGGCCGTCGGGCGCGGGCTCGTAGGCCGCCTCGATGACCCATTCGGGGTCGTAGCCGAACACGTCGACCGTCTCGAAGCGCGCGATCGCGTCGCTCGCGACATCCCACACCCGCACGCCGTGCTCGACCGCGCCCGTGTCGATGTTCTCGCGCTCGAGGGTCGTCACCGTCTTCGTCGCGGCGAGATCGGCGCGCTCTGCCGCGAGGTCGGGCGCCTCGCCGTCGGAGAGCCATCGGGTCTCGACGAGAGCGAGGTTGCCGGTCGGGCCGACGAGGGCGGCCATGCGCGCGGTGTGCCAGTCGCGCCACGCCTCGGTCGCGGTTGATGCAGTCATATGAATGATCCTATGGTCGGTCTCTGGGCGCGTACTCAATCGAAGATATCGCCGATGATCCCGCCCAGGATCGCGCCGCCGATGAGACCTCCGAGCATGTCGCCGCCGCCCACGCCGCCGCCGCGGCGCCCGCCCATTCCGCCGCCCCAGCCCGAGCCGCCCCAGTCGTCGCGGCGCGCCTGATCGATGTCGCGCTGCGCGAGCTGCAGCGACTCGTGCGCGAGCTGCGCGCTTCGGCGGGCCATGTCGCGGGCGCGCTCACGGGTGTCCTCATCGCTGACGAGGGTGCCGGCGTCGATGCGCAGCCGCTCGGCCTCCGCGAGGCGCGTGCGGGCGTCGGCGCCGATCATGCCGCGGTGGCTGTCGAGCAGTCCCCGTGCGGCGCCGATCGTGCGATCGGCCGCATCGAGGTCGTGCGAGACGTGCTCGATCGAGGGGATGTTGCGCTGGGCGCGCTCGCGGGCCCGGTCGAGCGCGGCGTTCAGCTCGCTGATCCGGGCGAGCTCGGTGAACGGGTCGCCGGGGGAGCCCGGCGGCGTGAGCTCACCCAGTGCGCTCTCGAGCTCGGCGATCGCGCGGGTGACGCCCTCGGTGCGGCGTTCGGTGCGCGCTGCGCTGATGTCGCCCCGCGAGTCGGCCACGACCTGCGACAGCGTGTTCTGCGCGCGCATGGCCTCGATCTCGAAGTCGTCGACGGCATCGAGGATCGCCTGCGCGCGGCGCACCGCTTCGATCGCGGCCTCGAGGGCGACGAGCGCGTCGTCCTTGCGTCCCGCCTCGCGGCGGCGCTCGGCCACGTCGCACGAGTGCCGGGCGAAGTCGACGAGCTGGCGCCCCTCGGCGGGGTTCGCTCCGATGCGCTGCAGGGCCGAGGGCGTGTATCGCGTCGCCAGGCGCTCGACGGTCGCCTCCGCGAGGGGCAGCCGCTCCGCGATGCGGTCCGCCTCCTGGCGGGTGCGCTCGCGCACGGCGGGCGCCTCGCGCACCTTCGCCACGCGATCCTTCAGCGCCTCGGTGCGCTCATCGAGCACGTCCTGCGCCCAGTCGCACAGCTGCACGATGCGGGCGTTGCGCGTGCGCAGCTCTTCGGCGGTGTCGGGGATGTGATCGTGGTTCAGCTGGTGCAGCTCGAACGCCTCGCGCATGTGCCGGGCGACGGCCTCGAGTCCCTGTCGCAGGTCGGTCGTCGCCTCGTCGCCGAGCTCCGCCGATGCGAACGCGAGCTCGTCTCGGGTCGTGCGGATGCGCTCGTCGGCGGCGACGAGCGCCTTCTGCGCCTTCGTCTGCAGCACCTGGTCGGCGGCGTCCTGCCGCTGCTGCTCGTCGCGCTTTCGCCTGCCCCAGAACGCCATGGGTCGATTCTACGGCGCGGGGAGCACCGGACGGTCATCGGCGCCGGTCCTCCGGGCGCGGGCGATGAAGTTGCCGAGGTGGTAGATCACGAGGGCCGCGACCGTTCCGAGCACGATGCCGCCGAACTCGAATCCCTCGATCTGCAGGGAGAACCCGGCGATGCCGATCACGAGCGACACCGCGCCCGTGTACTGGTTGACGGGGCGCGAGAAGTCGACGCGGCCGTCGACCCAGATCTTGATGCCGATGATGCCGATCAGCCCGTACAGCGCCGTTGTGACGCCGCCGAGCACCCCGGGAGGGATCGAATTGAACACGGCCCCGATCTTGGGGGAGAACGCGAGCAGGATCGCGGCGAACCCGGCGACCCAGTAGACGGCGGTCGAATACACGCGGGTGGCCGCCATGACGCCGATGTTCTCGCCGTAGGTGGTCGTGCCGCTTCCGCCCGCCGCGCCGGCGAGCGTCGTCGAGAGCCCGTCGGCGATCAGCGCGCGGCCGGTGTGCGCGTTGAGCGAGGGATCGTTCGTCATGGTGGCGACGCCGCGGATGTGGCCGACATTCTCGGCCACCAGCACGAGCACGACGGGCAGGAACATCGCGAGCGTCGACCAGGTGCCGGGCTCCGCGAAATCGGGCGCGTGGAACTCGGGCAGACCGACCCAGGCCGCATCTGCGATCGCCTGCGCCGGCGTGATCCCCGTAACGGAGTTCGGCACGTCGAAGGCCCCCGCAGCGATCGCGCAGACGTAGCCGACCGCGACGCCGAGGAAGATCGACACGCGGCCGAGGAATCCGCGGAACAGCACGGCGCCGAGGATCGTCGCGGCCAGAGTGATGGTCGCGGCGGCCGGATCCGCCTGGAAGTTGCCCCACGCCGTCGGCGCGAGGTTGAAGCCGATCAGCGCGACGATCGCGCCCGCGACGACCGGCGGCATGAGCGTGTCGACCCACCTCACACCGGCGACCTGCACGACGATGCCGACGACCGTCAGCAGCAGTCCGACGGCGACGATGCCCGCGAGCGCGGATCCGATCGCTCCCGTCGCCGTCGCGGCGGTGATGGGAGCGATGAAGGCGAACGAGCTGCCGAGATAGCTGGGCATGCGGTTGCGCGTGATCACGAGGAACAGCAGCGTTCCGATCCCGGAGAACAGCAGCGTCGTGGGCACGGGGAACCCCGTCAGCGTCGGCACGAGGAACGTCGCGCCGAACATCGCGACGACGTGCTGAACGCCCATCGCCGCTGTGGCCGGCCAGCGGAGGCGTTCGCCGGGGGCGACGACCTCGCCCGGTGCGACATCCCGACCGTCTCCGTGCAGCGTCCAGCCGAACATGCGTCTCCTTCGCGTGCGGGCCGCACGCGCGACCGCGTCTACGTTACCGGTCAGGCGATCGCGGTGCGGTGCGTGAGATCCGCACGTGCCGGCGGCACGGCGCCGCTCACGAGGGCGATCGCGATCGGGAGCGCGACCGCGAGCAGGCCGTAGAAGCTCCACGGCACCTCGAGGAGCGTCGGCCCGTCGCCCGTGGTCATCCGCAGGATCACGACGACGCCGAGCACGGGCATGAGGCCCGCGACCGTGCCGGTGAGGCACCCGAAACCGGCGACCACGAGCGCCTGGAACGCGTTCACGCTGCGGCGCACGCGCCCGGGCGCGCCGACGGAGGCGAGCGTGGCGTCATCGGGTCCGCGCTCGTGGCGCGACAGCCCGAGGGAGACGGCGCTCGCCGCGATCACGAGCACGCTGACGGCGCCGAGCACGAGCCAGAGCCAGGGCGCGGCGTCCGGCGGCGGATCCGCGCGTTCGGCGGTGACGAACAGCGGCACCTCTTCGGCGCGCGACGATGCCGTGATCGTCTCGGCATCGGCCGCGAGCCCGTCGAGGAGCGCCGTCGTGACCTCGTCGAAGGCGGCGATGACGCGCGACGGAATCGTCTCGATGCCGAGGCCTGCAGCCGTCTCGGGCGCGAG
>DHCFD07801__coassemble_1397_pt1 | contig 16558 bp, 14 predicted proteins | sample DHCFD07801__metabat2_low_PE_023 | metagenome-assembled genome bin DHCFD07801
GGCCTCGAGCAGCTGGGCGATGCGTCGATAGACGACGAACATCTCCTCGTACTTGAGCGACCCGAGTCCGTTGAGGATCGGGACCGCTCGGGCGCCGCGCGCCGAGTCGACGCCGTCGGGCAGCTCGTCGAGCAGACGCTCGACCAGCAGCTCGGCGAGTCCGTCCGCGCTCGGGATGTCGGCATCGCGCAGCCCCGGCTCGCCGTGGATGCCGAGGCCGATCGCCATGCGGCCGGGCTCGACCTCGAAGAGGGGCTCGGGCGCGCCGGGCAGGGTGCAGCCGGTGAACGCGACGCCGAAGGAGCGCGTGCGCTCGTTCGCGTGCGCCGCGAGGCGCTCCACCTCGTCGAGCGAGTCGCCCCGCGCCGCCGCCGCGCCCGCGATGCGGAACACCGACAGGTCGCCGGCGATGCCGCGGCGCTTGTGCTTCTCGGCGACCGGCGCGCTCGAGACGTCGTCGGTGACGGCTACGGTGCGGCAGTCGATGCCCGCCTCGCGCAGCTGCTCCTGCGCGGCGTCGAAGTTGAGCACGTCGCCCGCGTAATTGCCGTAGCTGAGCAGCACGCCGCCGCCGTTCTCGGACGCCTTCGCGACGGAGAGCACCTGCTGGGTCGAGGGCGAGGCGAAGAGGTTGCCCATCGCGGCGCCGTGCGCGAGCCCCGGGCCGACGAGCCCGCCGAACGCGGGGTAGTGCCCGCTGCCGCCGCCGATCACGAGCGCGACCTCGCCGTCGGGCGTCTTCGTGGATCGGGCCACACCGCCCGACACGCGACGCACGTAGCGGCGGTTCGCGGCGACGAAGCCGTCGATCATCTCGTCCGCGAAGTCTGCGGGATCGTTCCAAAGGCGCGTCATGATCGCTGCGTCCGTTCCTGAGCGACGTCGAGTCGTGTTGCCCTCAGTTTGGCAAACCGGTTGACCAATAACAAGTTGCTGCGGAAATATGTCGGCATGGGGATCTCTCCTTGTCGATCGATCGGGGTGTTTCGTAGATGTGTAGTGTGATGGGCGGATCGGATCCCGCACGCGGCGGAGCGGGCCGACCGCTCGAACGCGCGGGGCCGCCAGGTGCCTCGGCCCCGACAGGGAGGCATGTGATGGCAGGCGATTCCTCGTCTTCGGAGCAGATCGTCGATGCGCTCGGCACGCTGCCGACGGGCACGCCCGTCAGCGAGGTGGCGCGTCGGCTTCTCGACCTGTTCACGAGCGGTTCCATCGAGCCCGGCACGCGCCTGCCGTCCGAGCGTCAGCTGGCGGCGTCGCTCGCTGTCGGGCGCTCCGCGGTGCGCGAAGCGCTCGCCGCGCTCGAGATCCTCGGCATCGTGCAGGTGCGACCCGGATCCGGCACCTTCCTGCGCGGACAGGCCAGCGAGCTGCTGCCGCAGACGCTGCGCTGGGGCCTGCTGATCGGCGAGCGCAACACGAGCGAGCTGCTCGAACTGCGCTCGGGGCTCGAGATCTATGTCGCGCGCATTGCGGCGACGCGGGCTGATGCGTCCGCTCGCGAGGCGATGCGCGCGCACGTGCGCGCGATGCGCGAGGCGGAAGACGATCTCGCCGCATTCGCCCGCGCCGACCTGGCGTTCCACCTCGACATCGCTGAGGCGGCCGACAACGGAACGCTCCACGACCTGCTGCACGTCGTGCGGTCGCTGCTGCAGGTGCACGCGGATCGCGCCGTGCACTCGATCGCCGACGCGGAGATCGCGGCCGTCGAGCACGAAGCCGTGCTCGACGCGCTCGACGCGGGGGATCCCGACGCCGCGGCCTCGGCGATGGCCGTGCACATGATCACGGCGTCGGAGCGCGTGACGCGGCTGCTCACCGAATGAGCGGATCCCGCTCGCGCGCGAGAGCGATGCCTGCACGATTCCTCCCCGGGGCGCGTGTGATCAGCTGTTCGGCGTGACGATCGACTTGATGGTGGTCGGGTCGGCGGTCGACTCGAGCGCATCGGCGACGCGGTCGAGACCGAACCTGCCGGTCACCATCCGGTCGAGATCGACGCGGCCGTCGGCGACGAGCGCGATCGCGGCGGGCCAGGTGTTGGCGTAGCGGAACACGCCGGTGATGATGAGCTCGTTGTTCTGGATGTGCGAGATGGGCAGGGGCAGCTCGTCGATGCCCATGCCGACGAGCACGACCCGGCCACCGGGGCGCACGGTGAGCAGCCCGCTGCGCACGGCGGGCGCGGCGCCCGATGCGTCGATGAACGCATCGAGCGTGCCGCGCAGTTCGTCGAGTTCGCCCTGGGCAGGATCGATCGCGCGGCTCGCGCCGAAGCTCAGCGCCGACTGGCGTCGAGATTCTGCGAGGTCGGAGACGATGACCTCGGTTGCGCCGAACGCACGCGCGACCTGCGCCGAGAGGATGCCGATCGGCCCCGCGCCGGCGATGAGCACGCGCGAGCCCGGCTGGATCGCCGCCTTGCGGGCAGTGGCGATCGCGACCGACAGTGGTTCCATGAGTGCTGCGGCCTCGTCGCTGACGCTGTCGGGAATGGCGAAGGCGAAGTGGCTCTGGATCGTGACGAACTCCTGGAAAGCCCCGTCGGTGCCGGGCACCGCGTAGAAGCGCATCTCGGGGTCGAGGTTGTACTCGCCGCGCAGCGTCTCGGCCGACGTGGGCGAGGGGTGCTGCGGCTCGATCGTCACCCGCTCGCCGACGCGAGCGGGGTCGACGTCGTCGCCGACCGCGACGATGACGCCGCCCGACTCGTGTCCGAGCACGAGGGGATCCTCCACCCGCCAGTCGCCGAGGCGCCCGTCGTGGAAGAAGTGCACGTCGCTGCCGCATACGCCCACGGCGGTGACGCGCACGAGCACTTCGTCGGCCGCGGGCGTCGGAACGGGGCGGGACGAGATTCTCACATCTCGCGCGGAATGCAACACGGCAGCGCGCTGCGTCGCGGGAACACCCGCGGATCCCTCGTGTCGCCTGGGTTCACTCGCACCCATCAGTTCATCTCCCTCGATGTCGGTTCCCGCGATTCGTTACACATGTGTCACGATGTTGACGTTGAATCTAACGTAGATCACGTTCTAAGATACTCAAACGTAACACTGTCGATGGGTCAGCCACCACGGATCACGTGTCGAAGAACACGGTGATGCCGAGCGGATGACCGCCCACAGGCACGAAGCGAAGACCGCTTCGCGCCCGACGCGAACGGAGCAACGATGCGCGCAGTCGCTTTTCAAGATCAAGGGGTGCTGGCCCTTGAGGAACGGCCGAAGCCCACGCCCGGCTACAAGGAGATCCTGATCGAGACGGCCGCCGTGGGGATCTGCGGCACGGACACGCACGTGTTCGACGGCGAGTTCGAAGGAACCGTGTTCCCCCTCGTTCCCGGGCACGAGGCGACCGGCACGATCGTCGAGCTCGGCGAGGGCGTGAACGACGGAGTGTTCGATTTCCGCGTGGGCGACAAGGTCGCGGTCAATCCGAGCACCACCTGCGGCGAGTGCGAGCAGTGCCTGAACGGGCACCAGAACCTGTGCCCGAAGTGGAACGGCCTCGGCGTCGTCGCGTCCGACGGCGCCTCGCAGCAGTTCTTCACGGCGCCCTCGACCAACGTCTTCCGCCTCAAGCCCGAGACCGACATCTACGAGGCGGCGCTCATCGAGCCGCTCGCCTGCGCGATCCGGGGCTGGGACGTGCTCCCGCGCCGCATGGGCGACCATGTGCTCGTGTACGGCGCCGGCACGATGGGCCTGCTGATGGCCCAGCTCGCCCACCGCGCGGGCGCGGCGACGGTGACCATCGTCGACCTCAACCCCGACCGGCTCACGGCGGCCGCCGAGTGCGGCATCGAGCGGCGCTTCGCGTCGGCCGACGATGCCGATCGCGAGAAGTGGGACGTCGTGATCGACTGCACCGGCAACATCCGCGCGATCGAAGACGCGCTGACGCGGGTGAAGCCCGCCGGCTTCTTCCAGGACTTCGGCGTTGCTCCCGCCGACAAGACCGCGCGGTTCTCGCCGTTCCGCGTCTACCGCGACGAGATCTCGATCGTCGGCACGATGGCCGTGCTCAACTCGTTCGGCCGCGCCGTCGAGATGTTCGAGGCCGGCGCCATCAACGCCCGCGCCATGATCAGCCACTCGTTCACGCTCGACGACTACGCCGACGCGCTCGACCTGTTCCGCCGCGGCGACGGCCGCAAGCTGCAGATCCGCCCGAACGACACCGAGTCGCGGGTGCTCCTGTGACCGCCGCTGAGTCTGTGCGCACCCGCCGGGGGCTGGGCAAGGGCGCGAAGCGGGGGATCCTCGCGATCGTCATCGTCGCGGTGATCGCGCTCATCGCGCTCGGCACCCGGGTGGTGCCGTACGGTGCCGAGGTTCCGGGGGCGGAGGAGAAGTTCGATCCCGAGACGTTCGGGACCGAGACCTTCCCCGCCGTGCAGGAGGGCGTCACCGAGCGCGCGACCGGCGCCGATGAGCTAGCCGCCGCGATCGCCGCCGACCAGGAGGCGGCCGTGAGCGAGTACGCCGTGGAGAGCTCCGGCGGGCCCGTCTTCAGCGTGACCATGACGGGCACGTTCGGCGAAGGATCCTCGGGCATCTTCGACTTCGCTGTCGACGGCCTTCCCGACGACCTCGCCGTGCGCGTGCAGACCGGCCCCGCGATCAACGGCACCGAGCTGCGCGATGCGACCGGCGAGATCTCGTTCGGCGAGTTCACGAACCAGATCGATTACCAGAACGCCGCGGCCGCGCTCAACACGCAGATGAAGGCCGAGGTGCTCGACGGCATCGACGCCGAGCAGCTGCCGGGCAGCACCGCAACGATCACCGGGGCGTTCACGCTGATCAATCCGGAGGCGTGGCTCGTGACGCCCGTCTCCGTCGAGATGGAGTGACGACGATGAGCACCGATCAGGTCGTCCTCGAAGCGCGCGACGTCGTGAAGAACTACGGCGGCACGCGCGCGCTGAAGGGCGTGAACTTCGAGATCCGTTCGGGCACCGTGACGACGCTGTTCGGCGAGAATGGCGCCGGCAAGTCGACGCTCATGAAGATCCTCTCGGGCGTCGAGCAGCCCACGTCGGGCGAGATCCTGCTCGGCGGCGAACCCGTGACGTTCGCGTCGACGACGGAAGCGGCCGAGCACGGCATCTCGATCATCCACCAGGAGCTGAGCCTCGCACCGAACCTCACGGTGCGCGACAACATCTTCATGGGGCGCGAGATCATGCGCCCGTTCGGCGGCGTCGACTTCGCGGAGGAGCGCCGCCAGACTCGGGCGCTGCTGCAGGACATGAAGCTCGCGATCGAGCCCGACACCCTCGTGTCGGATCTGCGCGTCGGCCAGCAGCAGATCATCGAGATCGCTCGTGCGCTGTCGGTCAACTCCCGCATCCTCATCATGGACGAGCCCACCTCCGCGCTCGCGGCGGCTGAGGTGGAGACGCTCTTCGGCATCATCCGCGAGCTGCTCGCACGCGGCGTGGCGATCGTGTACATCTCGCACCACCTCGAGGAGGCGCTCGAGATCACCGATCACGCGGTGGTGCTGCGCGACGGCACGATGACCGCCCGGGCGGAGCGGGCCGACATCGACCTCGCCTGGATCGTGCGCAACATGGTGGGCGAGAACTTCGACCTCGGATCGCCTCCGGAGGGGTACGAGTTCGGCGAGCCCGTGCTGAGCATCGAGGATCTCACGGTTCTCGACCCCGAGAACCCCGAGCGTGCGGTCGTGAACGGCATCGATCTCGAGGTGCGAGCGGGCGAGATCGTGTGCATCTACGGGCTCATGGGCGCTGGACGCACCGAGCTGCTCGAAGCGATCGCCGGGCGCGAGAGGGTCGAGAGCGGCGAGATCCGCCTGCACGACCGATCGATCCTCGGCGACTCGATCGCGGAGCGCATCGACAAGGGCGTCGGCCTCGTGCCCGAGGACCGCCAGCGCGACGGGCTCGTGCAGACCTTCTCGGTGGGCCGCAACCTCACGCTCGCGAGCCTCGACAAGAGCATGTCGGGGCTCGCGATCTCCGGCAAGAAGGAGAAGAGCCGGGCGAACGAGCTCATCGATGCCGTGACCGTGAAGACGCCGGGCCCCGACCTCAACATCGGGGGACTCTCGGGCGGCAATCAGCAGAAGGTCGTGATCGGCAAGATCGTCGCGACCGACCCGCACCTGATGCTGCTCGACGAGCCGAGTCGCGGAATCGACGTCGGGGCGAAGGCCGAGGTCTTCCGGCTGCTCGCCGAGCGCGCGCGCCGCGGCGTCGGCGTGGTCTACACGACGAGCGAGGTCGGCGAGTGCCTCAGCATCGCGCACCGCATCATCGTGATGAGCCGCGGGCAGGTCTCGGCGGAGTTCGGGCCCGACGCCACCAAGGACATGATCATGGCCGCCTCGGGCGAAGCCTGACTCTCGGACGGAAGAGACAATGACGACGACAACAACTGCCATCCTTGAGAACAGGAAGAAGTTCTCCATCGCGAAGCTGCTGCTCGAGGGGCGCGCGTTCCTCGCGCTCGTGCTCATCATCGTGGTGTTCTCGCTGATCTCGCCGAATTACCTCACGTGGAGCAACGTGCTGATCATGACGAGCCACGTCGCGATCTATGCGCTGCTCGGAATGGGCATGCTCCTCGTGATCCTGAACGGAGGCATCGACCTCTCGGTCGGATCGACGCTCGCGTTCTCTGCGGTGGTCGCCGGATTCATGCTGCGCGGCGTGCCGCTCGACCTCTTCGGGGTCACCATCTACCCGAGCGTGCCTGTCACGGTGCTGATCGCCTGCGGGGTCGGCGCTCTCGCGGGCCTCGTCAACGGGATCCTCGTGGCGAAGTTCAAGATCGCGCCGTTCGTCGCGACGCTGGGCATGCTCTACGCCGTGCGCGGCTTCGCGCTGCTGATGACCGGCGGCCTGACGATCAACAACCTGTCGGGGCGCGAGGAACTGGGCAACACCGGCTTCGCGTGGCTCGGATTCAACCGCATCTTCGGCGTTCCGATCGGCGTGCTCGTCATGATCGTCGTCGCGCTGGTGCTCGGCGCCGTGCTCGGCCGTGCGAAGTTCGGGCGGTGGCTGTACGCGGCCGGCGGCAACGAACGCGCCGCGGAGCTCAGCGGTGTGCCGGTGAACCGCGTGAAGATCTGGGTGTACGTGGTGTCGGGCCTGTGCGCGGCGGTCGCGGGCCTCGTGCTCGCCTCGACGCTCACGAGCGCCGACCCGAACGCCGGCAACACCTACGAGCTGACGGCGATCGCGACGGTCGTCATCGGCGGAGCAGCGCTCACGGGCGGCCGCGGAAACGTGCGCGGCACGCTGCTGGGCGCCTTCGTGATCGGCTTCCTCTCCGACGGCCTCGTGCTCGTCGGGGTGTCGGCCTACTGGCAGATGGTCTTCATCGGAGCGGTGATCGTCATCGCGGTGATGCTGAACACCCTGCAGTACGGACGCCGTCGCCGGCCTGCCGCTGGCAAGGCGAAGGGCGACAAGAACGTCAAGACTCCCGCCGTGACCGGTACCTCCACCGGTACGGGCTCGACGGAGTCCTGAACGGCATATCCGGCACCGATGACCGTTGCCGGACCATTGAGAAAGGACACAGCGAATGTTCCGTAAGAAGACAGTGGGAGCCATGATCGCCGTCGGCGGTCTCATCGTGGGCCTCACGGCCTGTTCATCGGGCGGATCCGACAACGCCGGCGATGCTCCCGAGAACGACACGTCGGGCGGCGGCGAGGCCGGCGGCCTCATCACCATCATCGTCAATGACCCGGCGAACCCCTATTGGAAGACCGAGGGCGACCTGGCCGAGGCGAAGGCCGAAGAGCTCGGCTACGAGGCCACGGTCGGCGCCCACGAGGGCGACACCAACACCGAGAACACGCTCATCGACACCGCGATCGCGAACGACTCGGTCGCGATCATCCTCGACCCGGCCAACGCCGACGGATCGATCGGTGCCGTGAAGAAGGCCGACGAGGCGGGCATCCCGGTGTTCCTCGTCAACGCCGAGATCAACGAGGCGGGCCTCGCGAAGGCGCAGCTCGTCTCGAACAATGCACAGGGCGCGGCGCTCGGTGCGCAGGAGTACGTCAAGCAGATGGACGAGGAGGGCACCTACGTGGAGCTCTTCGGAGCGCCGAGCGATAACAACGCGCAGACCCGTTCCAACGGCTTCAGCACGGTGATCACGCAGTATCCCGATCTCGAGAAGGTCGGCGAGGAGGTCGCCAACTGGGACCGCACGGAGGGTCACGACAAGGCGCAGGCGCTGATGCAGGCGAACCCCGACATCAAGGGTGTGCTCGCCGGCAACGACGAGATGGCGCTCGGCGCGATCGCCGCTCTGAAGGAGGCCGGTAAGCTCGATGACGTCGTGGTCGGCGGATTCGATGGCGCTCCGGATGCCGTGGAAGCCGTGAAGAACGGTGAGATGGCGTACACGGTGCTCCAGCCTGTGGCGCAGTTCTCGGAGACGGCCGTCGAACTCGCCGACGAATTCATCCGCACGGGTGAAGCGCCGGAGACCGAGAAGCAGGCGATCGACTGCATCCTCATCACGGCTGAGAACGCAGACAAGATGGTGTCGCCGTTCGTCTACGAGGAGTGAGTCCGCTCGTTTCTCGTACGGTGAACGGATCCTGATCATGCGGGGCGGCCTCGCGGCCGCCCCGCATCGATCGAGGCGCTCGAACAGCACAGAGGGGGAGGACGATGGTGGGACCCGAAGGTACGGTCGCGGCCGATTCGGCCATGTCGCGTCAGTCTCGACAGACCGACCGGCGCAACGCGATCACAGAGGCCGTGATGGCCGCCGGATCCATCCGGATCACCGATCTGGCCGAGCGCTTCGACATCAGCACGATGACGGTTCACCGCGATCTCGACGAACTCGCCTCGCGCGGCCTGCTGCGCAAAGACCGCGGCGTGGCGACGGCGCTGTCGACGGGGCTCGTCGAGTCGAGCGATGTCTACCGAGCGAGCCGCGAGATCTCGGAGAAGCGGGCGCTCGCGCTGGCGGCCCTCGACTTCATCGAGCCGGGCCAGGCGATCATGCTCGACGACTCCACCTCGTCGCTCCACCTCGTGCCGCACCTGCACGAGAAGCGACCGCTCACCGTCATCACGAACACGCTCACGGTGATGAACGAGCTGCGCTCGGTGACGGGGATCACGCTGCTCGGCCTCGGCGGGCAGTACTACAACTGGTGCAGCTCCTATATGGGGCGCATCACGACCGGCACCATCTCCGGGCTTCGCGCGGACGTGCTCGTGATGTCGACCTCGGCGATCACCGACGGCGTCGCGTTCCATCAGACGATGGAGACCGTCGACGTCAAACGCGCGATGTTCGACGCGGCGAGCCGGCGGATCCTGCTCGCCGACCACACGAAGTTCGACAAGCGCGCGCTGCACGCGATGCAGCCCCTCGCCGACTTCGACGCCGTGATCGTCGATGCGGCGACCGACGCGCGGCACCTCGACGAGATGCGTCAGATGGGCGTCAACGTGATCGTCGCCCCGCGCTCCCGCGCCGGGGCCTGACGCAGGGGGCGGTCCGGCCCCGGCACGAAGGTGTTGACGCCGACGGCCTGACGCGCGATGATCGGGTCAAACGTTTGTTCACTGGCGTTCCGTCGACTCGAAGGAGAGATGACCGTATGGCGTTCCCGACCATCGATGCGCACCAGCACGTGTGGGATCCGACGCGCGGCGACTATGGATGGCTCGGCCAGGAGCCGGCGTCGATCAACCGCGCGTTCGAGCTGGGCGAGCTGCTGCCGGAGCTGCGCGAGGCGGGCGTGGATCGCGTCGTGCAGGTGCAGGCCGCCGACCACGCCGACGATACCGCGCTGATGCGCGCCTCGGCCGCGGCCCACGAGGAGGTGGCGGCGATCGTGGCGTATGCGCCGCTCGATCGTCCGGATGAAGCCGCGCGCCTCGCCGAATCGTGGCGCGACGACTCGCTCATCGTCGGCGTGCGCAACCTGATCCACAACATTCCCGATGCCGACTGGCTGCTGCGCCCCGAGGTCGACGAGGGGCTCGGGGTGCTCGAGCGCGAAGGGCTCACCTTCGACCTCGTCGCGGTTCTCCCGCGTCACCTCGAGCTCGTGCCGATCATCTCGGAGCGCCACCCCGACCTGCGCATCGTGATCGACCACCTCGGCAAGCCGCCGATCGGAGGCGATTCCCGCGAGGTGTGGTCGGGCCTGATCTCCGATGCCGCGCAGAATCCGAACGTCTTCGGCAAGGTCAGCGGGCTGTACTCCGCAACGGGAGATCCGGCCGGCTGGACGACGGAGCAGATCGCCCCGTTCTTCGAACACGCCACCGACGTCGGTCGACGACGTCGTGCACACCATGGCGGTCGTGGAGGCCGCCTACCGCTCCGACGAGATCGAGGGCGTCGTGCCGCGCGTCGACGGGGATCAGTAGAGCGCAGGCTCTCAGCCCGGTTCAGGCTTCCAAAGCCCGCCGCAGACGGCGCCGACACGCGTCGTCTGCGGCGGACGCTGAGCCCGTCGGCGGGCGAACCTAGATGTTGAGCGCTCCGACCGACGTGACCGGGACGGTGCGACCGTGGTTGAGGTCGTACTGGCAGCCGACGATGCTGACTTTCCCCTGGTCGACCGCCTCGGCGATCACCTCGGACCTGCTCGTGAGCTCCGCGATCATTCTCCGCACGTGACGACGACCCGCGCTGTTCGCATCGATCAGTTCAGCATCGACGACATGCGACGCTCTCGGCGCGGAGAGCCATTCTTCCGCGACGGCCGGACGGATGAGGTCGAGTGCATTCCTGATCGCGGGCGTCGTATCGGGCGGGGTGCTGCCCGATTGCTCGATCGTGGCAGCGACCGCACCGCAGGAGGTGTGTGCTTTGACGACGATGAGCGGAACACCCAGGGCGACGACGGCGAACTCCATCGTTGCGATCACCGTCTCGTTCACGACCTGCCCGATGTTCCGTACGACGAAGAGGTCTCCCAGACCGCAGTCGAAGACGATCTCTGCCGGCACTCGCGAGTCGGAGCACCCCAGGATCGCCGCATGCGGGGTCTGCTCCCCCACGAGCTCACCGCGTCGTTCGGGCGTCTGATGAGGGTGGTGCGGCCGGCCGGAGACGAACCGGTCGTTGCCTTCCACCAACGAGTCCCAAACTTCCCCAGCTGTCATCTCAGTCTTCGACACGGATTGACTCTCTCCTCGGTGTGTGAGCGGATAGACGGGCGCTTTCGTCGAATCCGACCGCAGTGCCCTGCCCCTTTTACGATACTCTCGTCGGTGTCGGCCGCCGGAGTCGCCCATCGACCTCGGGTAGACGCTGCTGGTGCATCAGCTCTGACGCCGTTGCCGCGCAATCATGCACGGACGCAGACTCACCTGGTTGGTCGGCAGCATCCGGCTCATCGCAGGGATCCGCACAGGTCGCGCCGGTGTCTCACCCGCTCCCGGGAACGGGGTGCCGGGTCGGCAGTCTGATGTGGATCGTGCCGCAACGGATCGGTGCTGCTTCACCGGACACCCTCCTGGAGATGCCCGGCTCCGCCGCACTCGGATCCGACGACTTCTTGGCGTCGCCCCTTGGCCTCGGCATCCTGGCAGGTGTTCTCGTCCGAAACGGACGGCAATGCTCGCTACCGGCCGGATCGGGTTCCGTCGACATCGACGAGGGGAGCGTCACCGCCCGCTCAGCAGTCGGTCGCGCACCTGGCGGCGGAGCACCTTGCCGATGAGGGAGCGTGGGAGGTCGTCCACCGCCGTGATGCGCTTGGGCACCTTGTAGGGAGTGAGCCGTGTGCGACAGAAGTCTCGAAGCGCACGCGTGTCGAGCTCTGCGCCCTCGCGGAGCACGACGGCTGCGGCGACGTCCTCGCCTCCGCCGGATCGCGGCAGGCCCACCACGGCCGTAGCGATCACGTCGGGGTGCGCCTCCAGCGCGTCTTCGACCTCGCTCGGCGACACGTTGAACCCTCCCGTGATGATGAGCTCCTTGAGGCGATCGACGATCGTCACGAACCCGTCGGCCGAGACCTCGGCGATGTCGCCGGTGCGCAGCCAGCCGTCGGCCAGCAGAGCGTCCGCGCTTTCCCCGGGACGGTTCCAGTAGCCCGAGAACACCTGCGGACCGCGGATGAGGAGCTCTCCTCGTTCGCCCCCGGCCAGGTCGACGTCGGTGTTCGCGGGGTCGACGATGCGGATCTCCGTGCTGGGGAACGGCACCCCGACGGTTCCGGGGCGGCGGGTCGGGCCCATGGGGTTTCCCAGCGCGACCGGTGAGCTCTCGGTCATGCCGTAGCCCTCGACGAGCAGGCCTCCCGTGGCTTCCTCCCATCGCTTCACCGTGGCGACGGGGAGGCTCATCGCACCGGAGATCGCGAACCTGACGGTGGAGAGGTCGAGGGTGTGGCGGCCGGCCGCACGCGAGAGCTGGTCGTAGATCGGTGGAACGGCCGGCAGGAAGGTGGGCGGGCTGGTGCGCGCAGCCTTCGCGACGAGCTCGATGTCGAAGGTCGGGAACAGCACGAGCTTCGCTCCGATGCTCATCGCAAAAGTGAGGCAGAGCGTCATGCCGTAGGCGTGGAACAGCGGCAGCACCGCGTAGAACGTCTCCTCGCCGTCGACGAGCCCCGGCACCCACGCGCGCCCCTGCATCGCGTTGGCGCGCAGATTCGCGTGCGTGAGGATCGCGCCCTTCGGGGTGCCCGTCGTTCCGCTCGTGTACTGCAGAAGCGCGGTATCGGCCAGCTCCGGGCCCGCGATGCGCTTGGACAGCCGCCGATGGTCGAGGAGCTTCTTCCAGGGCACGAGGTGCCGTGCGTGCGGGTCGCCCGTCAGCTTCGCTCGGGCAGCGCGCGCCTTCGGGACCGGCAGGCGCAGCTGCAGGCGCGTTGGGAACGGCATCGCCGTCGTGAGGTCGACGCTCACGATGTGCTCGACCTTGAGATCCGCGGGGAAGCCGTCGACGGTGTCGACGACCTTGTCCCAGACGACGGCGACGCGCGCACCATGGTCCTCGAACTGATGCCTCAGCTCACGCGGCGTGTAGAGCGGATTGTGTTCGACGACGATCGCGCCGAGGCGGAGGGTCGCATAGAACGCCACGACGTGCTGCGGGCAGTTGGGCAGGATCAGGGCGACCCGGTCGCCCTTCCCGACTCCCAGCTGACGGAGTCCTTCGGCCGCGCGCTCGATCTGCTCGCCGAGCTCCCGGTAGGTCGTGACGGCGCCGAAGAACTCCAGCGCCGGGCGCCTGCGGAACGCCCTCACGCTGGCCGACATCATCTCGGTCAGCGTCTGAGACGGTTCGTCGATCTCGGTGGGGACGCCCTCCGCGTATGAGCTGAGCCACGGCCGAGAAGCGTGCGGGGTGTCGGTCATGTCTCAATCCTGCCGCGAACACGGCCGCGTGTCAGCAGATGTCACGGCGGCGGCCCGAGTCGCCGAGCGAGTTCCCCACGCCGGTATGGATTCGGGCGTGAGCGCGCGACCAGCACGATTCTGATCATCCGCCGTCCATGAGGGTGACGAGGAAGACGGAAGCGGTCGTCAGTCGCGCCGACGCTTCCTGGCGCGCACGTCCAAGGGCACCTTTCCCCGGTCGCCGCGCAACCAGCGGAACGGAGCCGGTCGTCAGCCGGTCGTCGAGGCGCGTACGACCAGCTCGGGCTCGAACTCGATCGTCTCGGGCGCCCGCGTCGGGTCGTCGATCAGCTGCGCGAGCACTTCGAGCGCGCGCGTGCCGATGAGCTCGGCGGGCTGGCGGATCGACGTCAGCGGAACGACGGTCGACTGCGCGAACGCGATGTCGTCGTACCCGATCAGGGCGATGTCCTGCGGGATCCGCAGCTCGCCGATCATCACGAGCGCCTGCATCACACCGACGGCGACGAGGTCGTTCGCCGCGAAGATCGCGTCGGGGCGGTCCTCGGGCGCACGGGCCGCGATCACGGATCCTGCTTCGCGCCCCGCCAGCACCGTCAGCTGGTCGGTCGTGACGTGCTCGATCGTCGCCTCGGGCACGCCCGAGACGGCGCGGCTCGCGCCCGCGAAGCGATCATCGACCTGGCGGAGCGCGCGCTGACCGCCGACGAACGCGATGCGTCGGCGGTCGTGCTCGAGCAGGTGGCTCGCGGCGATGAATCCGCCGCGCTCGTCGTCGACCGCGACGGCGGAGAAATCGGATCCGGGCGCCGTGCGGTCGACGAGCACCACGGGGATCCCATGGTCGCGCAGGCGCTGCGCCGCCTCGAGCGTCTCGGAGCTGGGGGAGAGGAGCACCCCGCGCACGCGCTGCTCTTCGAAGAGATCGAGGTATGCGTTCTCACGCGAGGGCTGCTCGTCGCTGTTGCCCGTCAGCACCGCGAGTCCGCGCTCTGCGGCTGCATCTTCGGCGCCCCGCGCGACGTCGGCGAAGAAGGGGTTCTGGGCATCGAGCACGATGAGACCGACGGTCGTCGACCGCCCTGCGCGCAGCTGCCGCGCGGCGTCGTTGCGCACGTAACCGAGCTCGTCGATCGCGCGTCGCACGCGATCAACGGTGCGCGGTGCGACGGCGGTGGGTCGGTTGAGAACATTGGATACCGTGCCCACCGACACGCCTGCGAGGTTCGCGACCTCGCGAATGCTGACCGCCATCGGTCCTCCTTCATGCCCGAGGGGAATCCTATGGCACGGCCGCCGCTGACCACGAAACTGGGAGTTTCGAGACCGGACTTGCTCCGAGCCCTGTCGTATGAGCATAATGAAACGATTCAAGTTTCTGCAGCCGACACGACGGAGGTGTTCGATGGCGCGCATCGCTTTTCGACTGCGGGTGAAGCCCGAGATGCTCGACGAGTACCTGCGGCGGCATGATCCCGTGTGGCCCGAGATGCTCGAAGAGATCGCGGCCTCGGGGCGCCGCAACTATTCGATCTTCCACCTCGGCGGCGGTGAGCTCGTGGGCTTCTACGAGGCCGACGACGACGCGGCAGCGCAGGCATACCTCGCGAAGAGCGAGGTCGCCGCGCGATGGGAAGCCGATATGGGGCGGTTCTTCGTCGACCAGGACGGCCGCGCCGATCAGAACGCCGACACCTTCCCCGAGGTCTTCCACCTCGAAACCCAACTCCGCGCCGCGCGCGCGACTTCCTGACACGACCACGGCGGCCGACGATGGCCGCTCCACGACAGAAAGGCGCCTCCATGGGCATCCTCTCCCAGGACATCCTCGACGAACTCGAGAAGCAGTCCATCGAACTCCCGAGCTGGGCTTTCGGAAACTCCGGCACGCGCTTCAAGGTGTTCGGCACGCCGGGCACCCCGCGCGATCCGTTCGAGAAGATCTCGGACGCCGCGCAGGTGCACAAGCTCACCGGCCTCGCGCCGACGGTCGCGCTGCACATCCCGTGGGACCTGTCGGACTTCGACGCGCTGCGCAAGCACGCCGAGGATGAGGGCGTCTCGCTCGGCACGATCAACTCGAACACGTTCCAGGACGACGACTACAAGTTCGGCGCCCTGACCCACGAAGACGCCACGATCCGCAACAAGGCGATCGACCACCACCTCGAGTGCATCGACGTCATGGACAAGACCGGCTCGCGCGACCTGAAGATCTGGCTCGCCGAGGGCTCGAACTACCCGGGCCAGGCCGACATGCGGGGCCGTCAGGACCGCCTGCAGGAGTCGCTGCAGAAGATATACGCACGCCTCGGCGATGACCAGCGCATCGTGCTCGAGTACAAGTTCTTCGAGCCGTCGTTCTACCACACCGACGTTCCCGACTGGGGCACCAGCTACGCCCAGGTCTCGGCGCTCGGCGACAAGGCGCTCGTCTGCCTCGACACGGGCCACCACGCGCCCGGCACGAACATCGAGTTCATCGTGATGCAGCTGCTGCGCCTCGGAAAGCTCGGTTCGTTCGACTTCAACAGCCGCTTCTACGCCGACGACGACCTGATCGTCGGCGCCGCGGACCCGTTCCAGCTGTTCCGCATCATTTTCGAGGTCATCCGCGGCGGCGGCCTCAACAACCCGGACGTGCAGTTCATGCTCGACCAGTGCCACAACGTCGAGAACAAGATCCTCGGCCAGACCCGCTCCGTGCTGAACGTGCAGGAGATGACGGCGCGCGCGCTGCTCGTCGACACCGAGGCGCTGCGTGCGGCGCAGGTCTCGGGCGATGTCCTCGCGGCGAACCAGGTCTTCATGGACGCGTTCTATGCCGACGTGCGCCCGGCGCTCGCCGAGTGGCGCGAGTCGCGCGGCCTGCCGGCCGACCCGATGGCGGCGTTCCTCGCCTCGGGCTACCAGGAGAAGATCGAGGCCGAGCGCGTCGGCGGCCAGCAGGCCGGCTGGGGCGCGTAAGCACGTGAGTCGGGGCGGATCCGCGAGCCGGATCCGCCCCATTCGCGTTCCCGTGACGCAAACGTACTTTTGCTCGTGAGTCTGGATCCGTTTTCGTCACGGGACGCGTCCGTGCTTGGTTCCGGTGACGGATACGTACGTTCGTGCTGCCGCGAGGATCCGTTTTCGTCACGGGAGGGGTTCGCGTTCTCGCTGAGGTGACGCGGACGTGCGTTGCGTCGCCCGCCGAGGCGG
>DHCFD07801__coassemble_1414_pt1 | contig 16150 bp, 16 predicted proteins | sample DHCFD07801__metabat2_low_PE_023 | metagenome-assembled genome bin DHCFD07801
TTGAGCGCCTTCTCGACGGTGATCACCGCACGATCGACGCCCGCGCAGTACCCGCGGGGCGCGGCGAGCAGGATCTTCTTCGGCCCGGCCACAGGAAGGTCACGCAGGCTCTCGCGCCGGGCAGGGACGCGTGGAACCGGTAGTGCGACCGCAGTCTGACTCATACTCCCCAGGGTACGTGGCTTCCCTTGTCAGTCGTCCCGAATACCCTGAAAACCGTGACAACGTTCCAGAACTCCTCCGGCGGCGAGATCGCCCCCTCGAGTGCTCAGGTCGCGCCGCGCGATTCCGCTCCTGACGCCCCCACGTCCATCGCCCGCCTGAACCAGACGATCAAGGCGTCGATCGAGCGATGGGGAGCCGTCTGGGCCGAGGGCGAGATCACCCAGTGGAACGTGCGCGGCCGCAACGTCTTCGGCGGGATCAAAGACCTCGAGACCGATGCGCAGATCAGCATCCAGATCTGGTCGAGCGTGCTCGCCCGCCTCACCGAAGAGTTCCACGTCGGCGACCACGTCGTCGCGCATCTCAAGGCCGACTACTTCACGAAGCGCGGCTCGTTCTCGTTCCAGGTGTCGTCGATGCGCCACGTCGGGCTCGGCGCCCAGCTCGAGAAGCTCGAGCGCCTGCGTCGGCAGCTTCAGCAGGAGGGCCTGTTCGAGAACGCCCGCAAGAAGCCGCTCCCCTTCCTCCCGTCCCGCGTCGGTCTCATCACGGGCGCGAACTCCGACGCCGAGAAAGACGTGCTGCGCAATGCCCAGCTGCGCTGGCCGCAGGTGGAGTTCCGCACGATCCACGCCGCCGTCCAAGGCGAGCGCAGCGTCGCCGAGGTGATGGCCGCCCTCCAGCAGCTCGACGCCGACCCCGCCGTCGATGTGATCGTCATCGCCCGCGGCGGCGGCGATCCGCAGACGCTGCTCGGCTTCAGCGACGAGCGGCTCGTGCGCGCGGTCGCGGCCGCCTCGACGCCGGTCGTCAGCGCCATCGGCCATGAGAACGACCGTCCGCTGCTCGACGACGTCGCCGATGTGCGGGCCTCGACGCCGACCGACGCCGCCAAGCGTGTGGTCCCCGACGTCGGCGAGCAGCGCGCCCTCGTCGACCAGCTGCGGTCGCGCCTCACGACGCGACTTCAGCAGCAGGTGCTGCACGGCATCCAGCAGCTCGAGCAGGTGAGATCGCGCCCGTCACTGCGCGACCCCGACGCCCTGGTCCGCGATCGCGAACAGGAAGTCTTCCTCTCCGTCTCGCGCGGCAGAGACCTGATGAGCCGATCCATCGATCGAGCCGAACGTCGCACGGCGGAGCTGCGGGCCTCCCTCCGCGCGCTGTCCCCGGCGGCCACGCTCGCGCGCGGCTACGCCATCGCCCAGATCCCCGGCGGCACGATCCTGCACGATGCGGCCGATGCGCCCGACGGCACGTCGTTCACGCTGACCCTCGACCGCGGCGCGCTGGCGGCCACCTCGAGTGGTCAGACCACGTCAGCGATCACACCGGACGAAAAGTAAGATGGACACGATGACCGACCAGTTCCCCGATGTTCACGAGCTCTCGTTCGAGCAGGCGCGCGATGAGCTCGTGCGCGTCGTCTCCGAGCTCGAACAGGGTTCCCCCACGCTCGAGCACTCGCTGGCCCTGTGGGAGCGCGGGGAGGCGCTCGCGAATCGATGCGAGGAATGGCTGCTCGGCGCCAAGCGCCGGCTCGACGCGGCGCGTGCCGACGCCGAGGACTCAGAGTGATGGCGCGCGCTCCCCGCGAGCCCCGCGTCGCCGCCCATCTCGGCCGCCCCGAGACGCCCGCTGAAGAGGCGGCGCGCAAAGCCGAGAACTCGAAGAACTACCGGCAGAGCCAGAGCTTCCGCAACCTGATCATCGCGCTCGTCGTGAGCCTCGCGATCGTCGCCGTCGTGTACTTCATCGTTCCCCGCGGCGAGATCGAGCCCGCGCCGCAGCCCGATGTCGCTGAAACGGCGCGTCAGGTGGCCGACCAGTACGAGCGCACCGTGGTCGTGCCCGGAGCGCCCGACGATTGGGCCAAGAACTCCGCCCAGGTCGATGCGGGAAGCCCCTCGGTATGGTCGGTCAATTACAACGATATTCCCGATGCCGGCCGTGCGTTCGTGCGCTTCGAGCAGGCATTCGACGCAGACGAGGTGTGGGCGTCGCAGATTCTGCGCGGCACCTCGCCCTCGGGAACCACGACGATCGACGGTCTCGAATGGACCGAGTTCGACGTTCGCGATCCCGACAGCACCGGCAACGTCTCGTACGCGCTCGGCATCCAGGCGGGATCCGACTATGTGCTCATCTACGGCAGCGCCGACTCCGATGTCGCCGCACTACTCGCATCGTCGATCTCCGACGACGTCGCAGCGCTTCAGAAGGAGGCAGCATGACACAGGTTCTCACCCCGACCGACGCTTGGCGCCGCATGCAGGAGGGCAATGAGCGATTCGTCGCCGGCGCCCCCAACCATCCGCACCAGGATGTCTCCCACCGGCATCAGCTCGCCGGCGCACAGCGCCCGGCAGCCGTGCTGTTCGGGTGCAGTGACTCGCGTCTCGCCGCCGAGATCATCTTCGACATGGGCCTCGGCGACCTGTTCGTCGTGCGCAACGCGGGCCAGGTCACGGGCGAGTCGATCATGGGCACGATCGAGTACGCGGTCGATCTGCTCGAAGTCCCCCTGATCGTCGTGCTCGGACACGACGAGTGCGGCGCCGTGCGTGCGGCCGTCGACAGCCTCGGCCCCGACGCTCCCCTGCTCGCCCCCGCAATCTGGCGTCAGGTCTCGCCCATCGTGCCCGCGGCGCGCCGCGCGCGACAGGAGAAGATCGACGCCGGCGAAGACGGCAGCCACGTCGACGCGTGGCGGGTCGGTCAGCTGCACCTGCGCGACACGATCACCGCGATCCTCCACTCATCCGAGATGATCAGCGACGCGGTCGCATCGGGGCGCCTCGGCATCGTGGGTGCCAATTACAAACTCGCAGAGGGCACGGCCGTGCCCGACGTCATGCTGGGGATCGCGGACGAATCCGCGTCCGACGCCAAGGAAGGATCGATCAAGTGACTGAGTACCGCATCGAGCACGACACGATGGGCGAGGTTCGCGTCCCCGTCGACGCCCTCTACCGCGCACAGACGCAGCGCGCCGTCGAGAACTTTCCGATCTCCGGAACCGGACTCGAATCGCGTCACATCGCTGCGCTCGCGCGCATCAAGAAGGCCGCGGCTCTCGCGAACAAGGATCTCGGCACGCTCGACGCCCGCATCGCCGAGGCGATCGCCTGGGCCGCCGACCAGGTGGTCACGGGCGAGTACGACAGCCAGTTCCCCGTCGACACGTACCAGACCGGTTCGGGCACGAGCTCGAACATGAACATGAACGAGGTGCTCTCGACTCTCGCGACCGAGAAGCTCGGCAGCGAGGTGCACCCGAACGACCACGTCAACGCGTCGCAGTCGTCCAACGATGTGTTCCCGACGTCGGTCCACGTCGCGGTCACCGAAGCCCTCCTGCTCGATCTGATCCCCGCCCTCGATCACCTCGCGAAGTCGTTCGAGCGCAAGGCCGACGAGTGGAAGAGCGTCGTGAAGTCGGGCCGCACGCACCTGATGGACGCGACTCCCGTCACGCTCGGCCAGGAGTTCGGCGGCTATGCGCGTCAGATGCGCCTCGGCATCGAGCGCATCCGGGCGGCGATTCCGCGCGTCGCGGAGGTCCCGCAGGGCGGCACCGCCGTCGGCACCGGCATCAACACGCCCCAGGGCTTCCCCCAGAAGGTCATCGAGAACCTCGTGAACGCGACCGGCCTGCCCCTCACAGAGGCCGTCGACCACTTCGAGGCACAGGCGAACCGCGACGGTCTCGTCGAGGCGTCGGGTGCGCTGCGCACCATCGCGGTGTCGCTCACGAAGATCAACAACGACCTGCGCTGGATGGGCTCCGGCCCGAACACCGGGCTCGGCGAGATCCACATCCCCGATCTGCAGCCCGGCTCGTCGATCATGCCCGGCAAGGTCAACCCGGTGCTGCCCGAGGCCACGCTGATGGTGTGCGCGCGGGTGATCGGCAACGACGCGACGGTCGCATGGGCCGGAGCGTCAGGAGCGTTCGAGCTCAACGTGGCGATCCCCGTCATGGGAACGGCGCTGCTCGAGTCGACCCGACTGCTCGCGAACGCGTCGCGCACCCTCGCGGACAAGACCATCGACGGCCTCGAGGCGAACATCGAGCGCGTCACCGAGCTCGCGGGCAAGAGCCCCTCGATCGTCACGCCCCTCAACAAGCTGATCGGCTACGAGGCCGCGGCGAAGATCGCGAAGCACTCGGTCGCGAAGGGCATCACGGTGCGCGAAGCGGTCATCGACCTCGGCTACGTCGAGCGCGGCGAGCTGACCGAAGCGCAGCTCGACGAGAAGCTCGATCTGCTCAGCATGACCCACGCCGGCTGAGCCCGCCGGAACGAACGGGGCGGGAAAGGCGAGAGCCTTCCCGCCCCGTTCGTCGTTCTCTCCTCGTCGTCAGCTCGTGTTCGCGCGCGCGTCACCATCTGTACATCTGCAGTCGATGAGCTGATCGCCGAAGGCTCCTCCATGCGTCCGCGGGAGCCATCGACGACGACAAGGAGCCCCGCATGGCGATCAACATCGGCCGCACGATCCTGCCCATGGCGCAGCACGTCCGTGGCAAACGCAGCGCCGTCACGTGTCACCTGAAGTGCGCTGATGCGTGCGCGAAGGGGGTGTGCAACACGTCTTCGAACGCATACTTCCGCGACATCGTCGATGCGCAGCTCTCCCGCCGAGCGCTGCTCGGCTTCGGAGCCGCCGGAGCCGCCGCCATCGTGCTCGCTCCGGCATTCGCGGGCGGCAGCAGAGCCGCCGCCGCGACGGCACCGGCCGCACCCGTCGGCGCGCGCGGGGCGTTCGGATTCGAACCGATCTCGCCCGTCGCGCACACGATCGACGAGTTCACCGTTCCCGAGGGCTTCGACTGGACCCCGATCCTGCGCTGGGGCGACCCACTGTTCGCCGACAGCCCTGCTTTCGACCCCCTGAACCAGACCGCCGCCGCGCAGGCGCGCCAGTTCGGCTACAACGTCGACTACACCGACATCATCCGCACCTCTGCCACGACGGCGATCCTCTTCGTGAACCACGAGTACACGAACGAGGCGATCATGTTCCCCGCCGACCAGCTCGAGAACGACCTCGAGCGCGTGCGCGGCGTGGGCCTCAAGGCGCACGGGCTGAGCGTCGTCGAGCTGACCCGCGAAGACGAGGCGTCGCCCTGGCAGCCCGTCATCGGCGCGCCGCTCAACCGCCGATTCCTCGACGACACGACGTACGCCTTCACGGGGCCAGCAGCCGGATCCGCACTGCTGCGCACGTCGGCGTCCGCCGACGGGGCGACCGCGCTCGGCACTTTCGGCAACTGCGCCGGCGGCACGACGCCGTGGGGCACGATCCTGTCCGGCGAGGAGAACTTCAACGGGTATTTCCGCTCCCCCGGAACCTCCGAACCGGATGCGCGCTACGGGCTCGTCGATGAACCGACCGTGCGCGGCTGGGAGGAGATCGATCCGCGGTTCGACGCACGCACGCCCGGGTTCGAGAACGAGGTCAATCACTTCGGATGGATCGTCGAGATCGACCCGATGGATCCGTCGTCGACGCCGCGCAAGCACACAGCGATGGGGCGCTTCAAGCACGAGGGCGCCAATGTCATCCTCGCGGAGAACGGCCGTGCGGTCGCGTACATGGGCGACGACGAGCGCTTCGACTACCTGTACAAGTTCGTCTCGCGCGACGCGCACGTCGACGGCGACCGCGCGCACAACCTCACGCTGCTCGAGAACGGCGACCTCTTCGTCGCACGCTTCGCGGGGAACTCCCCCGAGGACGAGATCGACGGGTCGGGGCGGGTCCCGTCCGACGGCTCGTTCGACGGAACCGGCGAGTGGATCCCGCTGACGCGCAACGGAGAGTCGGCTGTCGAGGGAATGTCGGTCGAGGAAGTGCTGGTGCATACGCGCCTCGCCGCCGACAAGGTGGGCGCCACGAAGATGGACCGCCCCGAAGACGTCGAGCCGAACCCTCTCACCGGTCGCGTCTACGTGGCGTGCACGAACAACACGCAGCGCGGGGTCGACGGCGACCCGGCCGCCGATGAGATCAATCCGCGCACGGAGAACCGCGATGGCCACATCGTCGAGATCACCGAAGACAGCGGGGATCAGACGTCGACCACGTTCCATTGGAATCTGCTGCTCGTCGCCGGCGACCCCGCGCAGAACGGCGCGACGTACTTCTCCGGGTTTCCGGTCGACAAGGTCTCGCCGATCTCGTGCCCCGACAACGTCGCCTTCGACTCCGTCGGAAACCTCTGGATCTCGACGGACGGTCAGCCGGGAACCATCGGATTCAACGATGGACTGTTCCGTGTGGTTCTCGAGGGCGAAGAGCGCGGCAAGGTCGAGCAGTTCCTGTCGGTGCCCCGCGAGGCCGAGACCTGCGGGCCGGTGATCCACGACGACGAGTGGCATGTGTTCGTCGCCGTTCAGCACCCCGGCGAAGACGGCACGTACGAGGCGCCGACATCGTTGTTCCCCGACGCCATGAAACCGGCTCCGCTCGCAGCCGCGGGCGGGATGGTGAACATCCCGCGCCCCACGGTCGTGCAGGTGCTGCCGCTCGCCGAACCGGCCCCCGAACCGACGCAGAGCCCGACTCCGACGGCTGCGCCGACCGCATCACCCTCCGCGTCGCCGACCGCGAGCCCGTCGGCGTCGCCGAGCGCCGCGCCCACGGCACCTCCGTCCGCTGCGCCGAGCGCAACGCCCAGTTCTTCGCCGTCGGCCGCGCCGGCGCCCGCAGCGACGGAGACCCCCTCGCCCGGTGCGCCGCTCAGCCCGACCGACGGCAGCGTCGTCGGCGGCCTGCTCGCCGGGGCCGGGGCCCTCGTCGCCGGCGGCTTCGCTCTCCTCACCCGCCGCAAGCGCGAACGCGAACGCGAAACGCCCGCAGACGAGGCCTGATCACACGCGGCAGGGGGCGGCGGGTCTGATGATCCGTCGCCCCCTGCTCAATGTGCCCCCGTTACGAGAGCTCGTCGCCTTCGAGGAGCGAGGTCACGAGCGCCGCGATCTCGCTCCGCTCGGAGCGCGTGAGCGTCACATGGCCGAACAGCCCGTGCCCCTTGAGAGTCTCGATGACGCTCGCGACGCCGTCGTGGCGCCCGACCCTCAGGTTGTCGCGCTGCTGCACATCATGGGTCAGCACGACCTTCGAATTCTGGCCGATCCGACTGAGCACCGTGAGCAGCACGTTGCGCTCGAGGGACTGTGCCTCGTCGACGACCACGAACGCGTCGTGCAGCGAACGCCCGCGGATGTGCGTCAGCGGCAGCACCTCGAGGATCCCCCGCTGCATCACCTCGTCGAGCACGTTCTCGGAGACGACCGAGCCGAGCGTGTCGTAGACCGCCTGCCCCCAGGGGTTCATCTTCTCGCCCTGGTCACCCGGCAGATAGCCGAGCTCCTGGCCGCCGACGGCGAACAGCGGGCGGAACACGATGATCCTCTTCTGCTGCTGACGCTCCAGCACCGCGTCGAGTCCGGCGCACAATGCGAGCGCTGACTTGCCGGTGCCCGCGCGGCCGCCGAGCGAGACGATCCCGACGCCCGGATCCATCAGCAGGTCGATGGCGACGCGCTGTTCAGCCGACCGTCCGTGCAGGCCGAAGACGTCGCGGTCGCCGCGCACGAGCCGGAACTCGCCGTCCGTTCCGGTGACCCGTCCGAGCGCCGAGCCCCGCTCCGATTGGATCACCAGTCCAGTGTTGACCGGAAGTCCGAGCGCGTCGTCGTGCACCGCGACCTCCGCTTCGTACAGGTCGCTCATCTCGTCTCCCGAGACGGCGAGCGATGCGAGGCCGGTCCATCCCGAGTCGACCGCCTGTTCGGCGAGATACTCTTCTGCCGTCAGGCCCAGTGACGCGGCTTTCACGCGCATCGGCACGTCCTTCGACACGATCGTGACCCAGGTGCCGTCCTCCGCGAGATTCGCCGCGACAGCGAGGATCCGCATGTCGTTGCCCCCGCCGCGCATACCGCTCGGCAGCACCGTCGCGTCGCTGTTGTTCAGCTCGACGCGCACCGTTCCGCCGGAGGAGGTCGGCACGGGGAAATCGAGTCGGCCGTGCTCGACCCGCATCTCGTCGAGATGCCTCAGCGCCTGCCGAGCGAAATAGCCGATCTCGGGATCATGGCGCTTGTTCTCGAGCTCTGAGATCACGACGACGGGGATGACGACCGCATGCTCGGCGAACCGGAACAGCGCCCGCGGATCGCTCAGGAGCACCGAGGTGTCGAGCACGTACGTGCGCAGCGTCGTATCGTCTTCGGCGCGGTCGATCTCGCCTGCGACGGAGGACTTCATGATGACTTCGGTCACGACCCACTCTCCCGTTCGCCGGGCTGTCGCCCGGTTTCTCGAGTCGACCTGTGGGCCACGAGTCGCGAACCGAGAGGCCGACCCGACCGGGCGCTCTGCCCGATGACTCGACGCTAAATCACATCGGTGTGATTCGGAACCCTGGGCAGTCGATTTTACGAGTCGTTCATTTGCCGAAGCGGCGATCACGCGTGGTGTAATCGCGCACGGCGCGAAGGAAGTCGACCTCACGCAGGTCGGGGCCCAGCGCCTCGACGAAGTAGAACTCGCTGTGGGCGCTCTGCCACAGCAGGAAGTCGCTCAGACGCTGTTCGCCCGATGTGCGGATCACGAGGTCGGGATCGCGCTGACCGCCCGTGTACAGGTGCTCTCCGATCACCTCGGGTGTGAGACTGCCGGCAAGCTCCTCGAGCGAGCCGCCGCGCTCATCGTGCTTCTGGATGATCTTGCGCACGGCATCGACGATCTCGTACCTTCCGCCGTACCCGACCGCGAGGTTGACGTGCAGTCCCGTGTTGTCGCTCGTGAGCGCGGCCGCATCGCGCAGGGCCGCAAGCAGGTGCTCGGGAAGGGTGTCCTCGCGCCCCACATGCTGCACGCGCCAGTCGCCGCGGCGGGACAACCGGCCCGCGAGACCCGCGATGATCTCGATCAGGTCCTGCAGCTCGGCCTGATCCCGTTTGACCACGTTGTCGTTCGAGAGCAGATACAGCGTGACGATGTCGACGCCGATGTCGTCGCACCAGCCGAGGAACTCGACCATCTTGCTCGCACCCGCACGGTGGCCGTGCGCAGGCGTCTCGAAGCCCAGCTGGCGTGCCCAGCGCCTGTTGCCGTCGATCATCATCGCGACGTGGTACGGAACCCGATCCAGATCGATTTGACGTCGCAGTCGCGACGCGTAGAGGCGATAAAGCGGCCCTGTTCCCTCGTTCGTTCGCGAACTGTTTATCACTCGACGACGATACCGCGCCCGCCCGCGCGTCAGATGAACCGAGACCCCATGTGTCGTCCGAGGAATACGCGAGCCCGTAAACTCGCGGCATGCACCCCCGACCTGCTGATCAGTCTTCGGACCCCGGCGCAGACCTGCCCCGGCTCCCCTTGATCGAAGCGGACGAGTCTGTCGACGAACCGCGTCCGAGCTGGCGCGGATGGATCCACGCGGGCACGGCGCCCATCGCCCTCGCGGCCGGCATCGTGCTGATCTGCCTCGCGCAGGGCGCACCGGCCAAGTGGGCGTCCGCGGTGTTCATGGTCTCGTCGCTGCTGCTCTTCGGAAACTCCGCGGTGTACCACCGCTTCCGCTGGGGCCCGCGCGTGAAGGCCGTGCTCAAACGCATCGACCATGCGAACATCCTCCTGCTGATCGCAGGAACCTACACGCCGATCGGTGTGCTCGCGCTGCCCTCGTCGTCCGGCGTGATCCTTCTGAGCTGCGTCTGGGGCGGAGCGATCGTCGGCATCCTCTTCCGCGTACTGTGGATCGGGGCGCCTCGTTGGCTGTACGTCGCGCTCTACCTCGTGCTCGGCTGGGCCGCCGTGATGTACATGCCGGCGCTGTTCCGGGCGAACCTCGCGATGATGATCCTCGTGATCGTCGGAGGGCTGCTCTACTCGTTCGGCGCCGTCGTGTACGCGATGAAGCGCCCGAATCCCTGGCCCGACCAGTTCGGTTTCCACGAGATCTTCCACGTGTGCACCGTGCTGGCGTTCCTCTGCCACTGGACCGGAGCGCTGCTGCTCGCGATCAATCCGCCGTTCAACGCGGGTCTGGCGTAGGCCCGGTCTCCGTCGGGTCGTCGGCGCGGTCGGCCTCGTTCGATCCCTCGGACGAGGCCGCGGCTTCCTCGGCATCGAGCATCTCCTGCACCTCAGCGCGGTACTTGACCCGCCGCACACGACGCAGCATGTCGATCACGAGCAGCACGACCGCGACGGCGAGGAGCGCCACGATGAGGAATCCGTACGGGCCCGGGGTCACGTCCTCGGGTTTGACCGTCGGCGTCGGCAGCGGGGTCTCCAGCAGTCCCGTACGGACGACGGCGAGGATGTGCATCGAGCTACTCCCGAGTTTGGGCGGCTAACCTGGAACGGTTCCACCCTATTCCTTCCCTGCCTGAGAGGTCCGCGTGACGACCAAGGAGCAGCTCGATGACCGGTACGGTCGCACGAGCCGTCGGAGGGTCCGCATCTGGCTGAGTGCGATCGTCGCGATCGCCGTCATCCTCGTCGGGCTCTACCTGTGGTCCTACTTCGCCAATGCGGCGAAAGAGGTCGACGTCGACGACCTCGGCTACTCGGTCGTCTCCGAGAACGAGACCGAGGTGCGCTTCCGCATCACGTCGGCTCACGACGAGCCCATCGTGTGCGTGCTCGAGGCGCTCGACGAAGGTTTCGGCAAGGTCGGCTGGCTGGTCGTGGAACTGCCCCCGACGGGATCCATCTCGAACGACTACGCGCGCGTCGTGCGCACCGTGGACACGGCGACGACAGGTTACGTGAACAGCTGCGCACTCCGGTAAGTTGGGCCGGATACCGACCTCTCGGATCCTCGTGATCTGTGTAAGGAGAATGAACGTGTCTGACGAGAATGTGCCCTTCCTGACGCAGGAAGCATACGACCGCCTCGCCGCGGAGCATGAACACCTCTCGACGGTGGGCCGCGAAGAGATCGCCAAGCGCATCGAGGCGGCCCGCGAAGAGGGCGACCTCAAGGAGAACGGCGGCTATCACGCAGCCAAAGACGAGCAGGGCAAGCAGGAGGCGCGCATCAGACAGCTCGCGGCCATTCTGAAGGACGCGAAGATCGGCGAGGCGCCGAAGGCCGACGGCGTCGTGCGGCCGGGCACGGTCATCACTGCACTCATCCTCGGTGATGAGGAGAAGTTCCTCCTCGGCAGCCGCGAGATCGCCGGCGGAACCGACCTCGACGTCTACAGCGAGCAGAGCCCGCTGGGAGCCGCGATCATCGGCATGAAGGTCGGCGACACCGGATCCTACGAGGCGCCGACGGGCAAGAGCATCCCCGTCGAGATCGTGGCGGTCGACACCTTCGAGGGCTGACGTCCGTTCACGACGAAGGGCCGGCCTGCGGGCCGGCCCTTCGTCGTGAACGGAGTGCGTCAGTCGCGCACGACCTGCGGTCGGAACCCGGCCGAGTGGAGCGCCTCGAGCACGATCTGACGATGCTCCTCGCCGCGGGTCTCGACCGACACCTGCAGCATCACCTCGCTGATCTGCAGCCCCTGCCCGTGGCGCGTGTGCATGACCTCGATCACGTTCGCCCCGGCCTGAGCGAGCGTCTCGGAGACGTGCACGAGCTGTCCCGGGCGATCCGGCAGCGGGATCAGCACGGTCAGGTAGCGGCCGGCCGCAGCGAGTCCGTGAGCGACGATGCGCTGCATCAGCAGAGGATCGATGTTGCCGCCCGTCAGGATCACGCCGGTCGGCCCCTTGGCGCGGATCTTCCCCGCGATGATCGCCGCGACTCCGACGGCCCCCGCCGGTTCGACGAGCTTCGTGCGCTCCAGGAGCGCGAGGAGGGCGCGCGCGATGTCGTCCTCCGAGACGGTGACGACCTCGTCGACGAGGTCGCGGATCATCGCGAACGGCACGTCTCCCGGACGCATGACCTTGATGCCGTCGGCGATCGTGGGCTCCACAGTGATGGACATCGGGTGCCCCGCCTCGAGCGAGACCGGGTAGGCGGCGGCATTCTCCGCCTGCACGCCGATGATGTGCACCTCACGGCCCTCATGATGTGCGCGCGCCTTCGCCTTCGCCGCGGCCGCAACGCCGGCGATCAGCCCGCCGCCGCCGATCCCCACGACGATCGTCTCGAGGTCGGGCGCCTGCTCCATCAGTTCGAGGCCGAGCGTTCCCTGGCCGACGATGATGTCGCGGTGGTCATAGGGGTGGATGAGCACCGCCCCATCGCGCTGCGCGTGCTCTTCTGCCATCTGCAGACCGACCTCGACGCCGTCTCCTGCGAGCACGACCTCCGCACCGTAGCCGCGCGTCGCGAGCAGCTTCGGCACGGGCACGCCGAGCGGCATGTAGATCGTCGCTGGGATGCCCAGCTGCTGCGCCGCGAGCGCCACGCCCTGAGCGTGGTTGCCGGCCGATGCCGCTACGACGCCGCGAGCGCGCTCCTCTTCGGAGAGGCGCGACAGGCGATGCGTCGCACCGCGCACCTTGAACGAGCCGGTGCGCTGCAGGTTCTCGAGCTTCAGCACGACCTTCTCGCCGAGCAGGTCGCTGAGGTGCTGCGACTGCTGGATCGGCGTGCGTTCGATCACGGGCGCGAGGCCTGCGGCCGCCTCCTCGAACTCGGCGAGCGTCGGCATCTCGGCGTGGGTCATCCATCCTCCTCGGGATCGGAGCGCCCGATCGAACGGGGCTCGGTCTTCCATATCAAGTCGTTCTCGGGCACGTGCCCCGTGCGCCACGAGCCCGTCGACAGCGTGACCGCCACCACGTTCACGAACGCCGCGAGCGGAACGGCGAACAGCGCGCCGGCGATGCCGCCCGCCATCGTTCCGGCCATCACGACGAGAACGACGGCGAGCGGGTGGACCTTCACCGCGGCGCCCATGATGAGCGGCTGGAGGACGTGGCTCTCCACCTGCTGCACGAGCAGCACGACGAACAGCATCAGCAAGGCGATGAACGGGCCGTTGTAGGCGAGCGCGATCAGCACCGCCAGCGCGCCCGACACGATCGCGCCGAGGAAGGGCACGAACGAGGCCAGGAACACCGTGACGCCGATCGGGATCGCGAGCGGCACGCCGAGGATCGCGGCGCCGACGCCGATGCCGATGCCGTCGATCGATGCGACGAAGATCTGCGTGCGCGCATAGCTGATGAGCGTCGCCCATCCGTTGCGCGCCGCCCGGTCGACCGCCACACGGGCCTGACGGGGGAACAGCTTCGTCGTCCATCGCCAGATGCCTTCGCCATCGAAGAGCAGGCAGATGAGCGTGAAGAACGCGAGCAGCGCGCCGGCGCCGACGTGGCCGATCGTCGAGCCGAGCGAGACGACGCCGCTGAGCAGCAGGTCGCTCTGCGCCGTCACGAAGTCGGAGACGAACCCGACGACCTCGTTGACGACCTCCTCCGGCAGGATCCCGATCGACAGCACCCAGTCCTGCAGGTCGGCCCAGCGGTCGATCGCGCGAGCGCGCACGAGCATCCACTGCCCTGAGACCTGCCAGATCACGAGCCACACCAGTCCGGTGACGATCGCGACGGTGCCGACGAGCGAGATCACGATCGCGAGCAGCCTCGGCACGCGATGCGAGAGCATCCAGCCGAAGCTCGGCCACAGCAGCGCCGAGAGCAGAATCGCGACGAGCACGGGCACCACGATGATCTTGAACTGGATCACCAGCCACACGAGCAGCGCGATCACCGCAGCGACGATCAGCAGCCGCCATCCGAAAGCCGCGGCGACGCGCAGAGGGCGCGGCACCTGCGCGCCGACGGAAGGCTGCCCCGCAGGAGGATCCGCGGGCGGCGATGCGTATCCGAACAGACCGCGCCGCCTGCCGGTGTGCTCGCTCATCTTTGCGATTGTATTCCCGCGCAGCGCTCGAGGAGAACGATCAGAACTGCACGCGCGGCGGCTGGCGCAGCTGAGCGGCGTCGTCGACCTCGAAGAAGTCGCGCTCCGTGAATCCGAGCCCTCGCGAGAACAGGTTGTTGGGGAACTGCTTGATCTTGATGTTCAGCTCGCGGGTGCCGCCGTTGTAGAACCGGCGCGAGGCCTGGATCTTGTCCTCGGTGTCGACGAGCTCACGCTGCAGCTGCAGGTAGTTCTGGCTCGCCTGGAGCGCGGGGTAGTCCTCGGCGACGGCGAAGAGCCCCTTCAGCGCCTGCTGCAGGTGGCCCTCGGCCGCGCCGGCATCGCGCGGGCCCTGCGCTTGGAGGGTCTCGGCGCGCGCCTTCGTCACGTTGTCGAGCACGGTCTTCTCGTGCGCTGCGTATCCCTTGACCGTGTCGACGAGGTTCGGAATCAGATCTGCGCGGCGCTTGACCTGCACACCGATCCCGCTCCAAGCCTCTTCGACACGGGTTCCGAGCGACACGAGCGAGTTGTACGTCGCCCACAGGTAGATGCCGGCGATCACGACGACCGCAACGACGATCAGTACAGGTACAAGCCAAGCCATCATTCGCGGATTCCCCTCAGAAGATTCATTCCCATCGTACGTTTCGATCCTGACGAGCAGGTGGATTCACTCTCGGCCCGCGCGCTCCGAGGCCTCGATCCACGCTTGGAGCTTGGCCGTCGCACGCCCGTCGTCGATCGCCTCGGCCGCGATGTCGCGCGCCTCGATGAGCCGCTGGATCATGTTGCGATCCGACTGGGTCGGATCCTGCGCGAGTCGGTATGCGACGATGCCCGCAGCGGCGTTGAGCAGCACGACGTCGCGCACCGGTCCCCGCTCGCCCGCGAGCGTGCGGCGCAGGGTCGCGGCGTTCTCGGCGGGGGTGCCGCCGAGCAGGTCGTCGATCGACGCCGTCGGCATGGCCAGATCGCGCGGATGGATGTCGAACTCGTGCATGTCGCCGTTCGTGATCTGCCAGATGCGGCTGTATCCCGTCGTCGTGAGCTCGTCGAGTCCGTCCTCGCCGCGGAACACGAGCGCCGTCGCGCCGCGCGTGCGGAACACACCGGTGATGATCGGCACCACCTCGAGCGAGGCGACGCCGACCGCGTTCGCCTCGGCGCGAGCCGGGTTCACGAGCGGGCCGAGGAAATTGAACGCCGTCGGAACGCCGAGCTCCGCGCGCACCGGACCGGCGTGCTTGAACCCGGGGTGGAAGGCGGCGGCCCAGGCGAAGGTGATGCCGGCATCGTCCAGCACGCGCGCGACGCCCTCGGGCGACAGGCGCAGGTCGATGCCGAGTTCGCTCAGCACATCGGAGGCGCCGGCTTTCGAACTCACCGCGCGGTTGCCGTGCTTGACCACGGGGATCCCCGTCGCCGCGACGACGATCGAGGCCGTCGACGAGATGTTGACCGTGCCGAACCTGTCGCCGCCCGTGCCCACGATGTCGAGCACGTTGGGATCGACGTCGAGGGGCACGGCCGCGTCGAGGATCGCGTCGCGGAACCCGATCACCTCGGCGACCGACTCGCCCTTCGCGCGGAGCGCCATGAGCAGTCCGCCGAGCTGCGCCCCCGTCGCCCTGCCCTGCATCACCTGGCGCATCGCCCATTCCGCCTGTGAAACCGTCAGGTCGGTGCCGGACACTGCGGCGGTGAGGACTTCGGGCCATGTCGGTTGCGTCATACACGCCAGGGTAGGGCAGGCAGGATTTATCGACACGCTGTAGAAATCGCGAAAGCGCGGCGCACAGCCTGACAGCACCGACGCATTCTCGCGGCCTGATCTGCAGTTTCTCACCCGCACCATGGCACATTCACGGCCAGCACAAAGGTGCATGGACCACTCACCTCGACGTCTCATGCAAAAATCCCGCGGGTTTATCGGCCATAATGGAACCGTGACGACCTCAGCTACGTATTCCCCTGCGCCCAGAACGGTGAAGCGCCCCGATTCCGTCGCCGTCGGCACGATCGTGTGGCTCGGTTCGGAGGTGATGTTCTTCGCGGGACTCTTCGCGATCTACTTCACGATCCGCAGCACCTCCCCCGGCCTCTGGGAAGAGCAGACTC
>DHCFD07801__coassemble_1428_pt1 | contig 15874 bp, 12 predicted proteins | sample DHCFD07801__metabat2_low_PE_023 | metagenome-assembled genome bin DHCFD07801
GATCTGGTCGGCCGGGGTCGCCATCCGCACCAGAAGCTGTTCCGATCGTGGACCGCCGACGACGATGCCGCCGTCGCCGATGCGCTCGATCAGGCGGGTGTGGCCGATCTCGCCGACCGCACCATCGACGAGCTCTCGGGCGGGCAGCGCCAGCGCGTGTGGATCGCGATGGCGCTCGCCCAGGGCACCGATATGCTGCTGCTCGACGAGCCGACGACGTTCCTCGACCTCGCGCACCAGATCGACGTGCTCGACCTGCTGACCGACCTCAATCGGTCGCGCGGCACCACGATCGCGATGGTGCTGCACGACATCAACCTCGCGGCGCGCTACGCCGATCACCTGTTCGCCATGCGCGACGGGCGCGTCCTCGCCTCGGGAGCGCCGCAGGAGATCGTCACGCCGGCCCTCATCGACGACGTCTTCGGCCTCGATGCCGAGGTCATCTCGGATCCCGTTTCGCACACGCCGCTCGTCGTACCGCGCGGCCGCCACCATGTCACCGGAGGACAGTTCGCATGACCGATACCAGGCCCAGCCGCGCATTCCGCGTGCGCGTGACGCGCATTCAGGACCTCACCCCGAGCTTCCGCCGGTTCACCGTCACCGGCGACGACATCGCCGACTACGGCGATCCCGGATTCGACCAGCGCATCAAGGTCGTGTTCCCGACCGATGTCGCCCCGCTCGAGGCGATGCCGACAGGCGACGACTGGTACACCGCGTGGCGCGCCATGCCGGAGGACGCGCGCCCGCCGTTCCGCACCTACACGACGCGCGCCGTGCGCACGCGCGAGCACGAGGTCGACGTCGACATGGTCGCGCACGAGCCCGACGGCCCGGCATCCCTGTGGATCCAGAACGCCGTCGTGGGCGATGAGCTGCTGATCATGGCGCCGACCGTTCACCACGAGGGCGTGAGCTTCGGGATCGACTTCGTGCCGCCCGCGCAGACCGAGCAGTTCCTGCTGGTCGGCGACGAGACCGCGGCCCCGGCGATCGCCGTCATCCTCGAGCAGCTCCCCCGCGAGGCGCAGGGCGTCGTCGTGCTCGAGGTTCCGGATCCGCGCGATGTCGCGTACCTTCCGCCGCATCCCGGATTCCGGGTGCACGCGGCCGGGCGCGGATCGGCGGATCGGCACACGCACCTCGAGGCGGCCGTGCGCGAGCACGCGGGTCCGCTGTGCCCTGCGGGCCGCGGGGCCGAGGTGGAAGAGGTCGACATCGACGCCGGTCTGCTCTGGGAGGTGCCGCGCACCGCGAAGGGCGGCGCCGCACTCAAGTCGGCGCCGCTGTATGCGTGGATCGCGGGCGAGGCGAGCGTCGTGAAGTCGCTGCGCCGCCACCTGGTGCGCGACGTCGGCATCGACCGCCGCGCCGTCTCGTTCATGGGCTACTGGCGTCTCGGCCGGGCCGAGGGCAGCTGAACGGAGCCGATGGCGGAGCCTCACCGATCGCCCCCTTGTGGCGCGGCGGAGGCCGCGCCACAAGGGCCGCGGCTCGTTACGCTGGAGGCATGAGCACCTCACGTCGAAACGTCGTCACCCAGGTCCGCGACGCCGGGCGCACACAGGTGGTGATCATCGGCGGCGGCATCAACGGCATCGCCACGTTCCGAGACCTCGCGCTCCAGGGCGTGAACGTCGTGCTCGTCGAACGGGGAGACTTCGCCTCCGGTGCGTCGGCGGCGTCGAGCCACATGGTGCACGGCGGCATCCGCTATCTCGAGAACGGCGAGTTCCGCCTCGTGCGCGAATCGGTGCGCGAGCGAAACGACCTGCTGAACACGGCGCCGCACTTCGTGAGGCCGCTGAAGACGACGGTGCCGATCTACTCGTTCTGGTCGGGGCTGTTCCGCGCCCCGCTGAGGTTCGTCTTCGGTCGCCGCGGCAAGCCCGCGGAGCGCGGGGCCGCACTCATCAAGATCGGGCTGACGATGTACGACCTGTTCGTCGGTCCGCGCCGCCGCACGCCCTGGCACACCTTCCGCGGCCGCGCGGCCTCGCTCCGGGAGCTGCCGCGGCTGAACCCGCGCGTGAAGTTCACCGCGACGTACTTCGACGCGTCGATGCACGACCCCGAGCGCCTGGCGCTCGACGTGCTGACCGACGGCCTCAAATCCAACCGCGCCGCGCACGCCCTGAACTACGTCGAGGCGACCGGTTTCACGGGCGACGCCGTAGAGGTGCGCGACCTCGTCTCGGGCGAAGAGTTCTCAATCGCTGCCGACGTGGTGGTGAACGCCACGGGGCCCTGGGCCGATCTCACCAATGCCGCTCTCGGCACGCCCACGCACTTCATGGGCGGCACGAAGGGCTCGCACATCGTGCTCGACAACCCCGAGCTGGTGGCGGCGACGGGCGGGCGAGAGATCTTCTTCGAGCACTCGGACGGGCGCATCGTGCTGATCTACCCGCTCAAGGGGCGTGCGATGGTCGGCACGACCGACATCGAGGCCGATCCCGCGCAGCCGGCGCGGTGCACCGCCGAAGAGGTCGATTACTTCCTCGACCTCATCGGCGACGTCTTCCCCGACATCCCCGTCTCGCGCGATGAGATCGTCTATCGGTTCAGCGGCATCCGTCCCCTGCCGGCCAGCGACGAGTCGAACAACGCCCAGATCTCGCGCGACTATCGCGTGGTCATCGACTCCTCGCGCGGCATCCCCCTCGTGACCCTCGTGGGCGGCAAGTGGACGACCTTCCGGTCCCTCGGCGAGACGCTCTCGAACGCGGTCCTCGACCTCGTCGGCGCGCCGCGCGCGATCTCGACCCGGGGTCGGCCGATCGGCGGCGGACGGGACTTCCCCACGACGCGGCGCGCACGGGGCGTCTGGCTGCGTTCGCGCGTTCCCGGATCCGGCACCCGCGGCCCCGTGCTGCTCGACCGTTACGGCACGCGCGCCGCGCAGGTGTGGCGGGTGCTCGAAGACCACGACGACGTTCCGATCCTCGGCGATCGCCTGTCGACGTGGGAGCTCGCGTGGATGGTCGACCACGAGCACGTCGTGCACCTGTCCGACGTCATCCTGCGGCGCACCGACCTGGCTTTCACCGGATCCGTCACGCCCGAGCTGCTCGAGGACGTGGCCCGCAACCTCGCGCAGCTGCTCGACTGGGATGAGGCGCGCACGGCGGCCGAGATCTCGGCGACGGTGGAGGAGCTGCGCGACGCGCACGGCGTCGAGCTGAGCACGGAGTCCGCACATGCCTGACTACATCATGGCCATCGACCAGGGCACGACGTCGAGCCGAGCGATCATCTTCGATCGCTCGGGCCGCATCGTCTCGTCCGGCCAGAAGGAGCACGAGCAGATCCTGCCGCGGCCCGGCTGGGTCGAGCACGATGCGACGGAGATCTGGCGGAACGTGCAGGAGGTCATCGGCATCGCGCTCAGCCGCGCCGACCTCACGCGCCACCACCTCGCGGGCGTCGGCATCACGAACCAGCGCGAGACGACCGTCGTGTGGGACCGCGCCACGGGCGAGCCCGTCTGCAACGCGATCGTCTGGCAGGACACGCGCACGCAGCCGATCGTCGACCGCTTGGCAGAAGGGCACGGCACCGACCGCTTCGCTCCGATCGTCGGCCTGCCCCTCGCGACGTACTTCGCCGGCACGAAGATCGCCTGGATCCTCGAGAACGTCGAGGGCGCCCGCGACCGCGCCGAAGCCGGCGACCTGCTCTTCGGCACCACCGATACCTGGGTGCTGTGGAACCTCACGGGCGGCCCGGACGGCGGCGTGCACGTGACCGACGTGACGAACGCGTCGCGCACCATGTTCATGGATCTCGAGACCCTCGAGTGGCGCGACGACATCCTCGAGGCGTTCGGGGTGCCGCGCGCGATGCTGCCCGAGATCCGCTCATCGAGCGAGGTCTACGGCCGCGCGAAGGACTCGTCGCTGCTGCGGGAGACGCCGATCGCGGGCATCCTGGGCGACCAGCAGGCGGCGACGTTCGGCCAGGCGGCGTTCGAGGCCGGCGAGAGCAAGAACACGTACGGCACGGGCAACTTCGTCATCTTCCAGACCGGCCGGGAGAAGGTGATCTCCTCCGGAGGCCTGCTCACGACGGTCGGCTACAAGCTCGGCGATCAGCCGGTGCGCTACGCCCTCGAGGGGTCGATCGCGGTGACGGGGTCGCTCATCCAGTGGCTGCGCGACCAGCTGGGCATCATCCGCTCGGCACCGGAGGTCGAAACGCTCGCGGCGAGCGTCGACGACAACGGCGGCGTGTATGTCGTGCCGGCGTTCAGCGGTCTGTTCGCCCCGTACTGGCGGCCGGACGCGCGCGGCGCGATCCTCGGGCTCACCCGGTTCGCGAACAAGGGGCACATCGCGCGCGCCGCGCTCGAAGCCGTGGCCTTCCAGACGCGGGATGTGCTCGACGCCGTGGGCAGCGACAGCTCCCTGGATCTGAACGAGCTGCGCGTGGACGGCGGAATGGTCCAGAACGACACCCTCATGCAGTTCCAGGCCGACCTGCTCGGCGTTCCCGTCGTGCGCCCGGTCATCACCGAGACCACGGCGCTCGGAGCCGCGTACGCGGCCGGCCTCGCCACCGGGTTCTGGTCGGACCTCGACGAACTGCGCGCCAACTGGCGCGAGGACAAGCGCTGGGAACCGCAGATGGACGCGCGCGAGGTCAATCGCCTCATGCGGCAGTGGCGCAAAGCCGTCACGAAGTCGATGGACTGGGTCGACGACGACGCCTGAGGCTCAGGCGCGCTGACGGGTGTGCGACAGCCTGCGCCGCATCTTCGCCACGGTCAGGCCGAAGGTGCCCACGACGAGGGCGCCGGTCAGCACCAGGGCGAGCACCGTTCCCGGAACGATCGTGACGATGCCGATCAGGGCGACCGCGAGCAGCAACATCATCTCGCGCAGCTCGGTGCCGAACTGCTGCAGTCGTGCGGGCCGGGCCCGCACCGTGCCGAGCTGCTGCGACGCGATCCCGAGGCGCGCACGCGTCGCCGAGTCGGCGAAGATCGTCGGGATGTCGGGCCAGACGCCGAGCGTCTCGCGCACGCCCGGGAACCGCGCGCCCCAGATGCCCTGCGACACCCGCGCGCGCTCGGTGCACACGTCCTCCGGCGCTTCGAAGGCCTTGACGGCCAGCGTGCGCACGTGCCCGGCCTCGTCCGGCGCGCCCTCGAGCACGACGTAGTCGCCGCTCGACACGCCCAGCAGGCTCAGCGAGAGAGCACTCATGAGGCACACGTCGCGCTCCGTCGACGACGTGTCGGCGAGCGTCACGCGCAGGGTCAGCGAGTTCGGCGCGCCCAGCACCCTGTCCGACCAGCGCTGCCGCTTCACCGTGACGGGGCGGATGCGCACTTCCTCCCCCGCTTCGAGGCCGAGCCCCATGCGCAGCACGTGGTCGATCTCGATGGCCTCACGGGGAATCGCCTCGGCGTCGTCATCGCGCAGCACCGTGGCGATCGCGCGCGGGGCGCGGTCGCCCGCGAGCTCGCGCAGAGCCTCGGATGTGAGCTCGACGTTGCGCGGGCGGCCGAGGGCGCGGTCCATCTCCTCACCGAGCCGCACGACCGACCGGCCGCGCCGCTCGAGGAAGTCGTTCGAACGGCCGGCGATCGCGACCACCGTGCCGTCGTCGTCGCGCGAGATGATGCGCGCATCGATGAGCGATCCGTACCGCCTCGGCGGCGCGCCGATCTCGTCGGGCCGGTCCCAGAGCGGGTTGTGGTCCGCGACGAGCCCCGCTTCGCGGAGCACGTCGGTCGAGGCGAGCGGATCGGCTCGGCGTTCGACGATCTCCTCCGGGCTGGACCCGAGAACGACCGCCGCACGCGGATCGGCGCCGATGCGCGCGAGCACCGAGGCCTGATCGGCGAACCACCGCGACGGCGCAATGCCGTCGGGCCGCTCCTGGCCGGCGACGCCCATCACCCATGCGCCCTCCTCGCCCGCGAGGAAGCCATCGCGCGAGACGTACGCGTACGCCCCGGGCAGCTGCTCGCCGGTCTCCAGCAGGATCGGCGTCTCGACCCACACCCGGCGATAGGCCGAGGCCTCCGATTTGTCGATCTCCCGCAGCTGCTGGTCATCGAGCAGCTGCAGCGCCATCTCCGACACGGCTCCGGGTTCGGGGACGATCGTCGCCGGAACGTAGCCGAGGGGCGACACGAACGAGCAGAACCCCGGGATCATGCCCTCGACGCGCGCGCGGATCGACGGAACCACGAGCGGCACAGAACTCGGGCCGAACTTGTGGCGCAGCTGCGACGGTGCGGCGTTCGAACCGATCGCGAGAACCGGCACCCGCGGGTCCGCGCCGATGCCGTACGTCTCTTCGAGAACGGTCGACAGATGCGGGAACGCCGTCGTCGACAGGCGGCGGATCGACCGCTCGGCGACACTCAGGGCGACCCGGCAGGTCGCGAGCCGCTGCCGGTGGTCCGAGCGCCACGCGAGCGCATCGCCCTCGCGATCCCGGATCTCCCAGATCGCATCCTGCGTGATGACGACCGAGGCATCGGGGCGCCGTCCGGGATACGTCAGCGGAAGCGCGCGCGGGGCGCTCGAGGCGTCGAACGGGTCCGTCGAGGAGTCTTGCGGCATGGCCGCCAGCTTACCGACGGGAGCGGCGCTACGTGTTTCCGAAGAGCTTGCGGATCTCTTCCATGTCGGGCTCGCTCTCGGCGGGCGCGGGCGCGCCCAGTCCGAAACCGGATCCGGTCGGCGCCTGCACGGGCGCCTCGGGCGCGGCGGCGCGCTTGGCGGGGTTGCCCGAGCGGCCGCCCTGGTACTTGCCCTTGTTCTTCTTGCCGCGCTTGGCCGATGCTCCCGGCTTCTGCCCCGGCATCGCCCCCATGCCCGGGATGCCCGCACTCTCGCCGCGCGCGACCTTCTTCATCATCTTCGCGGCCTGCTCGAAGCGGTTCACGAGCTGGTTGATGTCGGTGACCGTCACGCCCGATCCGCGCGCGATGCGGGCGCGCCGGGAACCGTTCAGGATCTTCGTGTTCTGTCGCTCTGCCGGCGTCATACCGCGGATGATGGCCTCGGTGCGGACGATCTCCGACTCGTCGAAGTTCTCGAGCTGCTGCTTCATCTGCCCGCCCATGCCGGGAAGCATGCCGAGCATCTTCTTCATCGAGCCCATCTTCTTGAGCTGCTGCATCTGCTCGAGGAAGTCGTCGAGGGTGAAGGCCTCTTTCGCGAGCTTGTCGGCGACCCGGCGGGCCTCGTCCTCGTCGAATGCCGCCTGCGCCTGCTCGATGAGGGTGAGCACGTCACCGAGGTCGAGGATGCGGCTCGCCATGCGGTCGGGGTGGAAGTCCTCGAGCGCGTCGAGGCTCTCGCCGTTCGAGGCGAAGATGATCGGCCGCCCCGTGACGGAGGCGACCGACAGTGCGGCACCGCCGCGCGCGTCGCCGTCGAGCTTCGAGAGCACGACGCCCGTGAAGTCGACGCCCTCCTGGAAGGCCTTCGCCGTGTTCACCGCGTCCTGACCGATCATCGAGTCGATGACGAACAGGACCTCGTCGGGCTCGGTCGCTCTGCGGATCTTCGACGCCTGGCGCATGAGCTCTTCGTCGACGCCGAGCCGGCCGGCGGTGTCGATGATCACGATGTCGTGCAGCTTCTGGCGCGCGTACTCCACGCCCGCCTTCGAGACCTTCACCGGATCTCCCGTGCCGTTTCCGGGCTCGGGCGCGAACACCGCGGCGCCGGCCTGCTCGCCGACGACCTGGAGCTGGTTCACGGCGTTCGGACGCTGCAGGTCGGCCGCGACCAGCACCGGCGTGTGGCCATCGGAACGGAGCTTCTTCGCGAGCTTGCCCGCGAAGGTCGTCTTACCGGATCCCTGCAGACCCGCGAGCATGATCACCGTGGGCGGGTTCTTCGCGAACTGCAGCTTGCGCTGCTCGCCGCCGAGGATCTTCACGAGCTCCTCGTTGACGATCTGCACGACCTGCTGGGCAGGGTTCAGCGCCTTGTTGACCTCATCGCCGAGCGCGCGCTCGCGCACATCCGCGGTGAACTGCTTGACGACCTCGAGCGCGACGTCGGCGTCGAGGAGCGCGCGACGGATCTCGCGGACGGTGCCGTCGACGTCGGAGGCCGACAGGCGTCCCTTCGTGCGGAGGTTCTTGAATGTCTCGACGAGACGGTCGGAGAGCGTGCCGAAAGTAGCCATGGTGGCCCCATTCTACGCGAGCGGGCGGGGTCCGATCGTCAGCCGGCCGCGGCGAGCGCGCGCTCCAGGTGCGCCGCGAGCGGGCCGGCGCCGGCCCCGCTCGCCGCCCACGAGCGGATCGCCGTGATCACGGCAGCGCCGTAGGCTCCCCCGCGCACGTCAGCGGACATCGCTTCACTGCCCTCCCGCCGCAGGGCCCGCGCGGCGAGCGACGCGATCCGCCACATCCTCAGGGCCGACTCGCGCTCGAGCTGCTCGTCGAGCCTCATCGCCTCGGTGTGGGCGATGGCGAGCGCGAGCGCGTCGGGCACGAACCCGTCGGCGATCCCGCGCACTGCTTCGTCCACGGCGCTGCCCGCCTCGACGGCGTCGTGCGCCGCAGCGATGCGCTCATCGAGGGATCCCCACAGCAGATCGGCCTTGCTCGCGGCGTAGTTGAAGAAGCTCGACCGGCCGATGCCCGCGCGCAGCGCGATGTCGGTCACGCTCGTGCGGTCATAGCCGCGCTCGAGGAACAGCTCGCACGCGGCCTCGGCCAGCATCTCTCGCGAGATGGCCTTCGGCCGGCCGGGCCTTCCTGTCGTCGACGCCACGGGTCCAGCGTATGTCGCGGCGCGCGCCGCGTGAGGGACTACGCTTTATTGGACGCAGTCCACTTATTCGAGGAGATGTGATGATCGAGACGGTCGAGCCGGGCTACAGCCCGGATCTGGTGGAGTACCGCACGGGATGGGAGCTGCAGCAGCGCATCCATGACGAGGTGGTCTCGGGCGCGCGCCCCGAGACGCTCATCCTGCTCGAGCACGCCTCCGTCTTCACTGCGGGTTCGCGCACTGCGCAGCACGAGCGGCCCCACGGCGGCGACATTCCCGTCATCGACGTCAACCGCGGCGGGAAGATCACCTGGCACGGCCCGGGGCAGCTCGTCGGATATCCGATCGTGCGGGTGTCGCGAGACGACGTCGTCGCCTATGTGCGCCGCCTGGAACGCATGCTGATCGAGCTCGTCGCGGCGTACGGCATCGAGGGCGCGCAGATCGACGGCCGATCGGGCGTATGGGTCGCGCGCGACGGCGGGTGGAACAAGATCGCGGCGATCGGCGTGCGCGTCGAGCGGTCGGTGGCGATGCACGGCTTCGCGCTCAACTGCAACAACGCTCTGGATCCGTACGGCGCCATCGTCCCGTGCGGGATCTCCGACGCGGGCGTCACGTCGATCGCGCACGAGACGGGGCGCGACGTCGCGCCGCGCGACATCGCCGCCGACGCCGCGCGCGCGTTCGCCCGCGCCTTCGAGGAGGTGCCCGCATGAGCGCCACCGCGCCCGGCGGTCGCAAGCTGCTGCGCCTCGAGGTGCGCAACGCGCAGACGCCGATCGAGAAGAAGCCCGAATGGATCAAGACCCGCGTGCGCCAGGGCCCCGAGTATCAGGCGCTGCACTCGCTCGTGAAGAGCGAAGACCTGCACACCGTGTGCCAGGAGGCCGGCTGCCCGAACATCTTCGAGTGCTGGGAGGACCGGGAGGCGACCTTCCTCATCGGCGGATCCCAGTGCACGAGGCGCTGCGACTTCTGCCAGATCGACACCGGCAAGCCCGACGCGTACGACACGGATGAGCCGCGCCGCGTCGCGGAATCGGTGCGCCGGATGGAGCTGCGCTACGCGACGGTCACCTCGGTCGCGCGCGACGATCTCGAGGACACCGGTGCGTGGCTGAACGCCGAGACGGTGCGACTTATCCACGAGCTGAATCCGAACACGGGCGTCGAACTGCTCGCGAACGAGCACAACGGCGATCCGCGGTTCCTCGATGTGATCTTCGACGCGCGGCCCGAGGTCTTCGCACACAACCTCGAGACCGTTCCGCGGGTCTTCCGCCGCATCCGCCCCGCTTTCGACTATGACCGGTCGCTCGGCGTCATCACGCAGGGACACGACGCCGGACTCATCACGAAGTCGAACCTGATCCTGGGCATGGGCGAGGAGCCCGACGAGGTGGTGCAGGCCCTGCAGGACCTGCGGGACGCCGGGTGCGACATCATCACGCTCACCCAGTACCTGCGCCCCTCGCCCCGGCACATGCCGGTGGCCCGCTGGGTCAAGCCCGACGAGTTCGTCGAGCTCAAGCAGGTCGCCGAGCGCATCGGGTTCCTCGGCGTGCTCGCCGGCCCGCTCGTGCGCTCGTCGTACCGCGCCGGCCGGCTCTGGGCGCATTCGATGCGGGAGAAGGGCCGCGAGATCCCCGCCCATCTGCAGCACATCGCCGACAGCGCGCCGGCCGAGTTCGCTCAGGCGGTTTAGGGGTATTCTGGGGGATGGTCCATTTCTGGACACCATCCAAGTACTTCGTCCCGAAGGGGATCCATGCGTTCGCTCCGTCGTGCCCTGCCCGTTGCCGTTCTCGCTTCCGCGGCCCTTCTCGCCTCCGGGTGCGCGGCGGAGACCGACGCCCCCTCGGGCGACGCCGGCGAGACCTCGACGGGCGGCACGCTCGTCTACGCGACGGGAGACGCGGAGCCCACCTGCTTGGATCCCCACGTGGGCGGGAACTATCCGCAGGGACTGATCTCGACGCAGTACCTCGAGCCGCTGTTCGGGCGCGACGCCGACGGCCAGATCGTGCCGTGGCTCGCCGAGTCGGCAGACGTCTCGGACGACGGCCTGACGTGGACGATCACGCTGCGCGACGACATCTCGTTCACCGACGGCACGCCCTTCGACGCCGAAGCGGTGAAGGCGAACATCGAGCACCTGCAGGACCCCGACACGGCCAGCTCGACCGGCTACCTCTCGGTCAAGGAGGTCAGTGACATCGAGGTGGTCGACGAGACCCACGTCGCACTGCACCTCGAGTCGCCGAAGTCGTCGCTGCTCGAGGTGCTCAGCCAGCAGTGGTCGGCCATGCAGTCGCCCGCCGGCATCGAGCGCGGCATGGAGGAGAACTGCCGGGCGCCGATCGGCACGGGGCCGTTCATCGTCGAGAGCTGGACGCCCCAGCAGTCGGTGACGATGACCCGCAACGACGACTACGTGCCGACCAACCCCGAGCTCGACCACGACGGCGGCGCACTCGTCGAGGCGCTCGAGTGGCGTTTCATCCCCGACGCGGCGACCCGTCAGGCCGCGCTCGCATCGGGCGAGGTCAATGTCATCGACAACCCGCTGCCGACCGATATCGCCGCCGCCGATGCCCAGGGCCTCACGCACATCGATGCGCCGCGCCCGGCCGCCGCGAACCGCATCGAGCTGAACTCGAGCCAGGCGCCGTTCGACGACCGCGACGTGCGCGAGGCGTTCATCCGCGCCGCCGACCCGAGCCCCGGCATCGAAACGCTCTTCGCGGGCACGGCGACGCGGTCGTTCTCGGTGCTCTCGAGCGCCGAGCCGTTCGCGCTGAGCGACGAGGAGCTGTTCCGCACCGATGTCGACGAGGCGAACGACCTGCTCGACGCCGCCGGCTGGACGAGCCGCGACGACGACGGCGTACGCACGAAGGACAGCGAGCGGCTCACGGTGCGCTTCCCCGTCTCCACGAATCAGTCGACGGCGGCCGAGCAGTCGCTCTTCGAGCAGATCCAGGCGAACACGGCGGAGGTCGGGTTCGATGTCGACCTGCAGCCGACCGATCTGTCGACCTGGTACGGCGCGCTCGCGGCGCACGAGTACGAGGCGGTCTCCGCACCGTACACGACCGTCGGCCCCGACGTGCTGCGCATCCTGTACCACTCCGACGGCACCATCCCCGCGCCGAGCGGATACTTCGCCAACAACGCGCAGCTGACGGATGCCGACCTCGACCAGCTGCTGACCGACGCGCTCGCCACGACCGACGCCGATGAGCGCGCGGACCTCTACACGCAGGCGCAGCGCATCGTGCTCGACAGCTTCACGGTGCTGCCGCTGTACGACCAGCAGAACCACTTCCTGACGAACGGCGTCGAGGGCGTGACCACGCTGCACACGATCTCGACCCCGACGTTCGTGAACGCGGCGCTCACCGACTGATGTCCGCCGTCGCCCGGTGGGTCGCCGCGAAGATCGGGGCGGCGATCCTCGTCGTGTGGATCGTCGCCACGCTCGTGTTCTTCGCGCTGCGGCTGTCGGGCGACCCTCTCGAGGCGATCCTCGGCGGCCCGGGCTCGCAGGCGGGTGAGGAGACGGTGCAGGCGGCGATCGAGGCGTATGCGCTCGACCAGCCTCTGGCCTGGCAGTACCTGCTGCAGCTGAAAGACATCGCCACGCTGCAGCTCGGCGATTCGTTCGCCCGGCGTCAGCCGGTCGCGGATCTCCTCGCCGCGCAGCTCCCGCGAACGCTCGCGCTCGCCGCGATCTCGCTCGCGGTCGCATGGATCATCGCCGTGACGGGATCCATCGTCCAGGCGGCATCGCGCGGGCGCGCCGGCATCGTCGTCGGCGTCGTCATGCGCGGCCTCGAGATCGTGGCGAGCGTGATGCCGCAGTTCTGGCTCGGCGCCGTGCTGATCATGATCTTCTCCTCGGGGCTCGGCTGGCTCCCCGCGACGAGCGCCGGTTCGGGCGCGACCGCCCTCGTCATGCCCGTCGTCACGCTCGCGATCCCGATCGCGGGGTTCCTCTCGCAGGTCTCGCGCGATGCGCTCGACGAGGCGGATGCGGCGCCGTTCGCCGTCACGGCCCGCGCCCGCGGTGCGGGCGAGATCCGCGTGCTGCTGCGGCACACGCTGCGCCACGCGAGCCTGCCCGCGATCGCCCTGTCGGGCTGGGCGTTCGGCAATCTGCTGTCGGGCGCCGTCGTCGTCGAGGTGCTGTTCGCCCGCCCCGGCCTCGGGCGCCTGCTGCAGGAGGCGGCCCTCTCCCGCGACGTGCCCGTCGTCATCGGCGCCGTCGTCGTCGTCGCGCTGATGTACGTGATCGTGGTGACCCTGACCGACGTCATCGAGCTCGCCGCGGATCCGCGCCTGCGCCGACGCACGCGCCGCGTCGGGCCGCCCGAGATCGTGGTCGGATCATGAGGCCGCTGGGCGTCTCCGCGTCCGCCGCGGCGGGCGTCGTCCTGCTGATCCTCGTCGCGGTGTGCGCGCCCGCTCTCCTCGCTCCCGGCGATCCGCTCGCCGTGTCGCCGACCGAGGGGTTTCTCGCTCCGAGCCTCGCCCATCCGCTCGGCACCGACGAGTCGGGGCGCGGCGTCTACACCCGCATCGTGCACGGTGCCCGTGCGTCGGCGGGCATCGGGGTCGCCGCGACGGCGATCGGCGTGGGGCTCGGAATCGTCATCGGATTCGTCTGCGGCCTCGGACCGCGAGCGGTCGATACCGCGCTCACGCGCGTCGTCGAGGTGCTCTATGCCCTCCCCACCCTCGTCATGGCGCTGCTGTTCGTCGCGGTGATCGGGCCGGGCCCGACCAGTTCGATCCTCGCCATCGGCCTCGCGACCGCCCCGGGATACGCGCGCATGGTGCGCACGCGCGTGCGCCAGGTCGCCCGCAGCGACTACGTGGCCTACGCGCGGCATGAGGGCGTCACGAGCACCGCCGCGTTCGGCCGCCACGTGCTGCCGAACACGCTGTGGCCGCTCATCGCGATGATCACGCTCGGCGTCGGGCAGGCCATCGTGTGGGTGTCGGCGCTGAGCTTCCTCGGCCTCGGTGCCGAACCGCCCTCGCCCGAGTGGGGATCGATGCTCAACGCGGGCCGCATCTACCTGGCGACGGCGTGGTGGATGACGCTGTTCCCCGGCCTCGCGATCATCGTCACGGCCATCGCGCTCACGGTGCTCGGCCGCCGCCTGTCGAAGGGAACCGCATGAACAGGCTGCTCGAGGTGCGCGAGCTCAGCGTGTCGCTCGCCGGGGCGGGCGAGGTCGTCTCGCGGGTCTCGCTCGACGCGCGCGCCGGCGAGGTGCACGGCATCGTCGGCGAATCCGGCGCCGGCAAGTCGGTGCTCGCGCGCACACTCCTCGGCCTCACGCAGCAGGATCCGCGCGCCCGGGTGGCGGCGGCCGAGCTGACCGTCGACGGACGGAACATGCGGCGCGCCGGGCAGCGAGCGTGGCGCGCACTGCGGGGCGGCGAGAGCTCGCTCGTCCTGCAGGACGCGCTGCAGTCGCTGGATCCGCTGCGCACCGTTCAGGCGGAGGTCGGTGAGACGCTCGCCGTGCGGCGCACGCCGCGGTCCGAGCGGCGTCCGAGGATCCTCGATGCGCTCGCACGCGCCGGGCTCGCGAACGCCGAGTCCCTCCTCGGGCATCGTTCGGGCGAGCTGTCGGGAGGCATGCGCCAGCGCGTGCTGATCGCGTCGGCCATCGTCGGCGGCGCGCGGCTGATCATCGCCGACGAACCGACGACCGCGCTCGATGCGACCGTCGCCGTGCGGGTTCTCGAGCTGCTCCGCTCCCTCGCCGCCGACGGCGCCGCTGTGATCTTCATCACTCACGACCTCGCCGCGGTGCGCCGCATCGCCGACCGCGTGACGGTGCTCGAGCGCGGACGCGCCGTGGAGCAGGGCCCCGCGGAACGGGTGCTGCGCGCCCCTGCGCACCCGACGACGCGGGCGCTCCTCGCGGCGATCCCGCACGGCCCGAAGCCCGTGCCCGCTTCCCCCGGCGACGTCGTGCTCGAGGCCGAGCACCTGACCCGTCGGTACGGAACCGCACGCGCCGTCGACGACGCGTCGCTCCGCCTGCGCGCGGGCGAGACGCTCGGGATCGTCGGCGAGTCCGGGTCGGGCAAGTCGACCCTCGCACGCCTGCTCATCGGCGCGGAGCGGCCCGACGGCGGGACGACCTCTCTGCCGGGCGATCCGACCGTGCGGCTCGTTCCGCAGGATCCGCTCGGGTCGTTCGACCCGCGCCACTCGGTGCGGCGCATCCTCGAGCTCTCGCGGCGCGGCACGGGGCCGACGAGCGGCGAGCTGCTGACGCAGGTCGGGCTCGAGGCGGCTCTGCTCGACCGTCGCCCCGCCCGCCTTTCGGGCGGTCAGCGCCAGCGCGTTGCGATCGCCCGAGCGCTCGCGGCCGATCCGCACGTGCTCGTGCTCGACGAGCCCGTCTCGGCGCTCGACGTCACCACGCAGGCGGGCATCCTCGACCTGCTCGCCGACCTGCAGCGTCGCGAACGCCTCGCGATGGTGTTCATCTCGCACGACCTCGCCGTGGTGCGGCGCGTGGCCGACCGCGTCGCGGTCATGCAGGCGGGGCGGATCGTCGAGACGGGACCCACGGAGCAGGTCTACGCCGATCCCGACCAGCGGGTCACCCGCGAACTGATCGCGGCGTCGGGCCCGCGCTAATCGGCGTTGGTCGCCGACTGCACCGTGCCATCGCTCGCGAAGTTCACGAGCAGCACGTCGTCGGCCTCGTCGGGGTCGAGCGCGTACTCGAGCACCGCGAACGGGTCGTCACCGCCGTGCTCGTCGGCGAGGATCGTCATGCTCATCAGCTCGAGCGACCGGATGATGTCGACCGGCGCGTCGCCCGACACGTCGACCAGGATCTGCGCGATCTCGTCGCCGTAGCGCTCGGTCATCATCAGGATGAACTCGGTCACGTCGCTCGCACGGTTGTCGACCTCGGTGAGCATGAAGTCGCGAGCGCGCCGGTCGATCTCGTCGAGCGCGGTCATCACATCCGACCTACGTTGGCAGACACCCATCACCCCGCCGGAAGGACTGCCATGGGCCGACGCACCCTCCTGGCCCTCGCCGGGCTCGGCGGGATCCTCGCCGGGGCGGC
>DHCFD07801__coassemble_1450_pt1 | contig 15351 bp, 10 predicted proteins | sample DHCFD07801__metabat2_low_PE_023 | metagenome-assembled genome bin DHCFD07801
AGCTCGTGTTCCTCTCGTCGTTCTCCGGAGGCGAGGTCTTCCGCAGCGGCATGACGTATCGGCGCGGCTTCGGCAGGATCTTCTTCTTCAGCCCCGGCGACCAGGACTACCCCGTCTACCACCAGAAGGAGGTGCGACGGGTGCTCGCGAACGGCGTCGAATGGGCGAAGACCGTGCGGCCGGAGCGCACTGATCCGGTGCTGCTGCGCTACGACCGCGAGGACTTCTACAACGGCCGGGGCTACCAGGGGGCGATGGAGAATTGAGCGCGTTCCGCACCGTCGATCACGGCGGACCGATTCGGCTCGTGCAGGTCGGGGCCGGCGGGATGGGGCGCGCCTGGCTGCGCACCATCGCCGAGGATCCGGACGTCGAGCTCGTCGGGCTCGTCGATCTGGACCTCGACGCCGCGCGCACGGCGCTGGCCGAGGCGGGGATCCGGGGTGACATCGCGCTCGGCACCCGCGTTTCCGCGGTCGCTGCGGAGGCGGGCGCCGACGCGGTCGTGAACGTCACGATCCCCGAGGCCCACCTGCCGGTGAACCGGGAGGCGCTCGCCGCGGGGCTCCCCGTTCTGTGCGAGAAGCCGGCCGCCCCCATGATCGCCGACGCGTTCCGCCAGGCCGCCGCGTCCGAGGCGCACGGCGAGCTGCTCATGATCAGCCAGTCGCGGCGCTACTTCGCCGCGCTCGATGCCGTGCGGGCCCTGCTGCCGACCATCGGCGCGGTCTCGAGCGTGTCGACGCGGTTCCTCCGGGAGGCGCACTTCCCCGGGTTCCGCGAGGAGATGGCGCATCCGCTGCTCATCGACATGGCGATCCACCAGTTCGACGTGGCGCGGGCGCTCGTCCCGGCCGAGCCGGTCTCGGTCGTCTGCGACGAGCACAACCCCTCCTGGAGCTGGTTCGACGGGGCGGCGGACGCGCACGCGGTCTTCCGCTTCGCGGACGGCGCCCGGTACGTCTTCACCGGCAGCTGGGTGGCCGTCGGCGAGCAGACGTCGTGGAACGGCGAGTGGCGCATCGACGGGGAGGGCGGCACGATCCGGTGGGACGGCGAGGACGCGGTGACGCTCGTCCGAGCCGGCGTGCGCGATGCGCCCGAGCGCATCGAGGTGCCGGGCGGGGTTCCCGAGCAGATCTCCGGATCCCTGAAGGAGTTCGTCGCGGCGCTGCGCAGCGGGCAGAGCCCCGAGAGCACGGCGCTGGCGAACATCCACAGTCTCGCCATGGTGTTCTCGGCGACGCGTGCGGCGGACACGGGCGAGCGCGTCGACATCGAGGGGGTGCGGCGCCAGGCGCTCGCCGACGCGATCGCGACGGAGCAGGATTCGGAGGTCATCGCACGCCTTCGCGAGCTCTGACGCCGCCTCCGGCGCGCCCTCCTGATGCAGAACGACGGCAGATCCGTCCAATTCCCCGTGACCCGCGCGGCGCGGAGCGGAACAGGAACGGATCTGCCGTCGTTGTGCGGTGTCGGGTCAGCCCGCGAGGATCACCTCTGCCTCGCTGAAGAACTGGTCGACGGCGGCGTCGACCGTGATGGTGCCGAGGCCGAGCTCCTTGCCGATGTCCCAGAACTTCTGCTCGAGGGATCCGTAGCCCGCCACGGGCACGGGCGGGGCGTCGCCGATGCGGTCCTGGACCGAGTCGATGTAGTCGGCGACGAGCTGGTCGGGCCCTTCGAGGCTCGCCCCTTCGAGCTTCGTGTCCGATGCGGGGAACCCGACGGACGTGCCGAAGATCTCACCGGCTTCCGGGCTGTTGACGACGTAGTCGAGGAAGATCGCCGCGGCTTCGGGGTGCTCGCTCGACGACGACACCGCCATCTGCAGGCCGGCCTGGCGGTACAGATCCTGACCGCCCTCGACATCGAGGGGCGGTGCGGCGATCGAGATGCTCGATGCGCCGGAATCACCGAGGTACGACGCGATGAAGTTGCTCCAGCTCGCCTCGCTCGCCGTGAGGTTGCCGCCGAAGCCCGAGACGGGGTTGATCTCCTCGAGGCTCTGCTGGGGAACGACGACGCCGTCGCGGTCGGCGGCACCTGACTCCCAGAACTCAGCGAGCTGCTCCTTCGTGAACCCGAGCTCGCCGTCGTCGGTGTAGAGGTTCCCGCCCTCGGCGCGCAGCACGTTCTCGAAGTTCTGGATGCGCTGCGTGAGGTCGGTGCCGCCGTAGATCTCGCCGTCCGTGGCCTCGGTCACCTCCGCCATCCACTCCGAGTAGTCCTCGTAGCTCGTGCCGCCCTCGTACGGCTCGATGCCGTACTCGTCGAGGATGTCGTCGTTCAGGAACACGGCCCACGTGCTGTAGCCGATCGGCAGGGAGTACTGCACGCCGTCGAGCTCGCCCGTGCCGACGAGCCCGTCGTCGATCGCATCGGTCGAGACGTACTCGCTGTACTCGCTGAGGTCGGCGAGCAGTCCGTTCTCGGCGTACTGGCGCAGGTAGGTGTCGGAGAACTGCCACACATCGGGCAGGCCGCCGCCGGCGGCCTCGGTCTGGCGCTTCTCCCAGTACGCGGGGAAGTCGGTGAACGAGCCCTTGATCGTGATGTTCGGGTACTCCTCGTTGAACGCGGCGATGAGCTCGTCGTAGCGCTGCGCACGATCGTCGTTGCCCCACCAGGTGAACGTCAGCTCGACCTCGTCGCCCGGCTCGTAGTCGCCGCCTCCGCTGCCGCCTGCGCAGCCCGCGAGGGCGACTGATGCCACGGCCAGGATGCCGACCGAGATGTATGTGCTCTTCCGCATGGAATTCCTCTCAGAACAACGTTGTTCGGCCCGGCTCGGAACGACCGGAGCCATTGGGAGAACGCTTTCCAGAGGATGATACGGCGTTCTTAAAACGTTTCACAAGATGGCGTGCCGCGACCGTTGCGGAGTCGTGATGTTCGAGTGGGCCGGTAGGTTCGGTGCGTGAGCCTTTCGTCCGGCGGTGCACAGCCGCAGAAGACCGCACCCCTGACCGCACCCTCCCCGAACGCCGTCCGAGTGAGCGCGCCCTCGCCCGTCACCGGAACGCCGCTCGAGATGGGTGATCCCGACGATGCCGCGCAGCGCATCCAGCTCACGAGCCGGTTCGTGACGGCGGACGGCCGCCCGTGGATCCCCGTGATGGGCGAATACCACTTCAGCCGCGACGTGCCCGATCGCTGGGCGCGGGAGCTGCGCAAGATGAAGGCCGGCGGGATCAGCGTGCTCGCCACGTACGTGCTCTGGAACATTCACGAAGACGTGGAGGGCGAGGTGCGGTGGGACGGGCACCGCGACGTGCGGCGCTTCATCGAGCTGGCAGACGCCATCGGCCTGAAGGTGATGCTGCGGATCGGGCCGTGGGCGCACGGCGAATCCCGCAACGGCGGGTTCCCCGACTGGCTGCAGGCGCTTCCGATCGCGCATCGCTCGAACGATCCGGCGTATCTCGAGCTCACCGAGCGCTGGTACCGCGCGATCGCAGAGCAGACGCGCGGACTGTTCCATACGCCGGAGAACCCGGCGGGCCCGATCATCGGCATCCAGGTCGACAACGAGCTGTACGACAGCGGGCCGCATCTCGCGACCCTGCGCGACCTCGCCGAGTCGGTGGGGATGCGCGCGAGCCTGTGGACGGCAACGGGCTGGGGCGGCGCAGAGCTGCCCGAGGGCCGTGTGTTGCCGGTGTACGCCGGCTACTCGGATGGGTTCTGGGAAGAGGAGACGACCGGATGGCCCGCGTTCGGCGTCATGCACTTCACCTACAGCACCGTGCGCGATGACCTCACCGTCGGTGCCGACCTGCGGCACGACGACGCGGTCGCCTCCGCCGACGCGGCGCTCGGGGCGGATGATCCGTGGCCGTACGTCACCTGCGAACTGGGCGGCGGAATGGCCGTGGCATACCACCGGCGACCGCTCGTCGACCCCGACGACGTCGCGGCCCTCGCGCTGACGAAGATCGGCAGCGGGTCGGCCTGGCAGGGCTACTACATGTACCACGGCGGCACGCAGGTGAGCGGCCGCACGTCGACTCTGCAGGAGTCGCACGAGACGGGATACCCGAACGACGTGCCCGTGCGCGACTACGACTTCTTCGCGCCGCTCGGCGCGGTCGGGAGCGAGCGCCCCCACTTCCACAAGCTGCGCCAGCAGCACCTGATGCTCGACGCGTTCGGCACGGCGCTGGCGCAGACGGCGGCGACGATCCCCGAGCAGCGCGAGGGCGGCCCGCGGTGGGCGGTGCGATCCGACGGCGAACGGGGCTTCCTCTTCGCGAACAACCACCAGCCGGCGGTCGCGGCGCTGCCGGCGCTCGACGACGTGCAGTTCGCCGTCGAATTCGACGACGCGCGGGTGAGCGTTCCGTCGGAACCCGTCACTCTGCCCTCGGGCGCGTACGTCGTCTGGCCGCTCCGCCAACGCATCGGCACGCTGACATCGGTGACCGCGACCGCTCAGCTCATCACGCAGTTCGACGGCGATCGTGGACCGGTGGTGCTTCTGGCCGCGACGCCCGGCATCGGCGTCGAGATCCAGGTCGAGGGCGTCGGCGCCTCCGCCGTCTCAGGCGCGTCCGTCCGCGCGCAGGACGACGTGCTCGTGCTGCGGCCCGACGCGGACCCGGGGCTCGGCTGCGAGGTCGTGATCGCGGGCACCACGCTGGTGATCCTGGATCGGGACACCGCGGAATCCGTGTGGCGCGGAGACATCGACGGACGCGATTCCGTCGTGATCTGGCACGGTAGCGGGTGGTTCGAGCACGGGTTCCGCGCCGTGCTCGAAGACCGCGCGTCGTCGATCGATGTCTGGCCGCCGCTGGGCGAGGGATCCACGGTCGACGGCCCCGGAACCGTGTTCTCGCGATACGCCGTTCCGGCCGGTGCCGAGGCGGTCCCGCTCAAGGTTCCGCCGATCGGCGCCGCCCCGACGCTTCCGCCCCGGCGCGGCGGATCCGCGGGTCGGCTGTCGGCCCCGACCGATGCCGACTTCGCGCGCGCGGCCGCGATCGATCTCGTCGTTCCGTCGCGCGCGTTCGGCGCGGAATCGGCGATCCTGTCGCTCGACTGGCGCGGGGATGTCGTCCGCGCCTTCATCGGCGACGAGCTGATCGCCGATCAGTTCTGGTACGGCCGCAGCCTCGAGATCGACCTCGAGCCGCACCGCGAAGCTCTTGCTGACGTGCCGCTGACGCTTCGCGCATTCGCCTGGGCGCCCGACACCGAGGTCTACGTCGACGCGCGCATTCGGCCCGAAGCGGACGAGCCCGTGCTCGAGATCCGCTCAGCGGTGGTGACGGCCGCGTCGACGCAGACGTTCGTGTAGGGGAGCGCCTAGAGGCGCGGGCGCGCCGTGGATCCGCGCACGACGAGCTCGAACGGGAGGTTCGTGCTCGCGGGCAGCGGCGCGTCCTCGAGCTCGGCCATCAGCAGATCGACGGCGAGCGCGCCCTGGCTGCGCGGGTGCTGAGCGATCGTCGTCAGGTCGAAGAACTCGGCCGCGTCGTGGCCGTCGAGCCCGATGATCGACACATCGTGCGGCACCTCGAGCCCGAGGTCGCGGGCGGCGAGGATCGCGCCGAACGCCATCTCGTCGCTCGCCGTGAAGATCGCGGTGGGCCGGTCGGGCGCCCCGAGCAGCTGCTTAGCCGCCCGGTAGGCGCCTTCCATCGTGAAATCGGCGCCGATGAACCGCGCGGCCTCGATGCCGGCGGCCTCGGTCGCCGAGACGAATCCGCGCCGTCGTTTGACCGGCATATGGAAATCGGCGTCGCTCGCCTCATTGCCGCCGATGTGCGCGATCGAGGTGTGGCCGAGCGCGAGCAGGTGCTCGGTGGCGAGGCGCGCGGCCGCATAGTCGTCGATCTGCAGGGTGCGGATCCCCGGGATCGGGCCGCCCACGCCGACGATCGGCTTTCCGAGCGCATGCAGGCGCGAGACCTCGGTCTCGTCGAGCTCGAGCGACACCGCGATCACGGCGTCGACGCGCTGCCGCAGCAGGAACGTCTCGAACACGTCGCGGCGCTCGGTGCCGTCACCCTCGAGGTTGTAGAGGGTGACGTCATAGCCGGATCCCATCAGCCGCTGCTGCGCGCCGGCGAGCACCTGCGTGAAGAACCAGCGGTCGAGGAACGGCAGCACGATGCCGACGTTGCGGTTGCGTCCGGTCGCGAGTGTGGAGGCCGCCTGCGAGACGACATAGCCGAGCTCCTGCGCCGCCGCGAGCACGCGCTCGCGCGTGCGGGGCGACACGGATCCGCGCCCCGACAGGGCCCGGGAGACGGTCGCGCTCGACACGCCCGCGGCGTCGGCGACCTCGGCGATGTTCACCCGTCCATCCTCTCACTGATCCCGCCCCGGCCCGGGGCGCACGAGTACGGCAGCCCGCGCGGGTCCCCGACGCAGAACTACGGCAGATCGGGCCGGATTCCGCGGAACCCGCGGCAATCCTGCCTGCGGTCGGCCGATGTGCCGTACTCCTGCATCGGCCGACGGGGCGGGCTGCCGTAGTTATGCTCGGGCGGCCAGCCAGACGGCGGTGTCGGCGGGCAGCTCGCGGCCGGTCACCTCGGCCGATGCGGCCAGGATCTCGCCCTCCGGCAGCGGCACCGGGGCGTCTGCCAGGTTCGCCATCACCGTCACGTCTCCGTTCCGGAACGCCAGGGTGCCGGCGGGGGAGTCGAGCCATTCCAGCGATCCGGTGCCGAGCGCGCGCTCGCGGCGCAGCCGCAGCAGCGTGCGGTACAGCTCGAGCGTCGAGCCCGCGACACCGGCCTGAGCATCGCGCGCGTACGACCCCCACGACTCCGGCTGCGGCAGCCACGTGCGGCCGGTTGTGCTGAAGCCGTAGGCCGGGGCGTCTGCCTCCCACGGCAGGGGAACGCGGCAGCCGTCGCGGCCGTACCGCTCGCCGCCGGTGCGGAACCACGTCGGATCCTGGCGTGCGTCGTCGGGGATGTCGACGGCCTCGGGCAGGCCGAGCTCCTCGCCCTGATAGAGATAGGCGGATCCCGGGAGCGCCAGCATCAGGGCCGTGGCGGCGCGACCGCGTCGCAGCGCGAACGCCGTGTCGGGGATCCCCTTCGATCCGGGGCCGATGCCGTGCCCCTGCGGCGATTCGTCGCCGAGCGCGAGGCGCGTGGCGTGGCGGATCACGTCGTGGTTCGACAGCACCCAGGTCGACGGTGCGCCGACGCGGCCGAACGCTGCGAGCGAGTCATCGATGATGCCGCGCAGCTCCGCGGCGTTCCAGTCGCTCGTGAGATACGCGAAGTTGAAGGCCTGGTGCATCTCATCGGGGCGCACCCACTTCGCGATCTCTTCGACGGTCGGCATCCACGCCTCGGCGCAGAGCACGCGATCGCCCTCGTACTCGGCGAGCACGGCGTGCCAGTCGCGGTACACATCGTGCACGCCGTCCTGGCCCCAGTACGGCACGGGCTCGGCGCCCCCCATCGAGTCGGCGTTCTCCGGCGGCGTGTAATCGGGCAGGCCGTCGGCCTTCACGAGTCCGTGGGCGACGTCGACGCGGAACCCGTCGGCGCCGCGATCGAGCCAGAACCGCAGCGTGTCGCGGAAGTCCTGCCGCACCTCGTCGTTCGACCAGTCGAAGTCGGGCTGCGACGCGTCGAACAGGTGCAGGTACCACTGCCCATCGGCGACGCGCGTCCACGCGGGGCCGCCGAACACCGACTGCCAGTTGTTGGGCGGCCGGTCGCCGTGCCCCTCGCGGAAGATGTACCGGTCGCGGGCGGCCGAGCCGGGATCCGCGGCGAGGGCCTCCTGGAACCAGGGGTGCTGGTCGGAGGAGTGATTCGGCACGAGGTCGACGATTACGCGCAGCCCGAGCTCGTGCGCGCGCGCCACGAGCGCGTCGAAGTCGCCGAGCGTGCCGAACAGCGGATCCACGTCGCGGTAGTCGGATACGTCGTATCCCGCGTCCTTCTGCGGCGACGTCATGAACGGCGAGAGCCACACGACGTCGGCGCCGAGGGATCGCACGTGCTCGAGTCGGGAGGCGATTCCCGCGAGGTCGCCGACGCCGTCGCCCGACGCGTCCGCGAAGGAGCGCGGATACACCTGATAGATCACGGCGGAGCGCCACCATTCGTTGGTCATGCTCAGAAGTGTAGGGGAACCGCTCACAAATTGGAAGCGCTTGCAATCTGGCGGCGGCTGATGCATGCTGGGATCCGCCGCTGGAATCGCGTGTCATTCACTCGACTCGCTTTGATGGCGCACTGAAACTGCAATCGCTTACAATCCCGGCGCCGACGCCGGACAGACGAAAGGGCACACCGATGACGGTGACACAGCCGACCCGCGCACTCGCGGCGCTCTCCCTGGTGATGGCGCTCGGTCTCGCCGGGTGCTCGAGCGGATCGGGCGACGCGCCCGCCGACGAGGCATCCGGCGACCAGCCCGCACAGGACGCGTCGACGACGCTGACGGTCTGGGTCGATTCCGAGCGCGTCGACTCGCTGCAGGGCGCCGCCGACGCCTACGAGGAGAAGACCGGGGTCGCGGTCGAGATCGTCGGCAAGGACACCGGCGACATCAAGGACGACTTCATCCAGCAGGTGCCGACCGGCGAGGGCCCCGATATCGCGATGGGCGCTCACGACTGGCTCGGCGAGCTCACGACGAACGGCGTCGTCGCGCCGCTCGAGCTCGGCGACACCGCGGGCGACTACCTCGATGTGGCGATCGATGCCGCGACCTACGACGGCACGGTCTACATGCTCCCGTACGCGGTCGAGAACATCGCCGTGCTGCGCAACCAGGAGCTCGTGCCCGAGCAACCGACGAGCTTCGACGAGATGATCGCGAGCGGCGAAGACGCCGGACTCGACCACCCCTTCATCGTGGAGCAGGGCGCCGAGGGCGACCCGTATCACCTGTACCCGTTCCAGATGGCCTTCGGCGCCGCGGTGTTCGGCACCGACGAGGGCGGGTACGACGCGACGGATCTGCAGATCGGGGGCGAGGGCGGCGAGCAGTTCGCCACGTGGCTCGGCGAGCACGGCAAGAACGGATCGGGCGAGTTCAACACCGACGTCGACGGCGACATCGCCAAGCAGGCGTTCCTCGACGGCACGGCGGCCTTCTGGCTGACCGGTCCGTGGAACGTCGGCGCCGCGATCGACGCGGGCATCGACGTCGCGATCGATCCCGTTCCGAGCCCCACCGACGACGTGGCGGCTCCCTTCGCCGGCGTCAAGGGCTTCTTCCTCTCCTCCGAGTCGGAGAACAAGGTCGCCGCCACCGACTTCCTCGTCAACTACCTCGGCACCGAGGAGGCCCAGCTCGCCCTGTTCGAGGCGGGCAACATCCTTCCCGCGCTGAGCGCCGCGGCCGAGACGGCGTCGGACGACCCGATCATCGCGGGCTTCGCGGTCGTCGGTGAGAACGCTGTGCCGATGCCGGCCGTGCCCGCCATGGGCGCCGTATTCGAATACTGGGGCATCGCCGAGGCCGAGATCATCGGGGGATCCGAGCCGGTCGCGCGCTGGCAGAAGCTCACCTCCGACATCGAAGCCGCCATCGGCTGACCGACCATCACCATGGGGCGCCGGAGGAAGCGGCTTCAGCATCCTCCGGCGACCCTCCTGAGCTCGAGAGGGGCGCTGTGAGTACCGAAACCGAGCGGCTCACGATGGATCCGCGGCGCCGCCGCCGGCAGGATCGTGCGCGCGGCATCGCGGATCAAGCGGGCGGAAGCCTGCGCGGCATGATCGTCAAGCTCATCGCCGTCGGCATCGTCGACGCGATCGCGCTGTACGCGGTGCTCGTGCTCGCGACCTTCGGCGAGTGGGGCGTGCTCGCGATCGTCGTCGCGGTCGCGATCCTCATCAACTGGATCTACTTCTCGCGCCGCGCGCTGCCGGCGAAGTACCTCGCGCCCGGTGTGTTCTTCCTCGCCGTGTTCCAGGTGTTCGTGCTGCTGTACACCGGCTACGTCGGGTTCACGAACTACGGCACGGGACACAACGGATCCAAGGATCAGGCCGTGAACGCGCTCATGGCGTCGGCGCTCGAGCGGGTTCCCGATTCGCCCACGTATCCCGTCACGGTGGTCGAAGAAGGCGGTGAGCTCGGCCTGCTCGTCACCTCGCCGGCCGGCAACGCGCTGCTCGGAACCCAGGAGGATCCGCTCGCCGCGGTCGACGCGACATTCGACGGCGATCGCGCCGTCGCGGTCGAGGGCTGGACATCGCTGCAGTTCGCCGACGTGCTCGAGCGCCAGGCCGAGGTCACCGAGCTGTCGGTGGCCTTCAGCGACGACCCGAACGACGGCCGCATCAGCACGCCCGACGGATCGAGCGCCTACCGCTACACGTCGACGCTCGAGTACGACGGCGAGGCGATCACCGACACGGCGACGGGCACGGTGTACGAAGACGTCGGCACCGGCGCGTTCACCGCCGCCGACGGCGAAGAGCTGATGCCGGGCTGGAAGGTCGCGGTCGGCTTCGACAACTTCGTGCGCGCCGTCTCCGACTCCCGCCTGGCGGGGCCGCTCATCTACGTCACCCTGTGGACCTTCGCGTTCGCCGCCATCACGGTGGCCGCGACGTTCGCGATCGGCCTGTTCCTCGCGATCACGTTCAACCACAAGCGCATGCGCGGCCGCCGGGTCTACCGATCGCTGCTGATCCTGCCGTACGCGATCCCCTCGTTCCTCTCGGCGCTCGTGTGGGCCGGAATGATGAACGAGAGCTTCGGATTCCTCAACCAGGTGATCTTCGGCGGCGCCGCCATCCCCTGGCTCACGGATCCATGGATGGCGAAGCTGTCGGTGCTTATCGTGAACATCTGGCTCGGCTTCCCGTACATGTTCCTCGTGTGCACGGGCGCTCTGCAGTCGATCCCCGATGAGCTGCAGGAAGCCGCGACGGTCGACGGCGCCCGCCCCTGGCAGGTGTTCCGCCTCATCAAGCTGCCGCTGCTGCTCGTATCGATCGCGCCGCTGCTGATCTCGTCGTTCGCCTTCAACTTCAACAACTTCAACGTCGTCTACATGCTCACGAACGGCGGGCCGCGCGACTCCGCCGCGCCGATCCCCGTCGGGCACACCGACATCCTGATCTCGATGGTCTACAAGGTCGCCTTCACCGGGCAGACGCGCGACTACGGGCTCGCGAGCGCCTACACGATCATCATCTTCATCATCGTCGCCGTGATCGCCGCCCTCGCGTTCCGCCGCACGAAGTCCCTGGAGGAGCTGAACGGATGAACGCGAAGAAGTGGTTCCTCGACACCGGCTGGCGACACGTCGCCGGCGTGATCGTGCTGATCGTCGCGATGCTCCCGATCGTGTTCGTGCTCTCGAGCGCGCTGAACCCCAACGGGACGCTCACGGGATCCAACGCGCTCTTCTCGAAAGTCGGCTTCGACAGCTTCGAGCGGATCCTCACGAACCCGCAGGTGCCGTTCGTCGCGTGGTTCGGCAACACGCTCATCATCTCCGGGATCACCGCGATCCTCACGGTGTTCCTCGGTGCGCTCGCGGCGTACGCCTTCTCGCGGATGCGGTTCACGGGGCGTCGCTTCGGCCTGATCGCGATCGTCATCGTGCAGATGTTCCCGCAGCTGCTCGCCGTCGTCGCGATCTTCCTGCTGCTCAGTGCACTCGGCGACTGGTTCCCCGCGATCGGGCTGAACAGCCGCATCGGGCTGATCCTCGTGTACCTCGGCGGTGCGCTCGGCGTGAACACGTACCTGATGTACGGATTCTTCAACACGATCCCGCAGTCGATCGACGAGGCGGCGCGGATCGATGGGGCGGGCCACGCGCGCGTGTTCTTCACCATCGTGCTGCCGCTCGTCACGCCGATCCTCGCGGTCGTCGCGCTGCTGAGCTTCATCGCCTCGGTGAACGAGTTCGTCGTGGCCTCGGTCGTGCTGATCGACTCGGACGTGCAGACGCTCGCGGTCGGCCTGACGAAGCTCGTGTCGAACCCGCGCTACGCCGACTGGAGCGCGTTCTCGGCCGGCGCGGTCATGGCGGCACTGCCCGTCGTCGCCCTGTTCCTCTTCCTGCAGAAGTACATCGTCGGCGGGCTCACGGCCGGCGCCGTGAAGTAGTCCGCGACACGACGCACTCTCGCGCAGACGCGGGGCGCGCGATCAGGCAGGATGAGAGGGTACCGACGAAGGGGGAATTCCATGTTCGGTCGTCGTTCCGCTCCCGCCCGCCCCGCCTCGCTCCGCGCGGCGCCGGTCGCGCCGCCGAGTCCGTGGCGCGACGGGCTCGGCACGCTCGCCACGCGAGCCATTCAGATCATCGCCGTGGTCGTGCTCGCGGCCGGCATCATCTGGGGCCTGCGCACTCTGACGGTGGTCGTGATCCCCGTGCTGCTCGCGATCGTGTTCGCCTCGGCGTTCGAGCCCGTCATGAAATGGCTGCGCAACCGCATGCCGTCGGTGCTCGCAACGGTGATCGTGCTGCTCGGCATCGTCGTGGTGATCGGCGGCGTCGCCTGGACCATGGTGCGCGCCGTCATCGCGCAGTGGGCCGACCTCTACGAGAGCGCCCTCGCCGGAGTCAACCAGCTGATCGACTGGGCCAACCACCTGCCGTTCGCGCAGGATCAGGAGCAGATCCAGGAGTGGTGGACCGCGTTCCAGGACTTCCTCGGCGGATCCAACATCGGGTCCACGATCGGATCCGGCGCGGTCGCGGGCGTCGGCGCCGTCGCGAGCTTCGTGACCGGCTTCGTGCTCATGGTCGTCGTGCTGTTCTTCTTCCTCAAAGACGGTCCGATGATCTGGGCGTTCCTGCTGCGCCCCTTCCGCGGCGAGTGGTACGACCGCATGGAGCGGATCGGCGACAAGAGCGTCGACACGATCGGCGCATATGTGCGCGGCACGGCCGCCGTCGCAGCGGTCGATGCCATCGGCATCGGCATCGGCCTCTTCGTGCTCGACATCCCGCTCGCGCTGCCGCTGACGCTGCTCGTGTTCCTGCTCGCGTTCATCCCGATCGTCGGTGCGACGCTCGCCGGCATCCTGGCGGCGCTGCTCGCGCTCGTCGACGGCGGATGGATGGACAACGGCCTGCTCGCCGCGATCATCGTGGTCGCCGTCGTGATCGTCGTCAACCAGCTCGAGGGCAACTTCCTGCAGCCGGTGCTCATGGGCCGTGCGCTGAAGCTGCACAGCCTCGTGATCCTCGTCGCGCTGGTCATCGGCACGGCGGTCGGCAACATCCTCGGCGCGATCCTCGCGGTGCCGTTCACGGCGGTCGCGTGGGGGATCATCCAGGTCTGGGACGGCGAGCACACCCCGGCGCGCTGGGCCCGCAAGAAGCCGGTGCGCGCCTAATCCCTGAAGCGTCTCTCCGGCGCATCTCTTCAGCGCACAGCGTGAGAGATGTGCCGGAGATGGCGGGTTCTCAGGCGCCGAGCACCGTCGCGACGATGTCGCGGGCCTCGGCCTGCACCTGGGCGAGGTGGTCCGGGCCCTTCAGGCTCTCGGCGTAGAGCTTGTAGACGTCTTCGGTTCCGCTCGGGCGCGCGGCGAACCAGGCGAACTCGGTCTGCACCTTGAGGCCGCCGATCGCCTGGTCGTTGCCGGGGGCGTGCGAGAGCTTCGCGGTGATCGGATCCCCCGCGAGCGCGTCAGCCGCCACGTCGGACGGGGCCAGCGCCTTCAGCGCCGCCTTCTGCTCGGGCGTTGCGGGCGCATCGACGCGCGCGTACGCGCTCGCGCCGAACTCGGCCTCGATCTCGGCGTAGCGCTGCGACGGCGTCTTGCCGGTCACGGCGATGATCTCGGCCGCGAGCAGGCACAGGATGATGCCGTCCTTGTCGGTGGTCCACACCCCGCCGTCGCGGCGGAGGAACGACGCACCGGCGGACTCCTCGCCGCCGAAGGCGACGGATCCGTCGAGCAGACCGGGCACGAACCACTTGAAGCCCACCGGCACCTCGACGAGGCGGCGGCCGAGCGCGTCGACGACGCGGTCGATCACCATCGACGAGACGAGCGTCTTTCCGACGGCCGCCGCATCGCCCCAGCCCGGGCGGTGCGAGAAAAGGTAGTCGATCGCGACCGCGAGGAAGTGATTGGGGTTCATCAGGCCCCCATCGGGGGTGACGATGCCGTGGCGGTCGGCGTCGGCGTCGTTGCCCGTGAGCACGTCGAACTGATCGCGCTGAGCCACGAGCGATGCCATCGCCGACGGCGACGACGGATCCATGCGGATCTTCTCGTCCCAGTCGAGCGTCATGAACCGCCAGGTGGGGTCGACGTCGGGGTTCACGACCGTGAGGTCGAGGCCGTACGTCTCGGCGATCAGCTGCCAGTACTCGACCGACGCGCCCCCGAGCGGGTCGGCGCCGATGCGCACGCCCGCGCTGCGGATCGCCTCGAGGTCGATGACGTCACCGAGATCGGCCACGTAGGCGGCGCGGAAGTCGTGCGTAGCGACGGTGTCATCGTCGAGGTCGGCGTGGCGCACGCGCCGCACGCCCTCGAGGCCGGCGGCCAGGAGATCGTTCGCGCGGTCGGCGATCCAGCTCGTGGCGTCGGTGTCGGCGGGGCCGCCGTGCGGGGGGTTGTACTTGAATCCGCCGTCGCGCGGAGGGTTGTGGCTCGGTGTGACCACGATGCCGTCGGCGCGGGAGGCGTCGTGGCCGGCCTTGCCCGAGTTGTGAGTGAGGATCGCGTGGCTGAGCGCCGGGGTCGGCACCCACGAGTCGCGGGAATCGATGCGCACGTCGACGTCGTTCGCGACGAGCACCTCGATCGCCGTGCGCTCGGCGGGCAGCGACAGGGCGTGGGTGTCGCGTCCGAGGAAGAGCGGGCCGCGAATGCCCTGCTGGGCACGGTACTCGACGATCGCCTGCGTCGTGGCGAGGATGTGGTGCTCGTTGAAGCTCGCGCTGAGGCTCGAACCGCGGTGTCCGCTCGTGCCGAAGGCGACGCGCTCGGCGGCGACCGCGGGGTCGGGGTGGCGGTCGTAGTAGGCCGAGATCAGGGCATCGATGTCGACGAGGTCCTGGGGCTCTGCGGGAAGTCCTGCGCGGCTGGTCATGACTCAATTCTGCCAGCGTCGGGCCGACTCTTCGAGCACGATGACGGCACATTGTGCGCGGATGCTCGGAAACAGCGGCCGAAGCGGCCGAACGGGGCCGATCTGCCGTCGTCGTGCGGCGGCGTAATCTGGAGGCATGAGTCTTGAGCGCGCCGAAACCCGCACGTACAGCTATCTCGGCCCGGCGGGAACGTTCACCGAGGCGGCGCTCGCGCAGGTTCCGGAGGCGGCGGGGCAGACATGGAAACCCGTCGCGAACGTCGCTCAGGCACTCGCCGACGTCACCGACGGCTCCAGCCACGGCGCCATGATCGCGATCGAGAACACGGTCGAGG
>DHCFD07801__coassemble_1492_pt1 | contig 14713 bp, 11 predicted proteins | sample DHCFD07801__metabat2_low_PE_023 | metagenome-assembled genome bin DHCFD07801
CGCAGCTCGCGATTCTGCTCGTCGTCGCGTTCGTGTACGGATGGGTGCCCGGCATTCTGAACATCGGCGCGATCGTGCTCGGACTGCTGATCATCGCGATCATCGCATTCGGGCTCGGGCTGCTGTTCGCCGGCATCAACGTGCGCTTCCGCGATATCGAGAACTTCGGCGAGGTCATCCGCCAGCTCGCCACCTGGGCCTCACCCGTGCTGTACACGTGGCAGCTGATCGAAGAGCACCTCGGCGACGTGATGCTGTACGTGTATATGTGCAACCCGATCACGGTCGCCGTCGAACTGATGCACTACGGCTTCTGGAAGCCGACCGTGGCACAGCATCAGGGCGGTTGGGAAGGCTTCGCCCCCCACTTCGGCGAGCACGTCGGCATCGCCATCATCATCAGCCTTGCGTTCGTCGTGATCGGACAGCTCACGTTCCGCCGCTTCGAGCGCACTTTCGCCCAGGACGTGTGATGTCAGGAACGCTGCAGCAGACCTCGAAGAAGACGCCGGCGATCATCGTCGATCGCGTCACGAAGCGCTTCATGAAGCGCAACACGCACTCTCTCAAAGAGGGGTTCGTCAGCTGGACGAAGCGGAAGAAGGTGCGCGCCGACCACTTCGACGCGCTCCAGGACGTCAGCTTCCAGATCGGTGAGGGCGAGGCCGTCGCGGTGCTCGGCTTCAACGGATCCGGAAAGTCGACGACGCTCAAGATGGTCTCCGGCGTCATGGCGCCCGACGCGGGCCGCGTCTTCACGAAGGGGCGCATCGCGGGGCTCATCGAGGTCGGTGCGGGCTTCCACCCCGAGCTGTCGGGGCGCGAGAACGTCTACCTGAACGCCGCGATCCTCGGGATGAAGAAGCACGAGATCGATGCGAGGTTCGACGACATCGTCGCCTGGAGCGAGATCGGCGACTTCATCGACCAGGAGGTCAAGCACTACTCGTCGGGCATGTTCATGCGCCTGGCGTTCTCCGTCGCGATCCACGTCGATGCCGATGTGCTGCTCGTCGACGAGGTGCTGTCGGTCGGCGATGCGCCGTTCCGCGAGAAGTGCAACCGCAAGATGAAGGAGCTCACGGAGCGGGGCGTGACGATGCTCATCGTCAGTCACAACATGGGCACCGTGCAGGAGCTCTGCACGCGCGGCATCGTCATCCACGAGCACAAGGTGCTGTTCGACGGCCCGATCGCGGAGGCCGTGAAGGTCATCCGCGAGACGCCGCACTGAGCGGCGCTCGCCCTACTTCCCGAACTTGGCCTTCAGCACGCGCAGCGCGCGTTCGGGGAGGCTGTAGCGCGCGATGTCGTCGCGGATGCGCGCCTCGACGTCGACCAGTCGCTGGTCGATGAACTTCGTGAGGTAGAGGGGCAGGCCCGGGCCGTTCTCGGCGACCCACGCGCGCAGGGCCTCGTCGCGCAGCTGTGCGTCGACGGCCGCGTGATCGGTGCTGCTCGAGATCACGCTGTTGCCGTCGGAGCCGGCAGAGGAGGGCCGCTGGTGCCAATAGGCGTACGGCTTCTTCGCATCGAGGTATTCGAGCGGGCCCTTCGTGAGCACCTTCATCGTGAAGCTCCAGTCGCCGACGACGGGCAGGCGCTCGTCGTAGAGGCCGAGCTCGTCGTGCAGCGTGCGGCGGTAGACGAACCCGATCGGCACGAACCGGTTGTGCAGCATCGTGTCGCCGAGCGTCGGCGCCGCCAGATGCGGCTGGAAGATCTCGCGGCCGAGCTCGACGTAGTCGCCGCCCTCGACCTTCTCCCAGACGATCTCGATCTTCGACACGACGCCCCCGCGTGCAGCGTTCTTCTCGCTGTCGAGGTACCGCACGGCCTCGGCGAGGAACGACGGATGCCACGAATCGTCGTCGTCGTGCAGCACGAGGTAGGGAGCGGTCGTCATCGTCACGCCCGCGTTCGCACTGGCCCACCGCCCGTGGGACTCCTGCCGATGGAGCACGCGCACCTGCTCGCGGAACGCCTCGGGAACGCGCGCGACCATCGCGTCGACGCCGGCGGGGTCGCCGCCGTCGTTGATGATCACGCACTCCCACTCGGTGAGGGTCTGCGAGCTGATGCTGCGCAGCGCCCGGTCGAGGAACCGCGGACGGTCCTTCGTGCGAACGACGATCGCGACGCGCGGCTCGTTCATCGCCCCATGCCGGTGTAGGTCCAGCCCGCGTTCCGCCAGGCGGTCGGATCGAGGATGTTGCGGGCATCGAACACGACCGGGCGGGCGACCTTCGTCGCCGTGTCTGCCGGGTCGAGGCGTTTGAACTGCTTCCACTCCGTCGCGATCACCACGGCCTCGGATCCCTCGAGCGCCTCGTCCAAGGACGCGGCGTAGTTCAACTGCGGGTGGGCATTCCGGGCGGTGTCCATCGCTTCGGGATCGTAGGAGACGACCTCGGCGCCGAGGCCCTTCAGCTGCACGGCCACGTCCAACGCGGGAGAGTCGCGGATGTCGTCGCTGTCGGGCTTGAAGGCGAGGCCGAGGACGGTGACGCGGTGACCGTAGACGGGTCCGTCGAAGCTGTCGACGACGCGGTCGACGACGTGCTGGCGGCGGCGGAGGTTGATCTCGTCGACCTGTTTCAAGAACGCGACGGATTCGCCCTTGCCGAGCTCTTCGGCGCGGGCGGCGAAGGCGCGGATGTCTTTCGGGAGGCATCCGCCGCCGAATCCGATGCCGGCGTTGAGGAACTTCCGGCCGATGCGTTCGTCGTGTCCGATCGCGTCGGCGAGCTGGGTGACGTCGGCACCGGTGACCTCGCTGATCTCGGCCATGGCGTTGATGAAGCTGATCTTCGTGGCGAGGAAGCTGTTGGCGGCGACTTTCACCAGTTCCGCGGTGGGCTGGTTGGTGACCAGGCGGGGGGTGCCGCGTTCGAGGATCGACGCATACACCTGATCCAGGGTGGCGACGTCTTCGTCGTGTGTGGCATCTGTGACGCCGTAGACGAGCCGGTCGGGGTCGACGGTGTCTTTCACGGCGAAGCCTTCGCGGAGGAACTCCGGGTTCCACGCCAACCGCACGCCTTCGCGGGCGGCGAGTTGCGTCAGTCGGGCGGCGGTGCCGACGGGGACGGTGGATTTGCCGGCGATGAGGGATCCGGGTTTGGCGTGTTCGAGGATGCCGTGGGTGGCGGCGTCGACGTAGGTCATGTCGGCGCCCTGGGCGCCGGCGCGCTGGGGGGTGCCGACGCCGATGAAGTGGACTTCGGCGTCGGCGAGGTCGGCGTAGTCGGTGGAGAACGTCAGCCGGCCGGAGGCGAGGCCGGTTCGGAGGATCTCGTCGAGTCCGGGCTCGTAGAAGGGGGTTTCCCCGGCGGAGAGCTTCGCGATCTTGGCCTGGTCGACGTCGATGCCGACGACGGTGTGGCCGAGGGACGCCATCGAGGCGGCATGGACCGCACCGAGGTACCCACATCCGATCACGCTCAGCTGCATGGGGATCTCCTTCGTCAGGGATGCGCGTGCCCGTCGGCACACTCCCCTTATCCTGCCACGCGCCGCCGTCGCATATCCTGGTGCGGACATGACCGGATCCGCACACGACGACACCGCGCCCCTGCTGTCGGTCGTCATTCCCACGCACAACGTCCGCCCCTGGCTGCGGCAGGCACTCGATTCGGTGCTGCGCCAGCAGGCGGATCTCGAGGCGATCGTCGTCGACGACCGGTCGGACGACGGCACGCTCGACCTCGCCCGCGAGGTCGCCGAGCGCGACCCGCGCGTGCGCGTCGTGGCTTCGACCGGCGCGGGCGGCGGGTCCGCGCGCAACACCGGGGCGGAACTCGCGCGCGGTCGTTATCTGATCTTCGCCGACGGCGACGATCTGATCCCCGACGGCGCGTACGCCGCGCTCGTGTCGAGCCTCGAAGAGAGCGGATCCGACATGGCCGTCGGCGACTACATCAAGTTCCGCGCCGTCGACACCTGGCGCCCGACGGCGGCCATGCCGGCCTTCGCACAGCCCGCGCAGCGGATCACGCTCGCCGACGCGCCGACGCTGCTGTTCAGCAGGCCGTGCTGGAACCGGGCGTTCCGCCGAGACTTCTGGTCATCGAGCGGCATCCGGTTCCCCGACGTGCCGCGCTCGAACGACATCGTGCCGATGGTCCGGGCCCTGGTCGGCGCCTCGTCGATCGACGTCGTCGACGACGTGGTCTACGTCTACCGCGAGCGGCCGGGGAGCGGATCGATGACGGCGCGCGCGGGAGCGGCGACGAGCCTCGACAGCTACCTCACGCAGGAGACGGAGTGCGCGGCGCTCGTGCGAGCGACCGGTGACGCCGGCCTCGCGGCCGTGTTCGCCGACCTCATATGGGACCGCGACGCATTCGTGGCCGTGAACCGCTATCTGCTCGCGTGGGAGTCGCCGTCGGAGGGCGACGAGGTCATCGCCTCGCGCCTGAGGGCGCTGCTCGACATCGTGCCGGCGCCCGACGGGGCGGATCCGCTGCGACGCCTCGCCCTCACCCTGGCCGCAGACGGTGCGTTCGCGGCCGGTCACGCCGTCTCGCGCGTGGCGGGCGGACACCCCGAGGGCGCGGATCCCGCGGAGGAGCGCGCGGACCTCGTGGCGACGTGGCGCGCGCTCGTCGCGGAGCTCGATCGGCGCGGCCCGGGCGACGCCGAGCGTGCGCTGATCGTAGAGCGCCTGTCCCGGCAGCTCGCGCAGCCGCACACCGGCCGGCCCGAGGCGTGGCACGCCCTCGTCGACGAGGCCGAGCGGGTGCTCGGCGCGCGCGTGCGTCTGTTCGCGGCCGATGCGTGGCAGGATCCCGCGACGCACGCCGACCGCGTCGCCGCGCGCGAGCGCACGGCCGCGCGAGCGCACGGCCTGGCGGGAGGCGACCTCCTCGCGATCGATGGAACGGTGTCGCCCGACGCGGGCGCGGTGGAGATCGCGCTCTTCGACGGCGAGGCGAGCCTCGACAGCGGCACGCCGCGCCTGATCCGCCCGGTGAGCACCACCTGGCGCACGGCGCGCGACGGCGTGCGCACCTGGTCGGCGGCGTTCCCCGCGCACGAGCTGCCGCTGCACCGCCCGCTCACGCCGGTCGCGACCGCGGACGGCGCGATGTGGAACGTCGACGCCGCCTTCGAGCTGCCCGCCTTCTCCCGCCGCGACGCGTTCCTCTACGACATCGTCGACCGGATCCTCATCGTGCGCCGCCGGCGCAGCTGGGTCGTGCGGGGTGCGGTCTCGGCCGCCCGCCGCGCTGTCACCGCGCTGCGGCGCGGCCGGTGATCACGCCGCGCCGGCGAGCGAGGTGAGCATCGCGGAGTACTGCCGCGAGATGTCCCACGGCGCGATCGGGGCGAGGAACGCGTCGAAGTCGCCGTCGGTCAGACCGGCGAACGGATCATCCGCGAGCAGGTCGGCGATCGACGATTCGGGATCCGCCGGGTCGAAGAACCTCACCCAGGGCTCGCCCGCGAACTGCTCGCGCAGGTGCGCATCGCCCGGCAGGATCACCGGAACGCGGAACGTCGCCGCGAGGTGCACCGAGCCGGAGTTGAGGATCGCCCGGTAGGGGAAGCACGCGACGTCCGCGGCCCGGAACCAGCGCGCGATGTCGGCGTCGTCGACGAAGCCGAGGTGCGAGATCGTGCGCTGCTCCGTCGGCAGCGACGCGGCGAACTCGGCGCGGGGCATCTCCTTCACCGCCCCGGCGAGCATGAGCACGAGGTCGCCGCCGCGGCGCGCGTTCGCGCGGGCGGTGGCGCGGGCGAGGTCGTCGACGCCCTTGTACGGCCGGATCTGGCCGAGGAAGAGCACCGCGCGCTCGTGCTCGCTGATCTCGAACGACGCGCGCGCCTGTGTGCGCGTGATGCCCGTGTCGTACACGCCCTCGTAGCTGGGGTGCGCGATCTGGCGGATCTTCCGCGGATCCACGGTCGCGACGTCGCTGATCGCGGCGGGGGTGTGCGGGGCCATGATGTGGATCGCGTCGGCCGAGCTCGCGAGCAGCCGATACAGCCTGACTTCGAGCTCCGGGAATGTGAGCTCGTGGGGGAGGCGGTTGTGCACCGTCCACACGAGCTTCGCGCCGCGGGAGCGCAGCCCCGCGAACAGCCGCTCGAGGCGCGCCACCCGACGCGCGGCTTCGGCCTCCGACTGCGCCTGCTGCGCGATCGGCGTGGTCCAGTGCACGTGCAGCGTGTCGCCGCGGCCGAGGCGAGCGGCCCCCGCGACGAGATCGTCGAAGGTGTGGGCTCCCGTCACCTCGAACCCGTCGGCCCGCGCCGACAGTTCGATCAGATTGAGGAACGCATTGTTCAGATACGCCGGAAACACGAGCACCTGGGGGCCTGATCGCATGGGGACGATCTTAGGCGCGATCCGCCGAGCGCACGGCGACCGGCGGATCGCGCCCTCACACGAGGTCGCGGGGGATCGCAGTGCTCCAGCTCTTGGACGCCACCCGCCGCTCGCCCTCGTACGCGTCGAGCTCCGCGTGCAGCACGAACTCGGTGGCCGTGGACGTCAGCACTGTTCTCGTGGTCGTGCGCACGTTCCAATCGTCGCGTTCGAATCCGAGGATCCAATCGGTCTCGCCGCGGATCGAACCGAAGTCGCCGGCGGTGAAGCTGTACTGCTCGTACGCGCGTCGGATGACGGCGAGGTCGATGCCCGGGAAATGCACGACGCCGAGGTCCTTGACGACGCGCAGCGTTCCGGTGAGGTCGACCATGTTGCGGTGCACGCTCCAGTCCTGTTCGCCGGGCTGCAGCTGGCGCACCTCGATCGGCTCCGCGCCCTCGGGCTCGCCGAACACGGGCACGAGGGACGCGTCGTCTTCGTGCTGCGCCGGGCGCACCGGCAGCACGAGGGCCGACTCGTCGGGGAAGACCGTGAGCCGCACCGGCTCGGGCGACGGCCACACCACCGGCCAGTACGACGTCGACACCGCCAGCCGCAGGCGATGTCCCGCAGGGAACGACTGCGCCATGCCGTTCAGCGGCACCGACACGGTCAGTTTCTCGCCGGGCTCGAGCGGCCGCGGATCGTCCGACCCGCGGTGATGGTTGAGGTTGAGGATCCCGTAGCTCACGCGGGTCGCCTCGCCGTCCGGGGCGATGTCGGAGAGCCGCACGGCGACCATCGCGACGGGCCGGTCGACGCTCAGGGTGAGCTCGGCGGTGGGGGCGCCCAGCAGCTCGAGGCGCTCCGCCAGCGCGTCGCTGTCGAAGACCATCGACCCGCCGTCCTCCTCCCGCTGGTCGTACGGCATGTCGGGCGGCGCGTTGTACGAGCACCACTTGCCGGCGAACTGACCGACCGAGAGCGGCGATTGCACCGACAGCACGGGCGTCGGCGCGTGGGGAGCGTCCGGGCGCCGGATGTGATGCCAACCGAGCGGGTACCGCGATGGGACGATCCGCGGGCTCGGCCAGCCGGGTTCGCCGACCCAGCGCCCGGGGCGGTCCTCGTAGGTGGTGGCCGGCCGTGCCGCATCCTGCATCCAGATGCTGAGGGCCGGCCCGCTCATCGCGCCGCCATCGCGATCGTCCTTCAGCCAGTGGTCCCACCACGCGACGACCTCCTGCAGGAATCCGATCGCGGGCCCCGGCTCGCCGAGATGCGGGTACTTGTGGCTCCATGGACCGATCAGCCCCCTCGTCGGCACATCCAGCTCTGCGAGCAGGCGGAACACGGCGTTGGAGTACCCGTCGGCCCAGCCGCTCACGGCGAAGACGGGAACCTGAACGGCCGAATAGTCCTCGTCGATCGACCCGTGCCGCCAGTAATCGTCGCGGTGCTGGTGGCGCAACCAGGTCTCCAGCCACAGCCCGCTGTTCTCGAGCCGGTCCAGCCACAGCTCCCGCCAGTTCTCGCCGACGACGGCCGGGTCGGGCGGGCAGGAGTTGTACGCGAACATCGTGGACGCCCACGACAGGTTGTCGCTGAGGAGGCACCCGCCCATGTAGTGCACGTCGTCGGTGTATCGGTCGTCGGTGGAGCAGACGGTGACGATCGCGCCGAGGCTCGGCGGCTGGCGGGCCGCGATCTGCAGGGCGTTGAAACCGCCCCACGAGATGCCCATCATCGCGGTGCGGCCGCTGCACCACGGCTGCTGCGCCATCCAGGCCAGCACCGCCTCGCCGTCCGACAGCTCCTGTTCGAGGTACTCGTCGGTGAGCACACCCTCCGAGTCGCCGCTGCCGCGCAGGTCCACGCGCAGGCACGCGTACCCGTAGCCGGCCATGTACGGGTGATGGATGGAATCGCGCTGCGCGGTCAGGTCCCGCTTGCGATACGGGATCATCTCCAGCACGCCGGGAACCGGATCGTCGTCAGACGACACCGGACGCCACAGGCGCGCGGCGAGACGAGTGCCGTCGGGCAGGGGGATCCAGAGGTGCTCCTCCTCCGTGATCTCGTTCGGCAGAGCGGTGACGGTGCGCATCAGTCTCCTTCCTCGGCGATCTCCTCGGCGGACGGAACGCGATCGACGACGCCGCCGGAGAAGGTCCGCAGCAGCCACTTGCCCGCCGTCGCGAACGCGCCCTGCCTGCGGGAGAGGGCGCGCGGATCCCGCCCGAGCGCGAGGTCGACCATGAAGGCGTGGTTGGGGATGCCGTCGACCATCTCGAACAGCAGCGCGTGCGATTGGGAGTGCCGGGCGTTGATCTCGAGCAGCGTGAGGGTTTCTGCCTCTGCGTCCCAGAAGTATTCGATGTTGAACGTGCTGTGGTCGAGCCCGACCGCGGTGATCACGCGGCGCGACACGTCGGCCATGTAGTTCTGGATGTGCGGGGGAACGCGCGTCGAGGGGTACTCGTACCGCAGAAAGCTCGAGGTGCCGGGGTACGTGATCGAATCGACCACCCCGTAGATCTCGACCTCCCCGTCGTCGGCATAGCCCTCCACGGTGACCTGCGCCCCCGTCGCCGCCTCCTCCACGAGGCACACGTCGGTGCCGATGCGCGCGATCTCGGGAGGCAGGTCGAGCATGTCGAGGACGTCGTTGAAGGGGCCTCCCATGCGTCCCACCTGATCGCGCTCGAGGGCGATCGCCGCCGTCAGCTGCTCGTCGTCCTCGACATGGTGCGCGCCTTCGGACGACGCCGACTTGATCGGTTTGATCCAGACCGGGTACTCGACGCCGTGGGGGAGTTCGGCACGCTCGTCGGAGAGGTCGAGCAGCGCGAAGCCCGGGATCTCGTCGATCACGTCGCGCTGCACCAGACGCGACCAGTATTTGTGCTCGCAGGTGACGACCGACTGGAGCGAGGCGGAGGGGAGTCCGCGTTCTCGGCAGAGCACGGGCACCATCATCGTGACGGGGAAGTCCCAGTAGCCGGCGATGGCGTCGATCGGCCCGTCGAACGCGTCCAACAGGCTCCGCGCCCGATCGAGCAGGTCGGGCACCGAGACGACGCCCTGCTGCAGCTCGTCCTGGGTGAGCAGCGGGTGGAACGTGTAGCGCTGCGCGTCGGGCATGCGCTCCAGCACGGGATCTCCCGCGTATCGCGAGCGCGGCGAGAACCAGCGCGACAAGATTCTCCGTGACACAATCGAGTCACATCTGTCACACTGATAACCATGCGTCGCACCATTCACGGCTATGAGTCTGTCCGGAAGGGGCAGGCCGTCTTCGGCATCGCGTTGGCGGCGGCGCTCATCGGGTCTTTGCTTCCGGCCACGGCCTCCGCCGCCGAACAGCCCGCTCCCGAGCCCACGCCGACGATCGTGCAGACGCCCGAGGCGACGCAGACCCCGGCTCCCGTCGACGCGCCGGAAGCGACGCCGTCGCCGACACCGAGCGACGTGCCGACGCCGGATCCGACGCCCACCGAGGCGCCGGAGCCGAGCGACACGCCCGAACCGACGTCGACGCCCACCCCGACGCCCACGCCGACGATGACGGCGGATCCCGGCGAGGCAGAGCTCGACGGGCTGGCAGCGGACAGCATCCCGTCGCCCGACAGGGGCGACTACGTCGGCGACAGCACGGAGGACGAGGCGGATCCGGGCGCGTACTCGGAGACGCAGGCCGGGCTGCTGAAGGCGGACACGCTCAACGGCTTCAAGGCCGGCAACATCATCAGCGACGCGAAGATGTACACGTCGGGCACGATGTCGGCGAACCAGATCCAGGGCTTCTTCAACCAGAAGGTCAAGCGCTGCGACGCGAACTACACGTGCCTCAAGGACTTCTCGATGAAGACCCGCACGAAGTCGCCGAACTCGTACTGCGCGGGCACCTACCAGGGGTCGAGCCGCGACACGGCAGCGCAGATCATCTCGAAGGTGTCGAAGGCCTGCAACGTCAGCGAGCGCGTGCTGATCGTCATGCTCCAGAAAGAGCAGGGCCTCGTGACGCACACATGGCCGAGCCAGTTCCGCTACGACATCGCCATGGGCTACGCCTGCCCCGACGACGCGGCGTGCGACAGCACGTACTTCGGGTTCCAGAACCAGATGTACATGGCGGCCTATCAGCTGCAGCGGTACACCAAGGACAGCTACTTCAGCTGGTACCCGGTCGGCAAGACGTCGCAGGTGCGCTGGCACCCGAACGCCTCGTGCGGCACCGGGCCCGTGCGCATCGAGAACAAGGCGACTGCCGCGCTGTACTACTACACGCCCTACCAGCCGAACCGCGCGGCGCTCCGCGCCGGCTACGGCGTCGGCGACTCGTGCTCGGCCTACGGCAACCGCAACCTCTACAACTACTACACCGACTGGTTCGGCTCGACGCACGGCGGATCTCCGGGCGGCGGATCCACCGGATACTCCGTGACCGGCGCGACCGCGGTCAAGTGGAAGTCGATGGGCGGCGCGGGCGGCGTGCTGGGCGATCCGATCGACAAGAAGAACTGCACGTCGGGCGTCGGCTGCTACCAGGTGTTCAAGGGCGGCAGCATCTACTACACCGAGCAGGCGGGCGCCGTGTACGTGCGGGGCGCGGTGCGCGACAAGTGGTCGAGCATGGGCGCGCGCGGCGGCCCCCTCGGCTACCCGACGAGCGACCCGTGGTGCGGCCTGTCCCAGGGCGGCTGCCTGCAGAAGTTCCAGGGCGGCACGATCTACACGACCGCCGCGACGGGCACCCACTACGTGCGCGGAGCGTTCCGCGACCTGTGGTCGCGCGTCGGCGACCGCAACGGGATCATGAAGTACCCGACGAGCGATCCGTGGTGCGGCCTCGCGAAGGGCGGCTGCCTGCAGAAGTTCCAGGGCGGCACGATGTACACCTCGTCCGAGACGAGCACGAAGTATGTGCGCGGAGCGATTCGTGACGCGTGGGCGAAGACGGGCGACCGCCACGGCCGGCTCGGCTATCCCACCACGAATCCCCGATGCGGCGGCGGCGCGTGCACGCAGAGCTTCCAGGGCGGCACGATCCGCTACCAGGGCGGCTCGAGCCCCCGCGTGCTCTACGGGTAGGGCGCGTGGCGTTCTCGGATGAGGCGATCGCGGGCGTGCGCGTTCCGCACTGGGTGCCGGACGCGCCGGACGCGCCGCGGAACTTCGGCGACGAGATCGGCCCGCTGCTCGTCCGGGCCCTCGTGGGCGAGCGCCCGGATCCGGGCGATGCGCGCCTGATCTCCGTCGGCAGCGTGCTGCAGTTCGCGTCTCCCGGCGATGTCGTCTGGGGTGCGGGGATCAACGGCAAAGTGCGTCAGCGCGTGCGGTACCCGCTCGACGTGCGCTCGGTGCGGGGACCTCTCACTCGAGCCGTGCTGCTGGGGAACGGCGTCGGCGTGCCGGAGGTCTACGGCGACCCCGCCCTGCTCATGCCGACGCTGTTCCCCTCGATCCGACCCGGAGGCACCGGCGGCATGCTGGTCGTGCCGAACCTCAACGAGCTCGATCGGGTGTCGGGCGACGAGGTGCTCAGCCCGCTCGGCGATCCGCTGGCGATCGCGGCGCGCATCGCCGGCAGCGGCTTCGTCGTCGCGAGTTCGCTGCATGCCCTCGTCCTCGCCGATGCATACGGGATCCCCTCGCGCCCGCTCGTGCCGGTCGCCGAGCATCCGCTGAAGTACCTCGACTACTACGCCGGCACGGGCAGGGCGCGCGTCGCGTTCGCGCGCTCGGTCGACGAAGCGATCGCGCTCGGTCCGGTCGCACCCGCCGAGGTCGATGTCGAGGCGATCGCGCGGGCGTTCCCGCACGACCTCTGGGGCGGATCCGCCGCGAAGCAGGACGATTCGTCGGCCGATTTCTCCGCGCAGCGACGTGAGTCGTGGCGCGCGCGGGAGAGCCTCGCGCTCGCTGTCGGGCGCGACGCCCCCGACAGCGCCGCACAGGCGCTGCTGCGCGTCGATCAGCTCATCGCGGAGCAGTCCGGCGACCTGGCCGAGGTGCTCGAGCTGTGCTCGACGGGCGCGGCACCGCGCGGTGCGCCGCTGAACGCAGCCGCGCGCACGTACCTCGACCGATCCGAACCGCACGGCGAGACCGACGCGCGCTTCTCGCGAGCTCTGCGCCGCGTGGCGGCGAAGACCGACCTGTCCGTGATCGGCCGCGTCGCCGCGACGGGAAAGGTCTCGCTCGCACGGGCGATCGCGCGCGGCGAGAAGACGGACGAGGACGGGCTCGCACACCTCGGGGAGAGGACGCCGGCCGCGACGTCCGCCGAGCCCGAGCCGTCGGCGCCGGGGCTGATCTCGCGCGTGCTCAGGCGCCGCGGGTAGCATCGAGGCACAATGCGCTCCTATCGCCGTCTCGCCTGGCGACGAGACCGCGAGCTGACCGGGTTCCTCCGCGATGTCGCGCATCGGCACGCCCAGGTCAACGTCTTCAATCCCTCCTTCGCCCGCGCGGGCGAAGCCCTCGTCGTCGCCTACCGCGCGATTCCCGAAGGGGAGGGAACGATCCGCGCCTACGCCGCGACCATCGCGCGCCCGGGAGAGGCCGCGGCCGTGGCCGACCTGTCGGCATGGGGCGCCGAACACGGCATCGCGAAAGTCGCCGATCCGAAGGTGCTGCGTCGCGGCGACGCGGTGTACGTGACCTTCAACACCGGTTTCGTTCCGAAGGGCGAATTCAACGACATCTATCTGATGCAGGTGTTCCCTCGCCTCGGCGAGCCGCAGCGCGTCGTGGCCGATTTCGCGCGGCAGAGCGTCGAGAAGAACTGGGCGTTCCTCACCTCGACCGATCGCGTCTCGGCGGTGTACCGGCTGCATCCCTACGCCGAGGTCGTGTGCTCCCGCGGTGAGCTCGGGGGCTGCGGCGACCTGGTCTTCGCGCTGCGCACGCCCGCCCGCGCCGACAGCGAGGCCGGCGAGGGGCTCTCGATCGGCACGCAGCTGCTCGCCGACGGGGGAGAGCATCGCCTGATCGCGCACGAGAAGGTGTACGACGACGCGGGCAAGCGCAGCTACTACGGGCGCGCGGTGTCCATCGCGGGCGTCGGCACCGACCGTGTCGTCGTGCGCGCCGCGCCGCAGCGCCTGATCCACACCCGCCGCGATGCGCAGCCGCGCGAGGGCGTGCACAACCCGAACCTGCTGTCGGCGACGTACTTCTCGGGGCTCGCGCGGCGAGGGAGCCGCATCGTGCTGGGGTATGGGATCAACGACGTTGCGGCGGGCATCGCCCGCGTGAGGGGAGCATCACTGTGGCCGTGAGGACCTTCTACTGGGAGACCGCGCCCGAGGCGCCGCGGCGCCGCTTCTCGCGTCGCGCGCCCGAGCCGTCTCCGAGCGGCTGGCGGTACGGCAACGTCGGCGACATCTTCAACCGCGACCTCGTTCGGCACCTGTACGGCGAAGAGCCCCTCAACACCGACGACGCCGGGCGGCGTGTGCTGCTCGTCGGATCGACCGTGCATCGCATGCGCGACGGCGACATCATCGCGGGCGTCGGCACGAAGGGATCCCCGCAGCCGGCGGCCGCCGAGGTCTCGGCGCGGATCTGGGGCGCGCGCGGTCCGCTCACCGTCGACCTGCTGCGGGAGACGGGGCACGACGTCTCGGACATCCGCTTCCTCCTCGATCCCGGGCTGCTGATCGCGCGCGTGCACCCGCAGCTCGCGCGCATCCGCCCGAAGCGGGGCCGCACCGTGTTCATCCCGCACTACCGCGAACGCGATCGGTTCGCCGACACGGCCGACTATCGCGTGATCGACGTCGACCAGACCCCGCTCGAATTCGCGAAGCAGATCGCGCGCGCCGAGGCCGTCTATTCGTCATCGCTGCACGGCCTCGTCTTCGCCCACGCCCTCGGGCGCCCGGCAGCGCTCGTCGCGCCGCTCACGGCCGAGCCCGAGCTCAAGTACCGCGACTACGCGGCGTCGGTGGGGGAGACGTGGCGCACGCCCGGCGATCTTGCCGAGACGATGCGCCGAGTCTCGCCGAGCGTGCCCTCGACGATTCCGGGCCTCATCGACAGCGCGGTGTTCCCGACCCGCGCCGAACTGTCGGAAGCCGCCGCGATCGTCTGAGATCGGCGTGCGTGCGTGATGTTCCTGTGACATTCGACCGCGTCTTCCAGGAAAGCCGCGCGCGCTCTGAAACAATGGGCGCTATGGACACCGATCTTCTTGTCGTCGGCTCGGGCTTCTTTGGCCTCACGATCGCCGAACGTGCCGCCAGCGCGGGCCGCAAGGTCACCGTGATCGACCGCCGCGCCCACATCGGCGGAAACGCCTACAGCGAGGCCGAGCCCGAGACCGGGATCGAGGTGCACAAGTACGGTGCACACCTCTTCCACACGTCGAACGAGTCGGTGTGGGAGTAC
>DHCFD07801__coassemble_1517_pt1 | contig 14256 bp, 16 predicted proteins | sample DHCFD07801__metabat2_low_PE_023 | metagenome-assembled genome bin DHCFD07801
TGATCCAGTCGGTGAGGAACGCCGACGCGATCATGCCGGCGAGCAGGCCGAGGGCCGCGATGATGAGCCGCCGACGGAGTTCGCGGAGGTGTCCCGCGAGAGACATCCGTCGTTCCTTCGGCAGGACGCGCTCGCCCGCGACACCCTCGCTCGGGAGGGAGCCTGCCATCCGCCGCTACTGCTTCGGCGTGTCGGGCGACGCGCCCTCTGTCGGCGAAGGCGCCGCGGTCGACGACGACGCCGTCGACGACCCGTTCTGATCGTCTGCCGCTTCGCTCTGCGTCGTGCCGTCGTCCTTCATCTGCTTCATCTCGCTCTTGAAGACACGAGCGGACTGCCCCATGCTCTTCGCAAGCGCGGGAAGCCGAGATGCGCCGAAGATCAGCAGGATGACGACGAGGATCAGAAGGATCTGAACTCCACCGGGGAGATGCACGTTGGACTCCAAGCTCTGAGGAACGTTTCGGTCAGTCTAGCGCCGAAAGGGCGTTACGCAGTCGACTCGTCCGGAAGAATCTGCCCGGAGACCGCCCAATCGTGCACCGACTCCCGCGCTTCGGGCGGCGCGAGCACCTCGAGGGATCCCCCGCCTCGTGCGGCAAGACGGCGGAGGGTCGCCACGTCGGCGATGGGGATGCGCGCGAACGTGTCACGGCCGTGCTCGGCCAGCGCGGCGTGCTCGAGGAAATCGGCGATGAGCGGCCGCAGGTGCGTGGGGAAGCGCAGGGTCGCGACGATGTCGTCGTCTGCCGGCGTGAACAGCGCCGGCTCCGGCGCAGCGAGGTGCTGCGCCGGCCGCGCGGTGACCTCGAGGCCGTCGATGCGCTCGAGCAGGAACGTGCGGGCCGCCCGGCGCAGGTGGCACCACCCCTTCAGATACCACTGTCCTCCCGCGAGCAGCAGGCCGGAGGGGTCCACGGTGCGGGTGGTCGCCGCGCCGTCCGGCCGGTGATAGTCGAAGCGCACCTCGACCCGTTCCCGCACCGCGCGGGACAGCTCGGCGCGCATGTCGTCGGACGGCTGATCGACGAGCACCGCTCCGCGGGCGCCCGTTCCGGCGCCGCGCGCGAGCTTCGCCCGCAGCGCCGGGAGCGTTCCGTCGTCCGCGACGCCGGGGAAGGCGGCGACGAGCTGCAGGCCGGCGACGAGCGCCGCGACCTCGCGCGTCGTGAAGCGCTGCACGCGCTCGACGCCGACCGTGTGCGTCAGGCGGATCGTGTCGTGGCCCTCGAGCGCATCCCAGTCGATATCGAACATCTCGCCCGAGTAGTACCCCGCCGACGGCTCGCCGACGACCGTCAGCGTGCTGAGCATGCGCCGCATCTCCGCGGGCGTCACGCCGAACTCGTCCGCCGCGACTGGAACCGGCACGGCGCCGCGCTCGAGCAGCCACGGCACGAGGGTGAGATAGATGCGCACGCGTTCGGTCGAGCCGGTGCTGCGGCGACGCGGAGGGCGCACCGGATCCGCCCGCTCGGCGGCATCGAGATCCGCCGGCCGCGCGTGCCGCATCTGCACCGCGCGGAGACGGTCGCGCACGAGGTCCGCGAGCTCCGCGGGGCTCGCCACGCGCACCTCCGGCCCGTACGACGCGAGCTCGTCGGCGAACACGTACGGATCCACGTACGGCACGATGAGCTCGTCGGCGCCGGGCGCGGCGACGGAACGCCGCGCGAGACGCAGCGCAGCCTCGGACCCCGGCACCGCCCCGATCACGGCGCGCTGGCGCTCGGCGAGCGCGCGCAGACCGGCGAGGGCCTCCTCCGCGCTCGCATCCTGATCGTCGGGCTCGAACCGCGCGCCGGTCGCCGTCACCGGAGACACGATCCGGCTGAGCAGGAAGGTGCGATCGGCGCCCACGCCCTCGTCCCGGCCGCGCAGGTGCCAGCGCCCCTCGAACATCACGAGCGCGCGCGGACGCACGCGCCGGGTGCGCACGCGCTGCGAGCCCGGACGCAGGTAGTCGAACGTCACCTCCGCGCCGCGCGCGATCGCCTCCTCGAGCGGAGAGAACGACTCGTCGCGGGCATCGAGGCGTGGAGTGAAGCCCAGGATCGGCTCGTCGACGTCATAGCCGAGCGCGCGGATCTTGCGCAGCCCGGCGCGCGCCTCGCGCGACATCGCCGCCTCGCTCCAGGCCTCGGCCGCGAGACTCAGCACGGCGAGTTCGCCGGGACTGAACTCGAGGTCGTCGGGAAGCGAGTTGTCCTCGCGCGGAATCCGGTACCGAGCGTCCCGCATGTTGCGCGGGTTCGCGGCATCGCCGATGACCTCGATGCGCGTGCCGAGCTCGGTCAGGGTCTCCTTGTCGCGCTCGAACATGCGCCCGATGGCGGACTCGTCGGCGCCCTGGCGCACCTGCTCGACGTATCCGGTCACCGAGGAGAAGATCTCGGCGCGCGTCAGTCCGACCTCGGTGCCCAGGAGGGCGACCGTGAGGTTCATGAGCCGCTCTTCGGGAGAGATCCGCTGTGCCACGCGGCAATCCTACGGTGCGGCTCAGGCTGCGGGAACCGCTCCGAGCACGTCGATGACCGAGACGGTCGCGTCTCCCGACTCGCCGGGAACGACCGTCAGCACCTGCGAGCCGACCGTGGCGCCCTCGAGCGCCTCGGCGAACCCCTCGGGCAGCTCGGCGACCGTGCTCGTCTCGGGGGCCCCGCTCTCCCACGTCGACGTCGTGACCGAGCGCGACGACCAGCTGACGTTCGTGTACTGCACCGTCACGGCGTCGTTCTCCGCGATCCGGGGGCCGTCGCCCTTCAGCAGGGTCTGGGTGGTCTGCTCCGAGGGCGCGTCGGCGACGGGAACGGAGATGCCCGGAACACCGTCGGGGTCGCGCACGACGCTCGGCATTCCGAACGCGGCATTGTAGACGGCAGATCCGTCGGCCGCTGCCGGCAGCACCCGGTTCACCTCGATGACGAGCAGCACGCTGTCGAGCGCGGGCGCCTCCACGGGCTCGTCGCTCGTCGACTGCGCCACCTGCTGCAGCACGCTCTGCAGCTGCTGGCCGAAGTCGGCGGTCACGCCCTCCTCGCCGAGCGAGGCCACGATGCGCGACCCCTCGCTCGCGCAGGTGAGCGCGTCTTCGATCGCGGGCAGCATCTGCTGCGACACCGCCGCGGGGGTCGCGATGCGCGTGAGGCTGCCGGGAGCGTCCCACAGCGGGATCTTCGCACCGGATGCCGGGTCGACGAACAGCACGTCGAACGCGACCGCCTGATCCATCGACGCGATGACGGGGCCGTCGCCGACCTCGATGTCGCTCACCTCGGGGACGGCCGAGCGGAAGCCCGCAGGCGCGTCGACCGTCATGTCGGGACCGAAGTCGCCCGACACGTCGACGGCCGACAGGGCGCTGTCACCGGTTCGACCGCACGTCTCCGGGGTCTCAGGAGCGGCGGAGCATCCCACGAGGGCGAGGGCGGCGAGGCCCAGAACACTGGCTACGGCTGTCGTCTTGCGCACCGGCACAGTCTAAACCGATGCGGGTGTGGATCCGCCCATCGCACCGTCGTCTGGCGATTCGGCGCTGCGCAGCTCCGCGGCGCGGCGCGCGCCCGACGCGGCCCTCTCGGCCTCGCGCACGCGCTTGCGCAAGTTCTTGTCGGTGATCTCGCGGTCGCCGACCGAACCGGGCGTCCACGCCTCCTCATCGTGATCTCCGTAGCTGCGCTTCGACGCGCGCCGCTTGACCTCGGGAGCGATCGATCCGGGCGCGAGCTTGCGCGTGGTGATGAGGAAGCCGGTATGGCCGACCATGCGGTGGTCGGGCCGCACAGCGAGGCCGTCGACGTGCCAGCCGCGCACCATCGTCTCGCTCGAGTCGGGCTCGGTGAAGCAGCCGAGACCGCGGATGAATTCCGCCACGCGGCTGAGCTGGGTCGCGGTCGCGACGTAGCAGGTCACGACGCCGCCGGGCGCGAGCGCATCGCTGACGGCGGGGAGCACCTCCCACGGCGCGAGCATGTCGAGCACGACGCGATCGACCGAACCGTTCGGCAGGTCGCGCGGCAGCGCCTCCGCGAGATCGCCGAAATGGATCTCCCACTGCTCGGGCGTCTCGCCGAAGAACGTCTCGACGTTCGCGCGCGCGACGTCGGCGAACTCCGCGCGCCGTTCGAACGAATGCAGCGCACCGCCGGATCCGACCGCCCGCAGCAGCGACATCGAGAGGGCGCCCGAACCGACGCCCGCCTCGACGACGATCGCGCCCGGGAAGATGTCCGCCTGCGCGACGATCTGCGCCGCGTCCTTCGGGTACACGATCGCCGCGCCGCGCGGCATCGACATCACGAAATCGCGCAGCAGCGGTCGCAGGCACAGGTACTCGTGGCCCTCGCTGTTGGCGACGACGGAGCCGTCGGGCCGCCCGGCGATATCGCCATGGCGCAGCACGCCGAGGTGCGTGTGCAGCTCTCCGTCAGGGACCAGCGTGATCGTCTGCAGCTTGCCCTTCGGCCCCGTCAGCTGCACGCGGTCGCCGTAGACGAACTCGCCCCGCACAGCGCTCACGCGCCATCCTCCGAGCGCGCCGCGCCCCACACCCGACCGAGGTCGTCGGGCGTGCGCCCGGCGAGGCTCTTCCACACCTCGCGCGCGCCGATGCCCGCGAGCGGCACGAGGTGCTCGACGCCGATGCTGGCGGCACCGGACGCGACCGCGGAGGTGAGCCCCGTCGGCGAGTCCTCGAGCGCGACGCAATCGCGGATGTCCACGCCGAGCGCCGCGGCGCCGGCGAGGTACGGATCCGGGAACGGCTTCGGCCGCTCGACGTCATCTCCGCCGAGCACGGCGTCGAAAGCGTCGAAATCGATCGCGTCCACCACGCGCTGGGCCATGCGGTGGCGCGACATCGTGACGATCGCCGTCTTCACGCCGAGCGCGCGGAGCGACGCGAGCAGCTCCTTCGCGCCCGGGCGGAACGGCACACCGTGCTCGGCGAGCTGGGCGATCACCTCGTCGGTGAGTCGCTCGACGATCGCCGCCACGGGCATGGCGACGCCGGCCGCCTGCAGCACGGCGGCCGATCCCTCGAGGTCGTTGCCGACGAGCTGCAGCGACTGCTCGTCGGTCCAGCTGCGTCCGAAGCTGGCGACGAGCCGCTTCTCGGCGGCAATCCAGTACGGCTCGGTGTCGACCAGGGTGCCGTCCATGTCCCAGAGAACGGCCGCGGGCAGGGCGATGTCGGTGAGAGTCACCGCACCAGCCTAGGCGGTTGCGCCGGAGCGATAGCCTGGAGGCAGACCTTCAGGAGGGATCCCGATGGAAGAGCAGTCGAAGCAGCTTCTCGGACCGCGCATCGCGGTGGCCGCATTCGACGGCTGGAACGATGCCGGCGAAGCGGCCTCGCAGTGCGTGCGCGTGCTGCGAGGGCTCCAGCCGACGACCGACGTCGTCTCGGTCGATCCCGAGCTCTACTTCGATTACCAGTACACGCGTCCGATGATGCGCATGGACGGCGAGGGGCAGCGGCTGCTCGAGTGGCCCGAGGCGACGCTCAGCCGTCCTGTCGACGCGAGCGGGTTCTGGACGGCGCACGGCGTCGAGCCGGCGCGGGCGTGGCGCGGGTTCACCGCCGAGTTCGTCGACGGCCTGCTCGCGGAGGACGTGACCGCGTTCATCACGGTCGGAGCGATGATGAGCGACGTGCCGCACACCCGCCCGATCGCCGTCCACGCGACGAGCGAGAACGAGATGATCCGCGGCGGGCTCGACCTCGACCGCAGCCGGTACGAGGGGCCCACAGGGATCCTGGGAGTGCTCGCGGACGGCGCCGAGCGCGCGGGGATCCCGACGCTGTCGCTCTGGGCGAGCGTGCCGCACTACGTGGCGGGCGCGACGCCGTCTCCGAAGGCGTCGCTCGCGCTGCTCGAGAAAGTCCGCGACATCACCGGCCGAGAGCTCGACCTCGGCTCGCTCCCGACGGAGGCCGCGACGTGGGAGGCCACCGTCGACGCCGCCGCGGCCGACGACGAGGAGATGACCGACTACATCCATCAGCTCGAGGAGACCCGCGATACGTGGGACTCCCCCGAGGCGTCCGGCGACGCGATCGCGCAGGCGTTCGAACGCTACCTGCGCGGCGACGGCGGCCCCGGCAAGGGCCGCCGCCCCTAGGCTCAGGCCCCCGCGAACGGCGTCAGCACGCCGAAGCCGAGCATCACCATGATCGCGATGCCGAGCAGGATCCGATAGATCACGAACGGCATGAAGCTGCCGTGCTCGAGGTAGCGCATCAGGTACGCGACGACGACCCAGCCGACCAGGAACGCAACGACGGTCGCGACGATGACGCCCGACCACCCGTAGGGGCCCGGCTCCGCCTCGCCGAGCCCGTGCACGAGCTCGAACAGTCCGGATCCGAGCACCGCCGGAATCGCCATGAGGAACGAGAACTCCGCGGCCGTCGTGCGCTTGAAGCCGAACAGCCGCGCGGCCGTCGTGGTGGCGCCGGAGCGCGACACGCCGGGCACGAGCGCGAGGGCCTGCGCGACGCCGATCGTGATGCCCTGCGGGTACGTCACGTCGTCCATCTCGGCGCGCCGGGCGCCGTAGCGGTCGGCGGCGCCGAGGATCAGGCCGAACACGATCAGCACGGCGGCGACGAGCCAGAGGTTGCGGAACACGTCGCGGATGTAATCCTGCAGTGCGAAGCCGAGGATGCCGATCGGGACCGAGGCGACGATCACGAGCCATCCCATGCGTGCGTCGGGGTCGTTGCGCGGCACCCTGCCGACGAGCGAGCCGGCCCAGCGGCCGATGATCGTGACGATCTTCGACCAGAAGTAGACGAGCACGGCGATCTCGGTGCCGATCTGCGTGATCGCGGTGAACGTCGCCCCGGGGTCGGCCTGTGACGGCAGGAACTCGCCGACCACACGGATGTGCGCGCTCGACGAGATCGGCAGGAACTCGGTGAGCCCCTGCACGAGACCGAGGATGATCGCTTCGATGATGTGCATGCTGATCCTTCTGAGCGGTCAGTAAGAGCGGATGAGATCGGTGAGCACTCGCTGCCCGAACTCGAGCGCGGCCGTCGGCACGCGCTCATCGACGCCGTGGAACATCCCGGTGAAGTCGAGGTCGCGGGGCAGCTTCAGGGGGGCGAAGCCGTAGCCTGTGATGCCGATCGTCGCGAGGGCCTTGTTGTCGGTTCCGGCGCCGAGGAGGTACGGCAGCACCGGCACGCCCGGGTCGTGCACGCCGATCGCGGCGACCATCTTGTCGACGAGCTCGCCCTCGAACGGAACCTCGAGGCCGATGTCGCGGTGGAAGATCTCGATCTCGACGTCGTCGCCGACGAGCTCGCGCAGCTCGGCGAGCACGCGGTCCTCCGTGCCCGGCAGCACGCGCACATCGACGGTCGCGCTCGCGGCATCGGGGATCACGTTGTGCTTGTAGCCGGCTGTCAGCCCCGTCGGGTTCGTCGTGGTGCGCCACGTGGAGGCGAGGAAGGCCTCCGCAGGCCCGGCGAAGGACGCGATCTCGTCAGGGTCCTCGCTCGCGGAGCCGCACACGCCGGTCATGCCGGCGAGCAGCGCGCGCGTGGTGTCGGTCAGCTCGACGGGCCACCGCACGGATCCGATCTTCTCGACCGCGCGGGCGAGGCGCGTGATCGCGTTGTCGGCGTGCACGCGGCTGCCGTGACCGGCGCGGCCGCGGGCGCGCAGGGTGAGCCACATGAGGGCCTTCTCCCCCACCTGGAGCAGATAGGCGCTCTTGTCGCCGACCGGAATCGAGTATCCGCCGACCTCGCTGATCGCCTCCGTCGCGCCCCGGAACCATTCGGGACGGTCGCGCACGACGAGCGCGGATCCCTCGACGCCCCCGTTCTCCTCGTCGCTGAAGAAGACGAGGATCAGGTCGCGCGGGGGCTTCTGGCCCGAGCGGATCAGGTCGGCGACCGACGCGAGGATCATCGCGTCCATGTTCTTCATGTCGACCGCACCGCGCCCCCACAGGAGCCCGTCGATGATCTCGCCCGCGAACGGGTCGACCGACCAGTCGGCCGCCACGGCCGGAACGACGTCGAGGTGCCCGTGCAGCACGAGAGCGGGCTTGTCGGGATCGGCGCCCGCCACCCGCGCCATGACGTTCGTGCGGCGCGGGAGGGGCTCGTAGTACTCGGGCTCGAGGCCGAGGCTCTCGAGGAACGCGCCCACGTACTCGGCGGCCTCGCGCTCGCCCTTCGCGTTTCCTCCACCGTAGTTGGTGGTGTCGATGCGGATCAGATCGCGCGCGAGGCGCACGACCTCAGAGAGCTCGTCGGCAGGCATGGCTCTACGCTACCCGGACGTCCGTGCGGAACCTGGACCGCACCCGACCCCCGAATCCCCCTTGTCCCGCTCGGTGCGGTTATCCGGCCGTCATTCCGTTCCGACGTGGGACACGGATCGGGTTATGGAGCCGGCGAATGCTGCTCGGGCTCGAAGATCTGGCCGACCGGTTCGCGCTTCTCGGCTTGGAAGGTGTCTTCCGCGCGACCGGCCGCCCAGTACGCCGAGAGCGAGAGCCGTTCGCGCGGGATCCCCCATGCGCCGTGAATGATGCCGCGCAGCCGCTTCATCGCCGCGCGCTCGCCGTGCGCGAACACGTCGATGACCTCCGTCGGCTGCGGAAGGGCCTCCACGGCGGCCACCAGCGCGGATCCGTACGGCTCCCGCGCGCGATGCACCCACCGGATCCGCACGCCCGCCGGGCCGTCGATCGCGACCTCGTCGCGCGAGGACTCCACCTCGATGAGCGCGGTTCCGACCGCGTCCGCGGGCAGCGACTCGATCGCCGACGCGATCGCGGGAAGGGCCGACTCGTCGCCGATGAACAGGTGCTCCGCCACATCCGGGCTCGGCGCGTACTTGCCGCCCGGCCCCGACACGGAGACTCGGTCGCCGGCGGCGGCGCGCGCCGCCCACGGGCCCGCGACCCCGGCGTCGCCGTGCACGACGAAATCGACGGCGATGCGGCGCTGGTCGCGGTCGATCATCCGCACGGTGTAGGTGCGGCGCGACGGCATGTCCTCGGGAGCGAGACGAGTGCGCAGCTCATCGAGGTCGTACGGCGGTGTGAGACCGAGCTCGGGCCGCGCGAAGTGGATCTTCACGTAGGCATCGGTGCTCGCGCGTTCGGCCGCCGCAGCGGCGAAGCCGTCGAAATCCGAGCACCCGAACCACACGCGCACCAGCCGCGGCGACACGGACTCGACCCCGACGACCTCGAACACGTACGGCGTGCGCGACTTCTTCTGCTGACCCATGTCCTCATCCTGTCACGCATGAAGTGAGGACAGCCTCACCTGCGAGCATCTCGGCCCGGATATCCGGCATCGGGAGCGGCCGCACCGGCGTGACGATCAACGACGTGCCGCAGTACGAGATCTGCCTCGAGGTGCAGCCCGTCGCGGGCGAGCCGTTCCTCTCGAGCGTCACCGAGCTGCTGACGGCGCCGGAGACCGCGGACCTCCGCCCCGGTCGGCTGCTCGCCGTCGAATACCGACCGGACGCACCCGATCGCCTCGCGCTCGCCGATCCGGGCTCGCCCGAGTTCGAGCAGATGATGCTGCGCTGGCGGGTCGCCCACGGGCTCATCGCCGATGACCTGATCGCGGCGCGCACGACGGGCGTCTCGCAGCCTGCGAGCGTGCTCGCTCTGCACCCGACCGGCGAGCAGAAGGAGGGCCAGGTGGAGATCACCGCGCGCTTGCTCGTGTCACCCGCCGACGGCTCGCCGCCGTTCGAAGCCGACTCCACGGTGTTCGTGCATCCTGCGGCTCTCGCGAATGTGCAGGTCGGCTCCCCTGTCTTCGCCATGTACGAACCCGCGCATCCCGACCGGGTGCATATGACCCTTCAGCGACAGGGGGGCCTCGCATGAGCATCCCCGACACGATCGTGTGGCTCGCCAACTTTCCAGCCACTCACGCCTACGAGATGGTGTTCCTCGGCAGCTGCAGCGCGATGGGGCTCATCGGCCTCGCTCTGCGACGGGGACCGTCGCGCTCCCGGCTCGAGCAGCTGCGCATCGAGCGCGGCCTGCGCATCGTCGCGCAGACGCGCAGCTGGTCCTTCGTCGCGCTCGCCCTCGTCGTGCTCGCGGGCCTCGCCATCGCCCTCGCGAGCCTCCTCTTCGGCCCCATCACGCGCGGATACATCTACGATCACGGCGTGCGCGCCGACACGATCGTCGATGACGAGGGCGGGTGGTTCGAAACCGTCACGTTCGATGCCGAGAACGGCACGCGCTACACGCTCAACCTGCCGTTCTTCTCCCCCGTCACCTACCCCGACCGCGATGCGACGGCCACCGGAACCGACCCGCTCGTCGTGCGCTACCTGCCGGGGCACCCGCAGGCGTACGTGGTCGACACCCGCGAGTCGCTCGATTCGTGGGGCGAACCGATCGGCGAATGACCGGACGGCGTCAGATGAGCGTGACACCGATGTGCCGCAGCCGATCGGATACGCGCCGGATGTCTTCATCGCTCGGCAGCTCGTTGAGCACCTTCGCCATCAGCACCTGGGCGTCGATGCGCGAGACCTCGCCGTCGGCGTCGGTGGTATGCACCAGCTCATCCGCGACCCGCCCGACCTCGTCGTCGGTCAGGCGACGGCGCAGAAGCGCCAGGAGCGGCACGTAGTCGGTCGACGGCACGCCCTCCGGATACCCGGCGCGCAGCCAGTCGATGACGCGCTCGACGGCGCTGCGGCTGTCGTTCTCGTCGACCGGCGCACCCGGGTCGGTGAGCTCATGGCCGGCCGGAGCCTCGCGCTCGGCCGCATCGGCGGATCCGCTCTCCGCAGGATCGGGCTCGATCTCCTCGGCCATCCGCATCGCCTTGCCGCTCAGCGGCCACCCTCCCGCGGCGAGCCGCGCCGCGACCTCGCGCACGTCCTCCTCCTCGGGCTCCTCCGAAGTGGCGCGCTCGATCGCGCTGCGGATGTGGCGCACACGGATCTTCTTCGCCTCGTCGGCGGCGAGCTGCGCGACGATCGCCTCGTAGTCCTCGTCGATCAGCGTGCGTCGCAGCAGCGCGATGAGCGGGAAGGAGTCCTTCGGCGGAATGCCCTCGGGGTATCCGGCGCGCAGCCAGTTGAGGACCGCGCTGATGATGTTCTCTGCCATGTCAGACTCCAAACAGCGTCAGGCCGAAGTAGTGCTGCAGGGTGTGGCGCGTCACGAAGAGCACCCCGACGACGACGGAAGCGACGACGACCGCGTACAGCGCATACGCACCAGCGATCGCGAACGGGTTGCGGCGCACGACCGCGCCGTCCTCATCGCTTCCCACGCCCACCGCGTGCAGCTTCATGCCGAGGGCGAACAGCGCCGGCAGTCCCGCGCCGAACAGGAGGCCGAGCCCCAGCACGCGCATGGCGGCCAGGCCGATCTCGATGACATCAATGCTCATGATCATTCTCCGTCAGGTGCCCTCAGTTGGCGGCGGCGCTGTCCGAACGCTGCCCGCGCGCCCCCTCGTCCCAGTCGGCGTTGACGTTCGACGCGTCGACCTTCTGGCGGCGGCTGTGCACGTACATGTACGTCGCTGCGGCGACCAGGAGGCCGAACACCACGAGCGCGCCCGGGAGGCCGCCGATCAGGTGCTCGAGGAAGAAGCACAGGGCTCCGACACTACCCGCAGCGGGGATCGTGATGAGCCATGCCGACGCCATGCGTCCGGCCACGCCCCAGCGCACGGCCGCGCCCGGCCGCCCCACGCCCGATCCGAGGATGGACCCGGTGGCGACGTGCGTCGTCGACAGCGCCATGCCCATCGACGACGACGTGAGGATGATCGCCGCGGACGACGCCTCGGCGGCCATGCCCTGCGGCGAGTCGATCTCGACGAGGCCCTTTCCGAGCGTGCGGATGATCCGCCACCCGCCGAGGTAGGTGCCGAGCGCGATCGCGAGGCCGCACACGAAGATGATCCAGACCGGCAGGCCGTTCTCCTCGATGCCCGCCGTCGTCAGGGATCCGTGGGCGATGAGGGCGAGGGCGATGACGCCCATCGTCTTCTGCGCGTCGCCCGTTCCGTGCGCGAGCGACACGAGCGATGCGGTGCCGATCTGTCCCCAGCGGAACCCGGTCTCACGGCGCTTCGATGCCACGCGGCGCGTGAGGCGGTACACGCACCACGTGCCGATCGCCGCGATGAGGCAGGCGATCACCGGAGACAGGAAGGCCGGAACGATGATCTTCGAGATGATTCCGCCCCAGTTCACCCCCGAGAAGCCGATGCCGGCGAGGCCGGCGCCGATCAGCCCGCCGAACAGCGCGTGCGACGACGATGACGGCAGACCGAGCAGCCAGGTGATCAGGTTCCAGAGGATGCCGCCCACGAGGCCGGCGAAGATGATCATCATCGCGGTCTGCGGGTTCAGGCCCGCCACGAGATCGCCGGAATCGGTCTGGATCCTCAGCACGTCCTTCGTGATCGTCGCCGCGACCTCCACCGACAGGAACGCGCCCACGAGGTTGAGCACCGCCGAGATCGTGACCGCGGCCTTCGGCTTCAGCGCGCCGGTCGCGATGGACGTGGCCATCGCATTGCCGGTGTCGTGGAATCCGTTGGTGAAGTCGAATGCGATCGCTGTGACGATCACGAGGATCAGGATGAGGAGCTCACCGGACATACGTCAATCGTCGCATTCCTTTTCCTGTAAATGTGACCGACTGCCGCGCAGCCCGATCTCCGATGCTTGATCCCGCGTGAAACTTGTATTAGTGTCGTAATACACTGATACAGGACGAGCCGAGCATCCGTTCGAAAGGAATCCGCGCATGCAGATCGATGATTCGCGGCCGATCTGGGCGCAGCTCGTCGACGAGTTCCGTCGCCGGATCGCGGTCGGTCACTGGCACCCGGGCGACAAGATCCCCGCCGTGCGCGAGCTCGCGCTCGAGCTGGGCGTGAACCCCAACACAGTGCAGAAGTCGCTCGCCGAGGTCGACCGACTCGGACTCACGACGACCGAACGCACCGCGGGTCGGTTCGTCACACAGGACGTGTCGGCGATCCGCGCGGCGCGCGCGGCGCTCGCCGCCACGACCGCCGACGGATTCGCGGCCGCCGCCACTGGGCTCGGCATGAGCCTCGACGAGGCGACGCGTCTGCTCGAACAGCGCTGGAACGCACGAAAGGACGACCAATGACCATTCCCGCCGTCGAGGTCACGAACCTCTCCAAGGCCTATCGCGGGCGCCCCGCACTGCGCGAGCTGAACCTCGCCCTCCCGCAGGGCCGGATCGTCGGCCTCATGGGCGACAACGGGTCCGGCAAGACCACCCTCCTCAAGATCCTCGCAGGGGTGCTCAGCGATTGGGAGGGCACGGTGCGCATCGCGGGACACGCGCCGGGCGCCGCATCGAAGGCTCTCGTCTCGTTCCTGCCCGATGCATCGTTCCTGCCCGACACACACCGACCGGCCGATTCCATGGCCCTCTTCGAGCGGTTCTTCGCCGACTTCGACGCCGGGAAGGCTCGCGAGATGATCGATTTCTTCGCGCTGCCCTGGGATCGCAGCCTCAAGGAGATGTCGAAGGGCATGCGCGAGAAGCTGCAGATCTCGCTCGCAATGTCGCGCCGTGCGCGCGTGTATCTGCTCGACGAACCGATCTCGGGCGTCGATCCGGCGTCGCGCGACGTCATCATGCGCGGAATCCTGCAGAACTTCGACGACGAGTCTCTCCTGCTCGTCTCGACCCACCTCATCCAGGACGTCGAACAGATCGTCGACGCCGTCGTGTTCCTGAAAGACGGATCGGTGCTGCTGAGCGGCACCGCGGACGACCTGCGCGATGAGCACGGCATGGGGCTCGATTCGCTCTTCAGAAAGGTGTACGCATCATGATCGGCACGATCTTCGCCCAGGATTTCCGCGCAACGCGGAAGACTCTCGCCACGACCGTCGGCATCCTTCTGATCGTCACCGCGGTGTCGCTCGTTCTCGCCGCGTTGAATGTTCCGGTGCTCGGCGGCTTCGGGCTGGTGCTCGCAATCATCGCGTCGATCCTCATCACGCCCATCGTGCTCGGTCTGCTGGCCGAGAACTACTGGCGCACGATGTACGGCCGCGAGGGATACTTCACCATGGCGCTGCCGCTCGGCGGCCGCGCACTGTTCGCCGCCAAGGTGCTCTACGGCGCGACCATCGCCGTCGCGGCGCTCGCCGTGACCGCGGTCGCACTCGTCGCGTGCGCCGCCGCGCTCGCCATCTCGACCGATCAGGGCGTGGTCGAGTTCCTCCGGGCGGG
>DHCFD07801__coassemble_1533_pt1 | contig 13897 bp, 9 predicted proteins | sample DHCFD07801__metabat2_low_PE_023 | metagenome-assembled genome bin DHCFD07801
CTTCCAGCCGGCGATCTCGGGTGCGGTGCTCATTCCTCCATTATGGACGCGATCGCGACGCGGTAACGCTGCCTGCCCGTGCACAACTACGGCAGATCCGTGCCGATGCCGCGCGTTTTCGGCCGATCACCGGCCGCAACCGGTCAGCTGCCGTAGTTGTGTGTTGCGGTGCACGCAGAAGGGCCGCCCCGCGCGATGCGGAGCGGCCCTTCTGACCCGGATCAGGCCAGGTCGAAGCGGTCGTTGTCCATGACCTGGGTCCATGCCGACACGAAGTCGTGCACGAACTTCTCGCGGGCGTCGTCCGAGGCGTAGACCTCGGAGATCGCGCGCAGCTCGCTGTTCGAGCCGAACACCAGGTCGACGCGGCTGCCCCGGAGGCCCGTGTCGGACGTGTACGTCTGCTGGTCGGCAGACGGCGTCCAGGTCGTGCCGTTGACGAGCAGCTTCACGAAGAAGTCGTTCGTCAGCACTCCCGGGGTGTCGGTGAACACGCCGAGGTCGGAGCCGTCCCAGTTGGCGCCGAGCACGCGCAGGCCGCCGACGAGCGCCGTCATCTGCGGCGCGCTCACGCCGAGGTGGTTGGCGCGGTCGATCAGCAGGTGCTCGCTCGGCAGGTCGAACAGACGGCTGTCGTAGTTGCGGAATCCGTCGGAGACCGGCTCGAGCCAGTTGAACTGATCGACATCGGTCTGCTCCTGCGTCGCGTCGACGCGGCCCGGCGTGAATGGCACCTCGATGTCGTGCCCGGCGGCCGCGGCCGCCTGCTCGATGCCCACGCCGCCGGCGAGGACGACGACATCGGCGAACGAGACGCCCGATTCCTCGGCGACCTTCTCGAGCGCGGCGATGACCGGCTTGAGCTCGGCAGGACGGTTCACCGACCAGCTCACCTGCGGCTCGAGGCGGATGCGTCCGCCGTTCGCGCCGCCGCGCTTGTCGGACGAGCGGAACGTGGCCGCCGCCTTCCACGCGGTCGAGACGAGCTGCTGAACCGTCAGGCCCGACTCGGCGATGAGGCGCTTCGCCGTCGCGATCGAGCCGGCGTCGGTCGCCGCCGTCTGCTCGGGAAGCGGATCCTGCCAGTCGAGGTCCTCCTCCGGCACCTCGGGCCCGAGGTAGCGCGACTTCGGCCCCATGTCGCGGTGCGTGAGCTTGAACCAGGCGCGCGCGAACGCGTCGGCGAAGGCAGCCTGGTCGAGGCGGAACCGGTTGGAGATCTCGTTGTAGATCGGGTCCTCGCGAAGCGCGATGTCGGTCGTGAGCATGCGCGGCTCACGGCGCTCGGATCCCTGTGCCATCGGCACCATGTCGGCGCCGCCGTTGTCCTTCGGGCGCCACTGCTTCGCGCCGGCCGGCGACTCGAACAGCTCCCACTCGTACGCGAACAGGATGTGGAAGAACTCGTTGTCCCACCGGGCCGGGTGGTAGGTCCAGGTGACCTCGAGGCCGCTGCCGACGGTGTCGTTGCCGCCGCGGCCGTCGCCGTAGCCCTGCTTCCAGCCGAGCCCCTGCTCCTCGAGCGGTGAGGCCTCGGGATCCGGGCCCTGCTTGTCGTCGGGGTGCGCGCCGTGCGTCTTGCCGAACGTGTGACCGCCCGCGATCAGCGCGACCGTCTCCTCGTCGTTCATGCCCATGCGCAGGAAGGTTTCGCGCACGTCCTGCGCCGCCGCGAGCGGATCCGGATTTCCGCCCGGGCCCTCGGGGTTGACGTAGATGAGACCCATCTGCGTGGCCGCCAGCGGGGCGTCGAGCTCGCGCTTGCCCTTGTAGCGCTCGGCGTCGAGCCAGACCTTCTCCGGGCCCCAGTACACGTCGTCGTCGGCCTCCCACACGTCGGGGCGGCCGCCGCCGAAGCCGAACGTCGTGAAGCCCATCGACTCCAGCGCGACGTTGCCGGCCAGGATGATGAGGTCGGCCCACGAGATCGACTGGCCGTACTTCTGCTTGACGGGCCACAGCACGCGCCGTGCGCGGTCGAGCAGCACGTTGTCGGGCCACGAGTTCAGCGGAGCGAACCGCTGCATGCCCGCCCCGCCGCCGCCGCGGCCGTCGTGCGACCGGTAGGTGCCGGCCGAGTGCCAGGCCATGCGCACCATGAACGGGCCGTAGTGGCCGAAGTCTGCGGGCCACCACTCCTGCGAAGCCGTGAGCGCCTCGGCCAGGTCGGCCTTGAGGGCATCGAAATCGAGCCGTTCGAACGCGTCCTTGTAATCGAAGTCGGCGCCGAGCGGGTTCGCGACCGCGGGGTTCTTCGCAAGGATCTTGAGGTTCAGCCGGTTCGGCCACCACTCGGCATTGGCACTGCCGCTCGTCGGGTGCACGCGGCGCCCGCCGTCGTCGGTCACGTCGCCGTCATGCGTGTAGTCGCCGGCAACGGTCGGGCTGTCGGTGCCCGATCCGTACCCGAACGGGCAGGTTTCCTTGGTATCGCTCATCTTCGCCTTCCGGTGGGGGACATGTTTCTGAAGAATTGAATGACTCAAATCTAGCGCATGCGTCTGTGAATCTCGACTTCGCGTGTCGCCCGCGGAACGGATCCGTACAGTGGAGCCGTGGACGATCTCGACGCGCTTCTGGGCGACGCTCGCGCTCGGTTGCGCGACGTCGCGAAAGTGCGCATAGGGGCGCCGCGCGCGCCGGGGCGGATCCGCCGGGCGCTCGGTGCGCGCCCCGTCATCGCGCCGATCGCCGAAGCCTGGCATCTCGGCGTGCTGCTCATCGGCGACGATGCCGTGTGGGCGACCGGATCCGTGCTGCGCGCGGCCGAGGAGGCGCGTCGCGGCTACACCGCCGAGTCGCAGCGGCGGCGCGACGAGATCCGTGCGATGGCCTTTCGGGGCGGCTTCGGCGAGGGCGAGACGTTCCACTACGACGTCGAGCCGATCGATGCGGAGCACCCCGGTCCGCTCGTGCGGCAGGGTGAGCGGATCATGGTGCGCTGGTCGCCCGCGGGCTTCCTCGCACCCCTCGATGCCTATCTCGACGAGCGGATCGCCCTCGCGCGCGACTGAGCAGAGTGCTGATCCGATCGCCCGCGACGCGCGCGGGACCGGGCAGATCTTCCATCGGCGCGGGAACCTGAGTATGTTCTGTGAGGACGACCGTGCGCCGCGACGATGCCGCGACGCGTTCTCTCTGAAGGAGCACCATGGCCCGATCGCAGACCCCGACGAGCGCGATTCCCGAACGCGAGCAGTGGACGGGGCAATTAGGGTTCATCATGGCGGCCGTCGGATCGGCCGTCGGGCTCGGCAACATCTGGCGCTTCCCGGGCGTCGCGTACGAATCGGGCGGCGGCGCGTTCCTGATCCCGTATCTCGTGGCGCTCCTGACGGCGGGCATTCCGATCCTCTTCCTCGACTACGCGATCGGCCATCGCTTCCGCGGCTCTGCGCCGCTCGCGCTGCGTCGGCTGGGCGGGCGCCTCGGCGAGGGCATCGGGTGGTTCCAGGTCGTCATCGCGGCGCTCATCGCGATCTACTACACGGGTGTTCTCGCGTGGGCCGCGAGCTACTTCGTGTTCTCGTTCGGCGAGCAGTGGGGCGATGACACGGCGGCGTTCTTCACGGGCGACTACCTGCAGGTCTCCGACGGCGCCGCAGATCCGATCACTTTCGACTTCGTGCCGGGCGTGCTGATCCCGCTCGTGCTGATGTGGGTCGTGACGCTCGTGATCCTCGGCGCCGGCGTCGTCAAGGGCGTGCAGCGCGCGAACGTCATCATCATTCCGCTGCTGGTGGTCGCCTTCATCGCCCTCGTGATCCGCGCCCTGTTCCTGCCCGGCGCGCTCGACGGCCTCGACGCGTTCTTCACGCCCGACTTCGCGGCGCTCGCCGACCCGGGCGTGTGGATCGCGGCCTACAGCCAGATCTTCTTCTCGCTGTCGATCGCGTTCGGCATCATGATCACGTACGCCTCGTACCGCCGCCGTCGCTCGAACATGACCGGCGCCGGCCTCGTCGTCGCATTCGGCAACTCGTCGTTCGAGATCCTCGCCGGCATCGGCGTGTTCTCGACGATCGGGTTCCTCGCCCACCAGCAGGGCATCGGCGTGAGCGAGGTCGAGGGCCTGAGCGGCCCGATCCTCGCGTTCGTGACGTTCCCCGCGATCGTCAGCGAGATGCCGGGCGGCGGGTTCTCGGGCGCCCTGTTCTTCGGCGCGCTGACGCTCGCCGGGCTCACGTCGCTCATCTCGATCCTCGAGGTCGTCATCGCCGCGATCCGCGACAAGTTCGGCCTTACGCGCGGGCAGGCGGTCGGCGGAGTCGGCGTGCTCGCCCTGATCTCGGTCGTGCTGCTCGGCACGACCTCGGGCCTGATCGCGCTCGACACGATCGACCAGTGGACGAACAACATCGGCATCGTCGCATCCGCGATCGTCATGACGATCGTCGTGATCTGGGTCAAGCGCCGCGGCGGCGAGCTGTCGCGCCACCTCAGCGCGGTGTCGACGTTCAAGGTCGGCGGCCTGTGGCTGTTCTTCACCGGGGTCATCGGCCCGATCGTGCTCATCTGGATGCTCGCCGCCAAGGTCATCGACCTCGTCACCGGCGGATACGAGGGGTACGCGACCTGGTACCTCGGCGTCGCCGGGTGGGGCAGCATCGTTCTCGCCGTCGTCGCGGCGATCGTACTGCCGATCGTCTCGTGGCGACACGACCCGCGCAGCTTCGAAGCGTGGCCGACGAATAAGCAGCTCAGCCTGAAGGGAGACGCACGATGAGCGCGATCTCGATCCTGTTCCTCATCATCTCCGCCGGCGTCGTCTGGGGCGGCCTGATCGCGAGCATCGTCTACCTGGTGGCGAAGCCCGAGGTGCGCACGTACTCGGAGGGCGGCGCGGGCGGCGACGACGTCGGCTGACGATGGGGATCAGCGCGACGAGCGCGCCGTGCGTCCGCGCGTGATCGCCACGAACGCCTGCACGTCTTCTCCATCGCGTTCGCGCGGCCAGGCCACGACCACTTCGGAGACCAGGCCGCCGGCGAGCGGGCGGTAGGTCGCGTCCTTGCGGTGGTGCAGCCGGGCGAGCGACATCGGCACAACGACGATGCCGATGCCGCTGGCGGCCGTCGCGATCGCGTCCTCGGTCGTCGCCACGGCGGGAAACTGCGGCGCGACCGTGGGCAGGTCGAGGGGGCCGAGCACGTCGTCATCGGGAGTGATGAGCACCTCGCCCTCGAGGTCGGCGGGCGAGAGCTCGTCGACGGCGGCGAGCGACGAATCGGCCGACATCACGACGACCGGAACTTCGTCGTAGAGCGCGACGATGAACAGATCCCCCGCGATCGGACGGCGGCAGATGGCCGCGTCGACGAGGCCCTCGGCGAGCGCGGCGCGCTGGTCCGCCTGGTCGATCGGCACCAGCTCGAGACGCTGGTGGGGGCGCTGCTCGCGCCAGTGGCGGATCCATTTGCTGGGCGTCGTTCCGGGCACGACGCCCAGACGGAACGGCGGCAGCGGGGGCGGCGGTGCCGGCTTCTCCGGAGCGACGGCCGCCCGTCGGCCGTTCTTCCGCGCGGGCCCGCCGCGGGGTGCCTTCTTCTGCGCCATGTCTCCAGACTACGGAACGCTCCCGTCGACCCGCCGCGCCGCGTTACGCTCGGCGTGACGAAAGGAATCCCGTGTCGCATTTCGACCTGCCGCTCGACCGGCTCCGCGAGTACCGCTCCGATGTCCGCCTGCCCGACGACTTCGATGACTTCTGGGCGAGCACGCTCGAAGGCAGTCGCGAGGCGCACGGCGAGACCTACTCGCGCGAGGTCGACAACGGGCTCACCCTCATCGCGACGAGCGACGTGACCTTCTCCGGTTTCGCGGGCGACCCGATCAGCGCGTGGTACCACCGGCCGGCCACGGGAGAGCCGACGGCGATCGTCGTCGAGTTTCAGGGCTACTCGGGCGGTCGCGGCCTCGCGCACCAGCAGGCCGAATGGACCGCGGCGGGATACGGCCACCTCCGGGTCGATACGCGGGGTCAGGGCGTCAACCGCGGTTCGTCGGGTGCGACGGCCGACCCCCACGGATCCGGGCCCGCCGCGGGCAGCATGACCCGCGGCATCGCCTCGCCTGAGACGTACTACTACCGGCGCGTGTTCGCCGATGCCGTGCGCGCGGTCGACGTGGCGCACGAGCTGGCGCCGGGCGTGCCGGTCTTCATCGCCGGCATCAGTCAGGGCGGCGGCATCGGCATTGCGGCGGCGGCGCTCGGTGACGACGTGGCCGGCGCGCTGATCGACGTGCCGTTCCTGTGCGACTTCCCGCGGGCGACCTCGATCACCGACAGCGATCCCTACGCCGAGATCGTGCGCTACCTTGCGGCGTTCCGCGGCCTCGAAGACGACACGTTCCGCACGCTGTCGTATGTCGACGGGGTGAACCTCGCGTCGCGCGCGAGCGTGCCCGCGCTGTTCTCGGTGGGGCTGATGGACCAGGTGTGTCCGCCGTCGACCGTGTTCGGCGCCTTCAACGCGTGGGGCACCGACGACAAGCAGATCGTGCACTATGCGTACAGCGGCCACGAGGGGGGCGGCGCCCAGCACCGCCGCCTGCAGCTCGACTGGCTGGCCGAGCGGCTCGGCTGAGGGCAGGGTCACCCGCCCGCCGGCCGAACGACGGCAGGACCGGCGTTCGGCCGCGGCGCTGGCCCCCGGTGCAGGACTACGGCAGGTTGGTCGTTCGGCCGCATGTTCTGACGCCGTCAGCCGGTGTCCGCGTCAATCTGCCGTAGTTGTGCGCTCGGCGGCCGCGCGCCGCGGTGGCCCGGGTGGAGGATTGCGGCCGGACTAGGGGGGCGGCCTCCGCGCGCATCGCGCTGGCCCCCCGATGCAGGACTACGGCAGATTCCGTGTTCGGTCGCGTGGTTCGGCGCGGAAGGCCGTCAGCGGCACAGAAATGCCGTACTCCTGCGACGCCGGAAATGGAAAAGGCCGCCCACCGTGTCGGTGAGCGGCCTCTCGGGCGGCTTATGCGGCGAGGCGGAAGCCTCGGAGATCGGTGGCGATCTTCTCGCCGTCGAGGATCTTCTCGTCGTCGCCGATGAGTGATCCGCCGGCGACCTGCGCGCCGGCTCCGATGAAGCTGCGCACGCCGATCTTGGCCTTGGCGCCGACGGCTGCCTCGGGCCCGACGTGCGCGTTCGCGTCGATGATGGCGCCGGGGCCGATGATGGCTCCGGGCTCGATCCAGGCTCCCGCGGCGATGCGTGCTCCCTCGAGCACGCGCGCCCGAGGCTCGATATACGCACCTGCCTCGACGCGAGCCGTTGCGGCGACCTTCGCGCCGTGCGCGACGAGGCCTCGGCCGTTCGCGTGCTTGCGGTAGCGCAGCGTTCCGCCCTGGTCGTCTTCGATGTCTACGTAGTTCTTGCCCACGGTGTCCTTTCCAATGCTCGAGGAGATGGACATTCGGGTAAACGCTCCGGACACGGGCGCTATTCCCGAGGAGATATCGACATCCTCGCCCGCACCGCGATGTGCTCTCTGTGGCCCCGCTATGGTTCTCCTGAGAACGCGCGCGCGGTACCGTCGAGGCGTGGTGAGGACGACACTCTCGGCGGGGCAGGCGAGACGCGCGGCACTCGTGGCGCAGGGGCTCGGGGGCCCGCGCGACGGATCCGCGACGCCGCACACGCTGCACGCGGCGATCGCCCGCATGGGCGTGCTGCAGATCGACTCGGTGAACGTCTTCGCCCGTTCGCACTACATGCCGCTCTATTCGCGCACGGGGGCATACGACACCGCGGCGCTCGACCGCATCGTGTTCCGCCGCTCCAAGCCCACGCACGTCGAGTACCTGGCGCACGAGGCGGCGTTCATGCCGGTCGCCGATTGGCCGCTGTGGGGATTCCGTCGCGACGACATCCGCGCGCGCAACGGCAGGTGGGGCGGCTGGGCCGCCGAGAACACCGCCGTCATCGACCTCGTGCGGGCCGAGCTGGCCGATCGCGGACCGCTCAAGCCCAGCGAGATCGCGTCGATCGAGCGCGAGGCCCGGCGCGGGCGGTGGTGGGACTGGGATCACGTCAAGCGCGCTCTCGAGCACCTCTGGGGGATCGGCGAGGTCGCGATCGCGGGCCGCGACGGTTTCGAGCGCGTGTACGGCCTGGCCTCGCGGATCCTGCCCGACGAGGTGCTGTTCGATCTGCCGAGGGACGAGGCCGTGCGAGAGCTCGTGCGGCGGGCTGCGCGGGCGTCCGGCGTCGCGACGATCTCGGATCTCAACGACTACTACCGGCTGCGCGATCAGAAAGCGGTGCGGCAGGCGGTGCGCGACCTGGAGGACGCGGGCGAGCTGTCTCCCGTCGCCGTCGAGGGGTGGGGCCGGCCCGCATGGATCCATCGGGACGCCCGCGTACCGCGCGCGATCTCGCAGGCGGTGCTGCTGACGCCGTTCGACCCCGTGGTGTGGTTCCGCGAGCGCGCCGAGCGCCTGTTCGGTTTCTCCTACCGCATCGAGATCTACGTGCCGGGGCCCAAGCGGAGGTACGGCTACTACTCGCTGCCCATCGTCATCGACGACCGCATCGCGCGTCGCATCGACCTCAAGGCCGATCGCGCGGCATCGACGCTGCGCGTGCAGTCGGCATGGTGGGAGCCCGGTGGCGCGCCGGATCCCGCGCGGGCGGCCGCCGAGATCCGCCGCGCCGCCGCGTGGCAGGGCCTGGACGAGGTGACCGTGTCGCGCTGGGGCGACGCGACCGATGGCCTTGCGGCGGAGCTCGGAGCGGCCCGCCACGAGCATCCGAACGCGGTGGGCGCGTTCCGTTCGCGCGGAGATGAGCCGTAACTGAGGAGAGAATCCGCGGATCCCTCCGCAGTTACGGCTCACCTCCGACGTTGCGGCGCGTCGGCCGAGGGGCGGATCCCGTGCGCATCGCGTTCTTCCGCGATCTGTGGAACGCCGGGTAGGCGCACCGGAGACGCACGTCCGAGGCGGGCGCCGATCAGGCCGGCGGCTGGCATGACGGGCACCAGAACACCCGTCGGTCGCGGCCGGGTTCGGCGCCGAGCGCGGTCTCGCGGATGAGGGTGCCGCATCGACGGCACGGCAGCCCGGTGCGGCCGTAGACCCAGTGGTCGCGTCCGCGCCCACCGTCGCCCGTGAAGGTGCGCACCGGGCGCGAGAGATTGCTGCGGATCGCCCGCGCACCGAGCTGCACGAGCTCGGGCACGTCGCGCAGCGGCGATAAGGGATCCATGCCGCGCAGGAAGAGCAGCTCGTTCGCATACTCGTTGCCGAACCCCGCCACGCTGCGCTGGTCGAGCAGCGCGGTGTGCGCGGGCCGCGGATCCTGCTCGAGGCGCCGGACCGCCTCGTACGGATCCCAGTCGGGGCCGAGCGGATCGGGGCCGAGATGTCCGATCGCGTCGCGCTCGTCGCGCAGCAGCTCGACGACGCCGAGGTCGAAGCCGACGGTCTGCCACTCGCGCGTCGCGACCACCGCCCGGGCCTGGAACGCGGGGCGTCGCCAGCGCTCGCCGGAGCGGTAGGCGTGCCACTCGCCCTCCATCTTGAGGTGCGTGTGCAGGGTGAGAACGCCGATGCGATGCAGGATGTGCTTGCCGACCGCGCGCACGCCGTCGACACGGTGTCCGGTGAGGTCGGCGGTCGCGGCCCGTGGCACCCGCAGATCGAACGCGGTGAGCACCTGGCCGGCCAGCACCTCGTGCAGTCGCCGCGCGGTGCGGTGCGCGGTATCGCCCTCGGGCATCAGCCGGCTCCTCTCATCGCCGCATCTCCCGCCGCAGCGACAGGCCCTTGGTGGCCTCGACGAAGCCCGCGGCGCGCAGGTGCCGGGCGAGGGGCGACGAGTAGGTGCCCTCGCCGTTGACCTTCTCGACCGTGAGCGTCTCGAGCGCGCGGGCGCGGGCCTCGGCCGCGAGGCCGCGGGTCGCGGCGTCGAGCACGGCGTCGTCGTCGCTGAAGGCGAGCACCGTGCGGCCGCCGCGCTCGAGGTACAGCACGAGCTCGCCGTCGACGAGCACCACGAGCGCCCCGGCCTTGCGCCCCGGCCGGTGGGTGACCGTCTCGAGCCCCGGCCAGGCGAGCGCGGCTCCGTAGGCGTTCGCAGGGTCGGTCGCGGCGAGCACGCGCGGCGTCAGCGGGGCGGGATCCGCGACCGCAGCGAACGTGCGCAGCCGGTCGATCGTCGTCGACGCGGCGAACTGCGCGGCACCGAGCTTCTCGATGAGGTAGCCGCGTCGGCAGTGCCCGGCCTCTTCGAACGTCGCGAGCGTGCGATACACCTGCGCGAACCCGCCCGGCGCCCCCTCGTTCTGCACGGATCCGCGGGTGACGACGCCGTATCGGTCGAGCAGCAGCGAGGCGTGGGCGGCCGCGCGCGCCGTGTCGTCGCCGTCGGGGGCGGGCAGGAGCGACCAGCGCCCGCCCGCCGCAGGATTGCGCGGGGCAGCGGGCCGCGCCATGCTCATGCCGCGGAAGGTGCGCGTGCGGGGCGCACGGCGCGTGGTCTTGTGGCTCTGGGATCCGCCCGAGAGCAGCGTTCGCACCGGCGCGAACGTGTCGTTCGTCGTGCGACCGGCCCACGCGAGCCGCCACAGCGCTTCGGTGACGGCGCTCTCCGACACCTCGGCGGCCTCGGCCGCAGTGAGCGGGGCGCGCACCGCGTCGGCGATCTGCGAGGCGAAGAACGCGCCGCCGGCGGAGAGCGTCGCGGCGACGCGCTCGTCGAACGGATCGACCGCGACGTCCTCGCGCGTGAGCGTGAGGGGCACGGCGTCGCCGGGGTGCAGGGCGATCCACCCGTCGCGGCCCGCGATCTGACCGTGTCCCGACCAGACGACCTCGCCCGCAGCGGTCAGCTCGTCGAGCATCGCGGGCGCGTAGCCGTCGATGCGGCCGGGCAGGACGAGCGTCTCCCACGCGCTCGCGGGGATCGGCACGCCGGCGAGCTGTTCGACGACCTGCAGCACGCCGTCGACGCCCTCGAGTCGACGGTCGAGATGGTGCCACGACGGCAGGAACCGGGCGTACGCCGCGGGGGCGACGGGCTCGATGGATCCGCGCAGCGCCGCGAGCGAGCGCATGCGGATGCGCCGCAGCCCCTCGGCGTCGCACCACTCGGGCTCGTCGGCGAGAGACGCGGCGGATCCTTCCGGCAGGAAGAACCCGCTGACGGCGCGGCCGCTCGCCTCGAGGCGCTGCAGCGCGTGGCGGGCCACGGCGGCGCCGACGCCGAGTCGGGCGGCGAGATCTGCGACGGCGAAGGGCCCGTGCGTGCGCGCATAGCGGCTGACGAGATCTCCGAGCGGATCGGCCACGGGCTCGGTGAACGCGACCGGCACCCCGACGGGAAGCGCGGTGCCGAGCGCGTCGCGCAGCCGCCCGGCGTCTTCGATCGCGGCGTACCGCTCGTCTCCGGCGACGCTGACGGCGATCGCCCGCTTCGAGCGCACGAGCTCGGCCAGGTGCGCGGCGGCCCGCTCCGCCCCCGCGGGGTCGTCCAGAACTGCGGCCTCAGGGCCTGCCGGCCCCGCGCTTTCCGGCGGTCCATCGCTCTCGGCGGCCGGCTCGAGGCGCGCCGCGACCTCGGCGACCGTCAGCGGACCGAGCAGCCGCAGCAGGTCGGCGGTGCCCTCGACGCCGCGCACCCGGCGGTCGGCCGCGAGGCGCTGCACCTCGAGCTCGTACCTCGCGACGACGTCGGGATCGAGCAGTTCGCGCATCTCGACGCGGCCGAGCAGCTCGCCGAGCAGAGCCGGGTCGACCGACAGCGCCGCGGCCTTGCGCTCGCCGAGGGGCGAGTCGCCCTCGTACATGAACGCGCCGATGTACCCGAACAGCAGATCGCGCGCGAACGGCGACGGCTGCGCGGGCTCGGATTCGACCAGCCGGATGCGCCGCTCGCCGATGCCGCGCGCGAGCTTCACCAGCGCCGGCAGGTCGTAGACGTCCTGCAGCACCTCGCGCAGCGTCTCGAGGATCACGGGGAACGTCGGGTGTCCCCGCGCGACCTCGAGCAGCGCGGCCGATCGCTGCCGCTGCTGCCAGAGCGGCATGCGCGTGCCGGGCCGCAGGCGCGGCATGAGCAGGGCGCGGGCGGCGCACTCGCGGAACCGCGAGGCGAACAGCGCGGACCCGCCCACCTCGTCGGTGACGATCTGCTCGAGCTCGTCGGGATCGAACACGAACAGTTCGGCGCCCGGCGGGTCGGCCTCGGCATCGGGGATGCGGGCGATGATGCCGTCGTCGCTCGCGACCGCGGATCCGTCGACGCCGAGGCGCTCGCGGATGCGCGCGCTCACGGCGAGCGCCCACGGCGCGTGCACGTGCATGCCGTACGGCGAGTGCAGGATGATGCGCCAGTCGCCGACCTCGTCTCGGCCGCGTTCGACCGTGAGCGTGACATCGGTCGGCAGCGCGCCCGTCGCGGCCCGCTGCTCGTCGAGGTGTGCCAGCAGGTTCGTGCGGGCGCTGTCGTCGAGGCCCGCCTCGCGCAGCCGGTGGTGCGCCGTGTCGGGCTGTGCCGCGGCGATCTCGCGCGTGAACCTGCCGAGCGCCTCGCCGAGCTCGGCAGGCCGTCCGAGGCCGTCGCCCGTCCAGAACGGCACGCGCCCCGGCTGGCCGAACGCCGGCAGCACGTTCACACGGTCGTGGGTGATCTCGACGATGCGCCAGCTGGTCGTGCCGAGCGTGAACACGTCGTTGACGCGCGACTCGTAGACCATCTCCTCGTCGAGCTCGCCGACGCGCGCGTTCCGCGTCTCGCCCGCGATGAACACCCCGAAGAGTCCGCGATCGGGGATCGTGCCGCCGCTCGTGACCGCCAGGCGCTGTGCGCCGGGCCGCCCCTCGAACACGCCGCGGTCGCGATCCCACACGATGCGCGGCCGCAGCTCGGCGAACTCGTCGGAGGGGTAGCGCCCGGCGAGCAGGTCGAGCGTCGCCTCGAACGCGCTGCGCGGCAGCGACCGGAACGGCGCACTGCGGCGCACCGATGCGAACCACTGCTCGACGTCGACCGTATCGAGCGCCGATGCGGCGACGGTCTGCTGGGCGAGGATGTCGAGCGGATTCTGCGGTACGGTGATCGCCTCGATCGCCCCCGACAGCATGCGCTCGGTGACGACGGCGGTGTGCAGCAGGTCGCCGCGGTGCTTGGGGAACAGATCGGCCCGACTGATCTCGCCGACCTGGTGCCCCGCGCGCCCGACGCGCTGCAGGCCGCTCGCGGCGCTCGGCGGCGACTCGACCTGGATCACGAGGTCGACCGCGCCCATGTCGATGCCGAGCTCGAGGCTGCTCGTGGCGACGACGCAGCGCAGCACGCCCGACTTCAGTTCCTCCTCGACGATCGCCCGCTGGTCCTTCGACACGGATCCGTGGTGCGCCTTCGCGAGCACGGGCGCGACCCCCGCGGTCTGGCCGGACTGCGCGGGCATCGCGGCGGCCTGCGCTGGTGCGGGCGCCTCGAGCCCGAGTCGGTCGGCGTAGATCTCGTTCAGCCGCCCCGTGAGCCGCTCGGCGAGGCGGCGGGAGTTGGCGAAGACGATCGTCGACGAGTTCTCGAGCACGCGGTCGACGATCGCCTCTTCGACGTGCGGCCAGATGGACCCGGTGACCTCGACATTCGACGCATCGGGCATCGCGTCGCCCGCGCCCGGCGTGCCCTCCCAGAACCGGTCGTCGGCGGGCGCCATCGGTTCGCCCGAGGCCGCCCCCGACAGATCGGCGCGGTACGACGGCTCGCGCGCCCCGGCGGGCGGCGGGTCGGTCATGTCGTCGACGGGAACGCGCACCGCGAGCTCGAACGTCTTCGAGGCGCGGGGCGCGACAATGTCGACGGGCGCGGATCCGCCGAGGAAGCCCGCGACCGCGTCGATCGGGCGCACGGTGGCCGACAGCCCGATGCGCTGCGCCGGGCGTTCCAACA
>DHCFD07801__coassemble_1585_pt1 | contig 13196 bp, 8 predicted proteins | sample DHCFD07801__metabat2_low_PE_023 | metagenome-assembled genome bin DHCFD07801
GCGCGCACCTGCTGGGCGATGCGGAGCACGACGTCACCGCCGATCCGAACGCCGACGCAGCTGTCTGAGAAGACGGCGTCCGACCACTTCATCGGGTCGGTGCGCGCGCCCCCTGCGTCGAGATGACGTTTACTGCACGGACCATCCTCCGTCGCTGGGAAGGACCACGCCGTTGATGTTCATGCCGTCGTCGGAGAGCAGGAAGGTGATGGAGGCGGCGATGTGCTCGGGCGGCGCGACGGTCGGGATCTGCGCCTGGAAGGGCTTCAATTTCTGCGCTCCCTCCTCGGAGACGCTCTCGGGGAAGGGGATGCCGGTCGCGACGCCGCCAGGCGCCACGGCGTTGATGCGAAGCCCTCGCTGCGCGTACATGAAGGCTGCGGACCGGGTCAGTCCTACCACCCCGTGCTTGGACACGGTGTACGCGGTGCCTGAGGCGTTGCCGCGCAGGCCCGCTTCGCTGGCAACGTTCACGATCGACCCGGCTCCGGCGTCGAGCATGACCGGGATGACCGCACGCGAGAGCTTGAACATCCCCGTGAGATTCACGCTGAGGACTCTGTCCCACATCTGATCGCTCGTCTCATGGAGGGGAGAGAAGTCGTCGTTGATGCCTGCCACGTTGGCGAGGCCGTCGATCCGTCCTCCTGCTGCGTCGAGCACGCGATCGATCGTGCCCGGATCGAGGAGGTTGCCTGCGACGACGGAGAGCTCGGCTGCGGGATGGGCGTCGAGCAGCTCCCGCAGCCGCTCCTCCGCGATGTCCGTCGCGATGACCCGTCCGCTCTCGGCGAGCACGCGGGTGGCGACTGCCGCGCCGATGCCTCCTGCAGCGCCCGTGACGATGATGGTCTTCCCCGCGAAACGAGGGAGAGCAGCTGATTCCGACTCCTCCTCAGGGATCGTCCCGTGGTTCACGGAGCGCACCATGTCATCGACCGTCTGCTGGGTGAGCGCTCCCCGGCTGAGGGAGACGAGCTGCTGGAGTGGGAGCTCCTTCATCTGCTCGAGGGCCCCGTCGGGGAGATCGGCCCGACCGAGGAGTTCGCCGAGCAGAGGTGCGCCGCGCGGGTCTTCGAGCCAAGCTCCGATGGTGGAATGGGCAGTCAGCGTCATGAGGGGTCTTCTTTCGTGAAAGGGCGAGAGGGGCATGTGTCGATCTCGGCGTTCGAGCAGTCGGGCGGTTCAGCCGACGGGTTCACGGACGTCGGTGCAGTGAGCAGCGACCCGAAGCGTCGCCGGACCCTCCACGGTGCGCGGAGTGGCACCGGGCAGGCGCAGCGTGCCTCGGCTCCCGGCCGGTACGAAGAGTTCGGCGCTGAGCTCGTCGTCCTCGAGGCGCCAGGAGGCCTTGATCGTCCCTTGCGGCGAGTCATGTGTGCCTTCCACCCAGGTCAGCGCTTCGTTCAGGGTCGGCGCAAGGGTGAAGGACTCCCACGCGATCGAGTCCGGGTCCTGCCTCAGCCCGAGGACATGGGTGTGCAGGAATCGGACCACGCTCCCTTTGCTGTAGTGGTTGAGCGACTCGTGGGCGATGCCCTTCTCGTCGATCCCCTCCCAGTCCTCCCAGACCGTGGTCGCCCCCTGGTCGAGCATGTACATCCACGAGGGCGGGGTGCGTTGCAGAAGGACTCGGTACGCGAGGTCGGCGTGGCCGGAGTCCGCGAGCACCGGCAGCAGCGCCCCGGTGGACAGGAACCCGGTGCTGAGGCGATTGCCGTTCTCCCGGATCAGCTGGGCCAGTCGGTCCGCTGCTGCGGGACGCAGCTCCTCCGGGATCAGTCCGAAGTCCAGCGCCCGGACATAGCTCGCCTGCGAATCCGTCGCGGTGCGGCCATCCGGGTGCAGGTATTCGGTGCGCCACGCCTCGAGTGCGGCGCCCGCCTCGGCGCTGAACAGCTCGGCATCCTCAGGTCGGTCAAGGATCCTGGCAATACGGGCGAGTGTCGATGCGGACCGATGGAGGTACGCAGTACCCACCTCTCCCTTGTCCGCCATGAACCACGCGGTGGGGTTGACCGCGATCGGATCCTGCCGGTGGCCGTCGGGGCCCTTCGGCACCGGTTCACACCACTCCCCCCAGTGGAACGAGCCGTCCCAGAGATGGGATTCGTGGGGTTCGGGCTCCGGCCTGCTCTGGACGCGACTGTGATGCCTCGCGGTACGGGCGGTCTCGAGCTGCCACTCCACCCATCGACGCATCGAGTCCCAGTTCTCGGCCAGCACGGCAGTGTCCCCGTAGGTGCGGTAGAGCTCCCAGGGAACGGCGACGATCGCGTCACCCCAGCCTGCAGAGCCGGTCATCATCGCGAACTGGTCATCGAGGTGATGCTTGATGCGTCGTCCGTCGGGGGCGAAGTTGGGGATGCGGCCGTCGTCGAGCTGGTCATCACGGACTGAGGCGAGCCACTTGCGGCTGAAGCCGAGCACGTCGTAGAGCCTCGTGGCGGTCGGTGCGAAGACCTGGTAGTCCCCGGTCCAGGCGAGACGCTCACGGGTGGGACAGTCCGTGGGGACATCGACCGCATTGCCCCGGAAGCTCCAGTCCGCGATGTCGTGCAGGCGGTTCAGATCGGTGCTGCTGCTGGAGAAGGTGCCCGTGCGACGGAGGTCCGTGTGGACCACCTGCATCGTGACGGTCGCCGGATCCAGGTCGGCTCCTTCACGGCGGATCCTCGCGTACTGGAAGCCGTGCAGGGTGTGCGCCGGCTCGAAGCTCCGCGCTGTGCCGTCGGAGATCACCTCGTCGTGCTGGGTGAAGACCACGGAGTCCCCGTCACGCTCCGTCGAATCGAGATGCGACGTGCTCAGATCCCCCTCCTCGTCGAGGTGTTCACCATGGTCGATGGCGGTGAGGGTTCCGGCCGGACCGAGGTCCTCGAGCCGGAGTCGTCCCGAGGCGTTCTGGCCGAAGTCGAGGACCCAGGTATCAGCGGCGACCTTCCACGAGCGGACGGGCGGCAGGGAGTCGACGACGCGAATCGGAGGCGCCGGTGAATAGCTGACGGGCGGAGCGTCGACCTGGTCCACGAGCACGGGGCGAGCATCGGTGATGGGCGTGGTGAAGTCGGTGTGCTGACCCTCCATCAGGTCGGCACGAGTGATCGTCGACGGTGCGGATCTCCAGGTGTCATCGCTCCGCACGATCTGCCAGGAGCCGTCGCTGCCTTGGATATGCAGCTCTGCGCGGGCAGCGAGGGTAGTCCCCCACTGCGAGGGCCGGCGGAACGCCCCGACCTGGCCGCGGTACCAGCCGTCGGACAGCACGATCTCGAGCTGGTTGTCTCCGCGCCGCAGGGCGTCGGTCACGTCGCTGGCCTGGGCGTACAGGGTGCGGTCGTACGACGTGCTGCCCGGGGCGAGCGGACCGGTCCCCGCGACCTCACCGTTGAGGAAGGCCTCGTAGATGCCGAGCGCTGTCGAGTACAGCCGAGCTCTTCGCACCGGGACGGACACGGTGAAGGCGACGGACAGGGACTGGGCGGGCCGGATCCCGTACCCGGGGTCCTCGTCCTCCGGCGGCGTGATCCAGTGGGCTTGCCACTCCTCGTCGAACAGGCCGGTCTCGAAAGCGGCCCACTCCGAGGTCAGCTCACCGCCGGCGCCCTCGAAGTGAACCCGCCATCGCACCTGCGCACGGCTGGGCAGCGGGCTCCACGGCCATGGCACGAAACGATGCTCCGAGCCGCGTGCGCTGATCCTGTGCGGCGTGCCGTCCACCTCTGCGTGGATGTCCGTGCGGAGGATTCGTCCGATGCCTTCGGGGAGAGTCCAGGACAGCCGTGGAGCGGGGCCGGTGACAGGGAAGTCGTATCCCCCGGCGTCGACCTCGAGCCGCACCTCGCCGGTCACAGCGCACTCCGCTTCGCGACATCACCGAGCCAGCCGAGACTCGGCTTGGGAGTCCTCTCGAAGGTCTCGCGGTTCACGGAGATGAGCCCGAACGTCGGCTTCCAGTGGCCCCATTCATAGTTGTCCAGCAGGGACCAGTGCAGATAGCCTTCGACCGGGACGCCATCCGCCATCGCCGCACCGAGGCCTTCGAGGGCGCCGGTGGTGTACGCGATGCGGCGCGCATCATCCCCTGTCGCGATGCCGTTCTCGGTGACGAGGATCGGCAGCCCGGTGACCTGGTGGGAGTGACGGACGGCCATGCCGAGCGCGTCCGGTCGATACGCAGTGCCCACGAGCGTGTTGTCGGGATGCTCAGGGTAGGGCTCGATGCCTTCGGCGGTGACCCACTGGCTCGAGTAGGACTGCACACCCACGAAATCATCCCCGGCAGAGCCTTCGAGGTAGAGGTCCTCCCACACCCATTGGAGCTCCGGGAGGCGCTGCTCGCCGCCAGGACGGGCCACGAAGGCACGGTTCGCGATGCTCCATCCGACCTTGGCCGCAGTCTTCGCACGCAGCACATCGCGAGCGGCGTGATGTGCGCGGAGGAAGATCTTCCCGATCTCGGGGTCAGGGGCGGGAAGCTGGCGAGGGCGAGGACTGTCGTCCACCGTCGGGCTCGACCACTCGGAGGCGTCGTCATCTCCGCCGGATGCTCCACCTGCCTCCGTGTCACGAGCGGACGCTGCCGCGGCCAGGTCTCGTGCCATGGCGGTCATCATGGCCAGCATGTTCGGCTCATTCATGGTGATGATCCACTCCACACCGTCAAGGATGCCGGTCACGGCGTCCACGTAGCGGGTGAACCTGTCGACGGCCCTGTCTGCAGTCCATCCTCCCGCCTCGACGAACCACCGAGGATTGGTGAAGTGATGAAGGGTGACGACGGGGGTGAGGCCCAGCTCCAGCGCAGTGTCGATCATCCTCCGGTAGTGCGCGAGCTCCGCCTTCGAGATCAATCCTTCAGCGGGCTCCACGCGCGCCCACTCGATGCCGAAGCGGTACGAGGTGAGTCCCGCCTCGGCGAGAAGCTGCATGTCCTCGCGGTAACGGTGGTAGGAGTCGCAGGCGTCACCGCTGCGCTCCATCCCGGGAACTCGACCCTCGTTCGCCCAGAAGTCGGAGTTGACATTGGAGCCTTCGATCTGGTGCGGCGCAGTCGACGCGCCCCAGAGGAAATCGGCCGGAAACGTGGTGGTCATGATGCTCCTTCGTGGAATCGGTGGTCACTTCTCGATGAGATTGAGACGGGAGTTCAGTTCAGCGACCTGTTCGGCGGGGAGCCCTCCGGCCTGTTTCAGGAGCTTCTCGACGCTCATCCGGTCAACGATCTCCTGCATGGCGGACGGGATCTGCACGCCCTTGCCGACGTCCCCACGGCTCGTCGCGAGCGTCTCGAGGATCGAGGACATGAGCCGCTCCCCTTCGGCGGTCTGCTTGATCTCGCCCAGCGTGTCTCGAATGGAGAAGCGTCCCGGCGGAGCGGGCAGCTCGGTGTCCTCGAACCAGTTGGCGACCGAGGTCGTGGATGCGACGGCCGGCGGCTCGACCTCGCTTACCTTTCTCAGGGTGATCGTGTCAGTGAGTTCGCCGGCACGTGCAGTGATCTCGTGCTCACCGTCCAGCGGCACCGAGAACCTGAAGAACCGGTGCCCCTTCGCAGTCGCGAACTCCTCACCATCGACGATCAGGGTGACCTTCGACTGGTTGGAGTAGACGACGACCTCGGTCTTCGCCTCGGCTCGTTCCCTCCTCCGCCGACCGGCGAGGTGGACGAAGGGCTCCTCGGACCACGCCGCTTTGTACACGTAGAACGCATCCTTCTTCTGGCTGCGGTCGAAGGTGACCAGGCCCTTCTGATTGCGGCCGGTCGCTCCGCCCTCGTCCCGTCCGGCGGCGCCGAAGTCCGCCAGGTTCCAGACATGGGTCGCCCACAGCCAAGGACGCTGATCGATCATCTCGATCATGTGCTCGTGGTAGCGGGCCTGGTAGCCCTCGCTGTAGTCGCCGCGGGCAGGATCGGCGCTCTGGATCCGCAGATTCGCGTCCGCCCCGTACTCGGCGAGGCCGATGGCGACCGTCGGGTTTTCTGCGTGGAAGCGATCGAGCCAGCTGTCGTTATCCTGCATCTCTCCCACGTACCAGCCGTAATAGAGGTTGTAGGACATCACGTCCGGCACGGTGACCAGCGGGTGGTCGGTCTCCAGGAGGAACAGGTTCGCCATCGCGGTCAGCCGGGTGGGATCGAGCTCTCGGGCATGCGCATGCAGCTCTCGATGAGCGGACAGGACGTCTTCCCCGCTCCCGGCGAGCGTGATCTCGTTGGACAGGCCCCACGTGATGATGCTGGGGTGATGCGCGTTCTGGACGATGAGCTCGGTGAGCTGCTGCTCAGCATTCTGTGTCGCGTCCGGGAGGAACACCGTGATCTGCGGAATCTCCGCCCACACCACGATCCCGGCGTCGTCGCACAGGTCCAGGAACCGTTGGGCATGCTGGTAATGCGCGAGCCGGACGGTGGTGGCACCCAGCTCCCGGAGCAGCGCGAGGTCCGTCTGCATCATCTCCTCGGAGAGCACGTTGCCCACACCCTCCCAGTCTTGATGCCGGGATACCCCGCGCAGCGGGTACTCCTCGCCGTTGAGCAGGAAGCCTCGCTGAGGATCGACCTCGAACTCCCGGCAGCCGAAGCGGAGTTCGACGGCGTCGACCGGGCTGCCGGCGCGCAGCACCTCGGCCCGAGCCGTGTAGAGGTGGGGGTCGCGCAGCCCATGCCAGCGACGCAGCTGCTCGATGGGGAGCATCGCCACGGCGACACCGTCCCGGACGGTCACCGTGGCTGAGCTTTCCCCGTCGATGCTGAGCCGGACCTCTGTGTCGTCAGCAGCTCCGGTGATCCGTGCGAGAACCTCGACCTGCGCACGCGTCCCATCGATATGCGGGGTCACGCTCAGGCCCGGGCCGCCGTGGTGGTCGAGCGCGACGTGCACGGGGTCGACGGTGATCTGGCGGACCTCGCGGTAGATACCTCCGTAGAACGTGAAATCCGCCTGCTGGGGGTACACGGTCTCATTGGGCGCGTTGTCGACCACCACCACGAGCGTCCCGGCCCCGTCCTTCAGATGATCGGTGACGTCGACACGGAAGGTCGAGTAGCCGCCATCGTGCTGTGCCAGCAGTGCACCGTCCAAGTGGACCTCCGCCGAGGAGTTCACGCCCTCGAACTCGATCCACGTGCGATGCTCCGGAAGGAGAGCTTCGATCCGGCGCGCATAGGTCGAGCGGCCGCGGCGGTAGTTCCCGCCGAGCTGCCCGTCCACTGCGTTCCAGGTGTGCGGAACCGTAATCGGCTCCGCGACGGCTCGGAGTTCGGTGATGCTCGTGGACGAGTCGAGTTCCTGCGGCGCGAAAACCCAGCCTTCGCGCAAGGAACGGGTGTGCCGCCTCGGGGCTGGACGAGCAGTCATGGCAGTCTCCTACGACTTCGGTGTCAGCGTGCCGGCGAGCCGGCCGATCGGTGACACCGTAGGAATACTCAACACCAATGAGGTAGAACTTATCCTGCGCCAGTAGAACTGTATCGGCAGCTGTCGGAGGCGGCAGGGGCCGGGAAGGGGGTGGACGATGACTTCTCCGCCGTTGGAGACTGCGCGGGCGGTCCTGCAGGGAGTACTCAGCTGCCCGGTGCGCCTCGGCACAGATCCGTCACAGATGTTCCGAGAGTTCGAGGCGGACGCTTGCCTCTCCCCTCAGCTGCAGCCAGCGTTCACCGCCTCGTTCCTCGATCACCTGTATCGCGAGTCGGAGCCGCAGGTGGTGCACGAGCTGCTCGAGCCGCTGGGTATGGCCGCAGCGATGATCCGCTGGGACGAGAGCCTGCTGCTCATCGGTCCTTACACGCACGATCCCCTCCACCCGGGTGTCGCAGAGGAGATTCTCGGACGACACGGGATTCCCAGCCTCCACCTCCAGCCCTACAAGCTGCACCGCACGCGCTTCCCGATCATCGACACCGAGTACATCCATCGCAGTGCCGTCGCTCTCCTGCACTGCGCAGGGAAGGAGGACGCGTTCGGCAGCGTCCGTCCGGTGCACGCAGAAGCGGGCTCTCTGGCACCGGGGCTCGGTGAGCTGCCGCAGTCGGCGAGCTTCGAGGTGATCGATGAACGCTATGCCCACGAGCTGGAGTTCATGGATGCTGTCGCCGACGGCGCCACAGACAGAGCCCTCTCGGCGCTGCAGCGGCTCGCGGGTATGCCGCAGGTCCAGAGCTACATGACCACGCCGTTCCTGGGCGCCACGATCCTGAGGATCATGGCACGGGTGGCGGCACAGCGCGGGGGCCTCCCTCCGGTGACGATCGACGCGATCTCCCAGGAGTATGCGCAGCGACTGCACCGCAGCGGACACAGCGCCGACTCCCGCCGGACGGTGGGTTTCACCGCAAAGATGGTCGCAGATTTCTGTCACCACGTGCGGCGGCATCGTCAGCGCCACTACTCGCCGCTGGTGCGTCGGGCGACCGACGAGATCGAGCTCCATCTCAGCCATCAGGTCACGACCCCGGAGCTCGCGGCGCGGTTCGGAGTCTCGGCGTCGACGCTGTCCCGTCGCTTCAAGGCGGAGACGGGGAACACCGTGGCGGCCTACGTCGCCGCCCAGCGGACCGAGAGGGCGGCGCGGATGCTCAGCACGACTCGGGAGAGTGTGCAGGACATCGCCCTGTTCGTCGGCTACGAGGACGCGAACTACTTCGTGAAGGTCTTCCGTGCGGCCTATGGGATGACTCCGTCGGCGTATCGCACGGAGCACGGGAGGCTCGGTGCGCTGAAGGGGCCTGCCGCCGGGTGAGCACGGCGGCAGGCCGTCCTTCGGCCTGAGAGTCAGGGGATGAGCGAGGAGATCTCCCTGCGCTGCCCGCCGAACTGTGCGAAGCCGTGGCTGGCCGGCAGACCGTCTTCAGCCTGCTCGAAGCGCAGCCGCGCCGAATCCTCTCCGAGCAGGGGTGCCCAGGTAGCACGCAGGAGCATCTGTCCGGGCTCGGGGCCGAGGAGCTGCACATCCGCCTCGAACGTGGTGTCCTCAGTGAAGGAGCTGACGAGCTTCTCCATACCTGTCCAGGTGCGTTCGCCGTCGTCGCTGTAGTCGACGTAGCGGACCGTGGTGGACCCCGCAACACCCCGGGTGAGGTCCGCCGGCTCCCGCTCGATCTCAAGATGACCGCTGTGCCGCCCTGCGACTCGTACCGACCTCGGCTCCTCGGCCGGGTGGAGCAGGGCGTCCCTCGCTGTGTCACCGTCAATCGCGTAAGGGATCTCGGACGGCACCGGAACCGGTGCAACGGCAGGACCTGGTACGACGTCAAGCAGGTGCATGCGGCGGATGCGGATCTCCCGGACCCGACGGGACTGCGCGGAGCCCCGAGGTGTCTCCAGCCACGCACCGCGACGACCGTCGGGATGCCAGGACATCGGTGAGACATAGACCCAGTGCTGGTTCGGATCGTGGAGCGGTACTCCGCGATACGCAGGGTCTCGGCGTGAGCGCTCTATATCGATGAGGACGGGGCCCACGTTGCCCAGTCGATGGTCGCGGACTCCGGTGACCGTATAGGCGTAGACCATCCATGCGATGGAGGCGAGAGTCTGCGGCAGGTAGGGACGCGGCAGAAGACCCAGAATTCCCGGATCGGTGCTGGTCGAAGCCCTCGCAGTCATCAGCAGACCCAGCGTCTCGTCCGGCGAGAAGATCGTGGTCTCGTCGTAGCTGGGCCCTCGAGTGACGGGGACCAGCCCTTCTCCCTCCAACGACTGGATCACGGAGTCCGGCAGCAGCCCGTCGACCCCTCCGACCGCAGATATCGCTGCACCTCCTCGGACGAACTGCTTGACCTCCCCTCCGCGGGAGGGCTGGGGGATCATGCACCCGTCGTGATCGGGATCAGGAACGAACTGGTCGATCGTGCTGATGAGCTTCGGGTCCTCGATGGTGTAGACGTCCTCTGCGCGGTGCAGTCGGCCGAGCGCGGCGGCAGCGCCCATGGTGGTGCGGAGGATCGTCCAGGCGATGTGTTCACCGTCAGGGGCCACGATGATCTCTGACCAGTGATGCGTGGTACGAGGGTCGTGCTCCTGATCCCAGGGGTAGCGCACATCGACCAAGCGCGTGCTGACTGCCGAATCAATGTCCGGCTCACATTCGAGAACGTAGTCACCGAGCAGCACGCGCTGGTTGTCGGGGAAGATCATGGCGCGGATCCCGTTCGCCCGGGGGTGCTGAGGGATCGGGCCGGAGAAGACGGAACGGTATCCGGAGCCGTCATCGTCGATCACCGCGGCGTGGAAGATCTCCTGCTCCGCCGGATCCTCATCGCGGCGATAGAGAAGGAAGATCTTCCCGGAGGGTGTGTACGTGGCGTAGGTGTCCAGCGCATCCTGCGGGAGAGGGACTGTTTCGACCTCGATACGGCCGAACTCCTCGGTGTCCAGTCGCAGGCTGTCCGCGAGTTCATCGGTCCTGTTCATCAGAGGGTCTCCCCGGCGTCGGCGAGCAGCGTGCTGCCCGTCATGATCGTGGCCATGTCGCTGGCCGCGAAGAGCACGACGCGCGCGATGTCGTCCGGGGTGCCGAGCCTGCCGATCAGGCTCTCGGACATGACATCCATCGGCGGCTCGCTCGTGTCGGCGCCAGCGGCACGGGCATTCGCCTGCGCAGCCTCGGCGGCTGCGATGTTCCCCTCCGTAGGGACGAAGGTGGGAGCCACCCCGAGCACACGGATCCCCAGCGGAGCGAGCTCGAGAGCGAGCTCCTTCGTGAGCCCGCGCACGGCGTGCTTGCTGCTCACGTAGGCGGCGAGACCCGGGGCAGGAGCGTGGAACCCGGCGGTCGAGACGATGTTGATGAGTACGCCTCCTCCGCCATCCGAGAAGTGCCGAGCGGCCGCCCGGGCTCCGTGATACGTGCCGTCGAGATTGACGGCGTGGACGTCTCGCCACTGTTCCGGAGAGCTCTCCAGCACGCTGAATGCGGGAAACACTCCTGCGTTGTTCACCCAGATGTCGAGCCCGCCGAGCTCCTCCACCGCGCGTAGTGCAGCACTGTCCGTGGAGTCAGCATCGGTGACGTCCATCTGGGCGGAGATCGCCCTGGTGCCGTACTCCCGGGACAGTTCAGCTGCCGCGCGTTCCGCGAGTTCGCCGTCGATGTCGCCGATGAGGACATCCGCACCGGCCTCTGCCACGCGGGCGGCGATGGCACGGCCCAAACCGCGGGCCCCTCCGGTGACCACTGCTCGATGTCCCCGCAACGAGAGCAGTTCGCTTACGGGCGACCCCGACGGGTCGGGAAAGGGGAATGACATGAAGCGGTTCCTTTCGCTGGAGGTGGTCATGCTCGGTCGGCCGTCAGCTGCTCGGTGTCCTGGAGCGCTGCCTTCTTCTCCCCGATACGGCGCTGGACTTCGATCATCTCGGCGCGGTCGAGCTTGTACCCGCGCATCACGAGCAGGTTGATCGCCCAGCCGAGCATCGGAAGACCGAAGAAGAGGGCGAGGGTCATGAGCAGGATGGCCGTCGTGGGCTCATCGGTGGGCTGCGGCATCACGTCGGTAAAACCGATGAGCGCGACGGCTCCCAGAGCGATGGTGGCGCCGAGGGAGGAGATCAGCTGATCGATGATGTTGTAGGTCGCGGTCACGGCGGCAGGGAGGTACTTCCCGGATCGGTCGAGCTCGTGGTCGACGATGTCGGCCCGCATGGCACCGGAGGCGACCGTGATGCACATGGAGGCACCGTTGAGCAACAGGTAGATGGCGAAGAAGGCCACAGCGAGCGTCACGGTGCTGAGGATCGACCCCATGTCGACGAGGAGGCAGAAGACGGTGAGTGCACCCGCGAGCCCCAGGCAGATCGCGGACCACGTGACGGTGGCGCCCTTCGCGCCGTGCTTGCCGGTGTACCGCGCTCCGAAGATCGCGAAGACGATCCCGGGGAGGATCGCGATCATGCTGAGGACCGTGCCCAGCTGCATATTGCCCAGCAGGATGCCCCAGATCAGGGTGCTCACCACCGCCTGCGAACGCACCACCTGGGCAATCTTGTCCGAGGCGCCGCTCATCAGGTATCGCTGGAATGGTCCGTTCTTGATCAGCAGAAGCCACATGTCGCGGGCTGAGACCTTCGCGTCCGCGGCCGTCACAGAAAGGTGGACGAAGCTTTCGGGCTTGTCCACCCGGGACACTCCGATGCACGCAAGGATCTGGAACACCAGAGAGCAGACCACGAACACGATGGCCACCTCGCGCAGCATCTCCACTGTGAACTGGTTCCCGTGCCGGGGCAGGAAGACGACGGTCGAGATGATCGAGAACGATGCAGGGACGAGGTACGCGTACACGGTGGACCACACCTGGACGGTGGGACGCTGACGAGGGTCGTTCGTCAGCACCGGGCTCGACATCTGACCAGCGATATCGTTGAGCGAGGAACCGATGATGTAGACGATGTACACCGCGATGAAGAACACCACGCCCAGCCCTGTGCCCGAGCCCCAGACGAACAGCATGAGGACGGCGAGGGAGCGAATCGCCCAGCCGGTGAGCATGAAGAAGCGGAGCTTCCCGAATCTGAAGTTGACCTTGTCGATGATCAGCGCGAGGAGCGGATCGATCACACCGTCCAGCAGCCGTGTCACCGTGAGGATGACGCCGGCAACCGCCACTGCGATTCCGTATCCGGCATTCTGCAGGTACGCCATGAGCCCGACGAGGGTGTAGAAGATCATGGCCGAGCCATTGTTCATCTGGGAGAGTGCGATCTCCCAGGTCTTCGCCCGTCGATACTCCACGCCATCGGTGTCGCTCGCCGTCAGTCTCGGTATCCGCGCCATCGCGTTCACGCTCCTTATGAGCACCTCCACCAGCAGCTCGTTCTGCCGGATGTGAGGTAGACCGTAGGGACAGCCATCGAGGCGGAGTTAGCAATAAACGAGCATTGCTAGCGACTCTTCGGCAACCAGGTCCGGGCCCTGCAATCGTCGTAGCGCTCATGCTGCTGGACCGCCCGCCCCTACGCCGTTCGCGCACACACGACTAAAACAGCCTTGTCCACGAGTGTCCTCCGCCAGCAGGAGTCGCCCTGCACGCTCTAGGCTGTGACCGATACAGACCTGGGGGAAAGGGTGTCCGATGGGGTTTCAGGGGTTCGGCCTGATGTTCGTGCTGGTGCCGGCGCTGATCGGACTGGTGGCGCTGTTCATGCTGTTCACGGCGGTGCGGAATCTGATCCGCGGCATGAACCTGGCCT
>DHCFD07801__coassemble_1591_pt1 | contig 13077 bp, 13 predicted proteins | sample DHCFD07801__metabat2_low_PE_023 | metagenome-assembled genome bin DHCFD07801
GCTGTCGGGCTTCTTCGCCACCGAGAAGCCGCGCTCGGCCGCTTCGGCACGCACGATCGACTTCGACGGCGTCTCGCCGAGGGGGAACATCGTGTGCCGCAGCTGCTCGGCCGTGAGCACCCCCAGCACGTAGGACTGGTCCTTCGCCTCCTCGCTCGAGCGGTGCAGCTCGAGGCCGCCCTCTCCCTCGACGAGCGTGGCGTAGTGGCCCGTGCAGATCGCATCGAAGCCCAGCTCGATCGCCCGTTCGAGCAGCGCCTGGAACTTGATCTTCTCGTTGCAGCGCATGCAGGGGTTCGGCGTGCGGCCCGCCCGATACTCGGCGATGAAGTCGTCGATCACGTCGTCGCGGAAGCGCTCGGAGAAGTCCCACACATAGAACGGGATGCCGATCTTGTCGGCGACCCGCCGGGCGTCCATCGCGTCTTCGACGGTGCAGCACCCGCGGCTGCCGGTGCGGAGGGTCCCCCCCGCACGGGACAGCGCGAGATGCACGCCGACGACGTCATGGCCGGCCTCGACGGCGCGCGCCGCCGCCACCGCGGAGTCGACGCCGCCGCTCATCGCTGCAAGAACTCGCATGCCCTCCAGAGTACGCGCGGTCGCTGGGCGCGGGTTCAGCCGCTGAGGCGCTCGTACGCGTCCACGAGCGCGTTCTCGAGGGCGACGAGGTCGGCGGCCGTCGTGTCCCGCCCCATCGAGATCCGCACGACCTGACGCGCCTCGGCCGCAGAGTATCCGAGCGCCATCACCACGTGCGAGGGCTCCGCAACGCCCGCCTGGCACGCCGACCCCGTCGACACGGAGATGCCCTGCTGGTCGAGGAGGAACAGGACCGATTCCCCGTCGGCGCCCGGCAGGAGCACGTGGACCGTGCTCGGCAGGTGCCGGTCGGGATCGCCCAGGACGACCGCCCGCGGCAGCCGCCGCGCGAGCGCCGAGACGAGCCCCGCGCGGAGTCCCTCGAGCCGCGCGGACTCGGCGGTTCGTTCCTGCTCCGCGAGCTCCGCGGCACGGGCGAGCGCGACGGCGCCCGCGACGTCCTGCGTGCCGGCGCGGATCCCCCGCTGCTGACCGCCGCCGTGCAGCAGCGGCTCAATGCGCGCGGTGCGCGAGACGACGAGCGCGCCGGTCCCCACGGGTGCGCCGATCTTGTGCCCCGATGCGCTCATCGCCACGAGGCCGCTGCCGGCCGGCGCATCGCCGCGCCAGGCGGCGAAGTCGACGGGCGTGCGGCCGAGCGCCGCCACGGCGTCGAGGTGCAGGGGAACGCCCGCGCGGGCCGCCGCGTCCGCGAGGCGTGCGGCGTCGTTGACGGTGCCGGTCTCGTTGGCCGCCACGAGCGCGGTCGCGACGGCCGCATCGGCCAGGGCGTCGCGGAAGGCATCGTCGCGGATCCGGCCGACCGCGTCGAGCGCCACCGGCGCGATGCGCGCGGCCTCTCGGCTCTCGAGCCACGAGACCGTGTCGAGCGCGGCGTGATGCTCGCCGTCCGGCAGCACGATGGTGTCGCGGCCGTCCGCCCGGCGCCGCCAGAGGCCCTGCAGGGCGAGACCGATCGACTCCGTGCCTCCCGAGGTGAAGACCACCTCGATCGGCTCGGCGCGCACCGAGGCCGCGAAGCTCTCACGCGCCTCCTCGAGAACGCGGCGCGCGCCCTGGCCCGCGGCGTGCACCGATGACGCATTCCCGACGATGCCCTGCGCCTCGAGCCACGCATCGCGCACCTCGTCGCGGAGGGGCGTCGTCGCCGCGTGATCGAGGTAGATCATGCCGCGGTCAGAACAGCAGGTTCGTCAGCCGCGTGCGCGCCGCGATGACCCGCGGATCCGACGCGCCGATGAGGCCGAACAGCGCGATGAGGCGGTCCTTGACGTGGCCGCGGTCGTCGCCCGCCGCCGCTTCGAACACGTCGAGCAACCGCGCGAACGCGTCATCGACGTGTCCGCCGGCGATGTCGAGATCGGCGACGAGCATCTGCGCATCGATGTCGGCCGGCGCCTCCGCCGCGGCCCGACGCGCCGCGTGGAGATCGGCGCCGTCGATCCGCTGCAGCAGCCGGACCTGAGCGAGTCCGGCGGAGGCCTGCTCGTCACGGGGGTTCTCGGCGAGCGCCTTCTCGTAGGCGGCGATCGCTGCGGCGTTGTCGCCGCGCTGGATCGCGTCGAACGCCTCCTGGTGCAGCGGTGGCAGCGGCGGCTCCTCAGCGGGCTCCTCGCCGTTCTCCTCCCCCACGTTGATCGTTCCCGTCACGCCCTGCTGCGCGGCGACGTCGAGCAGCTGCGCGAAGACCTCGCGCACCTGCTGCTCGGGCACGGCGCCCGTGAACAGCGGCACCGGGCGCCCGCCGAGCAGAGCCACCACGAGCGGGATGGACTGCGCCTGGAAGGCCTGCTGGATCTGCGGATTCTGATCGACATCGACCGTCGCGAGGACGACCCGGCCCTGCAGTTCGCGCGCGACCTTCTCGATGATCGGGCTCAGCTGCGTGCAGGGCTCGCACCACGTCGCCCACAGGTCGACGACGACGGGCACTTGGCGCGAGAGCTCGAGCACCTGGGAGAAGGACTGGTCGGTGATCTCCATGACCACGTCGGGCGCGCTGCCGACTGCGTTCTGCGGGTCGGGGGCATGCCCCTGCGGCGCGGCCGGGCGGTTGCGCAGGGACGAGAGATCGACGGCGCCGCGGAGCGCGGAGCCGAGAGAGGCGTCAGACATCGATCACCTTTCGAAGAGGTCGGAGCGGGAGTCGGTTCTATTCTTCCTCGTCCTCGGGCTCCGGGAGCAGTTCGCTGCCCGTGAGCGCGTAGGAGTAGCCGAGAACGCGGATCGGTTCGTCGGACGCCTTCGCCGGCACCGAGAAGAAGAGCTGGCTCGTGTAGCTCGTCGTGAGCCCCGTCGTCGTCTCCTCCTCGCCCACGAAGTGCTGGATCTCCGGGGCATCCGGGATCTTAATGACCCCGTCCTCGACCGTCGGTTCGAGCGTCTCGCTGTCGCGCAGCGACACCGCCACGATCGCACCGCTGTTGAACGTCGCGAGGGCCACGGGGTCGGAGGAGCCCGCCCACTGGTCGAACGTGATTCCGGCCGTGTCCTCCGCCGTCTCCTCGAACGTGTCCTTCGTCTTCTTCCGCTTCTCCGAGAGCGCGGCGATGAACGGGTCGTTCCCGACGTCGAACAGTTCGGCGTACTCGCTGTCCTCGCCCTGGTCGATCACGTCGGCGTAGGCGGCGGCGAGGTCGTCCGGGGCGATCTGGAGGAACGACGAGTCCGGCGGCACGAGCGCCGCGCCGAGCCATGCCGGCGCGAGCTCGGGGATCTCCGTGCTCGGGGTGATCGACCCCATGTACGACATCTTGTAGGTCTCCCACGGGCTCGACTGCGTCGCGATGAGGATCGTCGGATTCTTCTCCGATTCCTCATCGCCGATCACGAGCAGCGCCGTGCGCGGCCAGCCGTCATTCGCCTGCGGCAGCAGAACACTGACGTCGGCGTCGGGCAGCGGAGTCGGGGTCTTCCAGTCGTCGACGTCCGAGCGGATCTCGTAGGCGATCTTGCGCACCTCGAGTGCGACGCCCGAGAGCCGCTTCTCGCCCAGCTCGGCGTTGCCCTCGCGGTCGGCGTCGGCCATGACCTGCGCCATGCTCGAGACCAGTCGCTGCGCCTGCGCATTGGTGAGCGCGGGCATCTCCGTGTCCGGCGATTCCGTCGCCTCGACCGTCGGCGTCGGCGTCGGGTCCTGACCGAACTCGGGCCACGCCGACGGGGTGCAGCCCGCGAGCAGCGCACCGCCCACCGCGAGCGCCGGGATCCCGACGATCGCCCGCCGCGCCGGCGTCGCGCGGCGGCGCTCCGCCGTGCCGGTGATCTGCTTGCGGCCGGTGCCGGAGCGGCGCTGCTTCGCGGATCCCTTGCGGCGCGGGCCCCGGCGACGGCGCATGTGGAGGAAACCGAGGATCCAGAAGACGAGGCCGATCAGCAGCGCGAGGCCGCCCGCGGCGATCAGCGGGCCGGCCCACGGCGTCGTCACGGGCGCCGTCGTCCAGGTCACGCTGATCTCGGTCGGCGCGGGCTCAGTGCCGTCGGTGGCGATGAGGAGGCTCATGCCCTGCGGAAGAGCGAAGGTGTGCGCGAGCTCGTCGTCGGCCGTCATCTGCTCGACCCACAGGTCGGAGTCGCGCGGGTTCCACCACACGCGCTCGCCCGTATCCTCGAACTCGTTCGTCGGCTCGACCACGTCGGAGCTGACGACGGGCTCGCCCTCCTCGGTCGTCTCGCCCGCGAGCGCCGCATGGTTGTACGTCGTATCGGACAGCCACGCCTGGATGTCCGAGGTGCGACCGTATGAGGCGAAGATCTCCTCATCGGTTCCCGAGATCCGAAGGCCCTGCTGGCCCGGGTACGCCGAGAGCACCTCCGCGTCGATCACCGTGTACGGAAGCGACTCGTCGGATGACTCGATCTGGCTCGTGATCTCATCGGCGCCCTTGGCACCGTCCAATTGCATGACGCCGGCCCCGATCAGGCCCACGCCTGCGAGGAAGGCGACCACCGCCCAGACGAATCGCACGAATCACATCTCCTCAGTCACGCATCGCGAGCGGACGCTCCGATGTCACAGTTGTGTAAAGACTAACGGCGCAAGCCTGGGAGTCGCAGGGAACCGTGCCGCGGGCGCGCGGTTCACGGACGATCGCGGATTCCGGGTACTCTCACCACAGGCCACCGTTTCCCGGCGCACATCGCAGCAGGAGCCCCATGAAGATCCACAACCCGTTCCGCCTGGGTTTCATCGCGACGCTCGGCGTCGGGCTGGCATACATCCTGCTGCAGAGCGTGCAGAACCTCTCGACCGTGCTGCTGTACGTCGGCACGGCCCTGTTCATCTCGCTCGGCCTCGACCCCGTCGTCTCCTGGCTCGAGCGCCGCAAGCTCCCGCGCTGGTCGGCGGTCGCCGTCGCGATCGTGGGCGTGCTGGCGATCTTCGTGGGCATCCTCCTGATCGTGCTGCCCGTTCTCATCGATCAGATCACCCAGCTCGTGCGCCGCATCACCTTCCAGCTGAACCGGTCGGCCTGGCAGACCGACATCGAGACGTGGGCGTCCGACACGTTCCCGAACCTCGATCTGCCGGTGGTGATCGACGCCTTCAATGACTGGCTGACGAACAACATCTTCTCGATCAGCGAGAGCCTCGTGAACGTGACGGTGGGCGTCGCGAACGGGCTCTTCGGTGCGTTCATCGTGCTCATCCTCACGATCTACTTCACCGCCTCGACGCCCTCGCTGAAGAACGCGATCTACCAGATCGTGCCCGCCTCGCGGAGAGAATCGTTCATCCACATCGCCGAGCAGATCACGAACTCCGTCGGCTACTACGTCATGGGCCAGGTGACGCTCGCGGCGATCAACGGCGTGCTCAGCGCGATCTTCCTGTCGATCGTCGACGCCCCGTTCGCGATGATGCTCGCGGTCATCGCGTTCCTCGGCTCGATGATCCCGCTGGTCGGAACGATCACCGGTTCGTCGATCATCGTGCTCGTGTGCATCCTGCCGGGCGTCGGCGACACGACCACGGCGCTGATCGCCGCGATCTACTACCTCGTCTACATGCAGATCGAGGCGTACGTGCTGTCGCCGCGCGTGATGAGCCGCGCCGTCGCCGTTCCGGGCGGCGTCGTCGTCGTCGCGGCGCTCTCGGGCGGAGCGCTGCTCGGCCTGCTCGGCGCCCTCATCGCCATCCCGGTCGCCGCGAGCATCCTGATCATCTACCGCCAGGTGCTGATCCCGCGCATGAACGCGCGGTAGCGTGCCTCAGGCGTCGTGCCACTCGGTCGGGAGCGGCAGCGCAGACGGATTCACCGCGCGGACGATCTCATCGAGCACGCGGGTCGTCTGCTTCTCACCCACCCAGAGGTGCTTGCCGCCGTCGACGGCGATGAGCTGCGCTTCCGGAACGGAGGCGAAGCGCTCCCGGGCCTCAGCGGGGCGCAGGTAGTCGTCGAACTCGGGAACGATGACGACGAGCGGCGTCTGCGTGCCCGCCCACGCGGCCACCTCGTCACTCGACGCGCGGTGCAGCGGCGGCGACAGCAGGATCGTGCCGGCGATCTGATGCTCGCGGCCGTACTTCAGCGCGAGCTCGGTGCCGAACGACCAGCCGACGATCCAGGGCGCGGGCAGCGCGCGGTCGGCGACGAAGCGCATCGCGGCGGCGACGTCGCTGCGCTCCGAGATGCCGTCGCCGAATTCGCCGTCGCTCGTGCCGCGCGGCGACGTCGTGCCGCGCGTGTTGAACCGCAGCACCGCGAGGTCCGCGAGCGCGGGCAGCCGCGCCGCGGCCTTCCGGATGATGTGGGAGTCCATGAAGCCGCCGTGCGTCGGCAGCGGGTGGAGCGTGACGAGCGTGGCTGCGGGCTCCTTCTCGGCGGGCAGGGCCAGCTCACCCACGAGGGTGAGGCCGTCGTCGGTGGTCAGCTCGATGTCCTCGCGGCGCGCCGGAAGGACCGCTGCTCCCCTGATCTCCACGTTGGTGCTCCTGATCTACAGATTCCAGCAGTGCGAATGCCAATGCCGACGCGCCTCGAGGTCGGCGCGGTCGCCGAGCACGCCGTCGGCGCGCCACGTCACGAGGTGGGCCGATCCGGCTTCGATCGGCCGCGAGCAGCCGGGGCAGGAATAGCGCTTCTCGCTGCGCCCCTGACCGACGGGCTGTACGTTCCATTCCGAGCCGCCGCGCGACTCGGTCCGCCGCCAGCCGGAGATCAGTCGATCGAGGCTGTCGTCAGGCGAGCGGCGCTCGGGCCGGCGCTTGCGCGACCTGCCCATGCCGAATCACCACCAGTTGTTCGAGACCCAGAAGGCGTAGGCGCCGGCCCAGCTGCCGTAGCGGCCGACGGCGTAGCCGTTGGCCCACTGCAGGTTGGCCACGGGATCGTACCCGCCGCCCGGCACCTTGCTGCACGGATACGCCTGCACCAGGCCGCACGCCCCGGAAGACGGGTTCGTGGCGTTCGGGTTCCAGCCGCTCTCGCGGCTGACCACGTAGTCGACGTAGCCCCAGTCGCTCTCCGCGATGCCGGCCGCCGTCATCCATTCCTCGGGCGATCCCCCGCCGGTGAACGGCTCGGGCGCCGAGTAGGGCGCCGGCACACTGCCGGGCTGCTCCGCCTCGGCGGGCGCTTCCGCCTGCTGGCCGGGCGCGGCGACCGCGGCGACCTCGGGCGTGGGCGTCGGCGTCGGCGTGCGCAGCTCGGCCTCGTATGAGACCGTGCCGAGCGCACTGAGGCTTCCCGCGTTGGCTGCGGCGAACAGCTGCGCTTCGTCTGCGGCCGTCGCGTAGCGCGACGCCGACGGATCCTGGCTCGCCTCGGCGACCTGCGATCCGATCACCGGCGCGAGCGTCGCAGCGAGGAAGCCGACGACCGCCACACCTCCGACGATCGCGATCGCCGCGCGGCGAACTCCCGTGGGCGCCGACGCCGAGCGAGGGCGCGGGCCAGCCTTCAGCGAGCGGGTGGCACGTCGCCCTTCGGCGATGGCTGAACGCTCGATCGAGCGGGCCTCTCGACGAGACAGGGTTCGGGAGTCGTTGTTCTCAGAAGTCACAGTGCTCGTGAGTCTACCTGACTGTTACCCGAACGTGACATCCTTCTGGGACATTCAGACGATATTCTGAGAAGTGTGCGTTCAGCGCACGGCGAGGATGATCCGCACGACCGCATCGAGTACGGCGTCGACCTGCTCCTCGCGGTATCCCCCGCGCTGCGGGTGGAACGCCGCGGTGCGCACCTGCTCGGCCGTGATCGGCTCGCCCGCCGCGAAATAACGCGCGACGCGCTCAGAGACGATATCGACCTCGACGACCGAGTAGCCCGACCGGTGCCACGGTTCGCGGTCGAAGCGCTCGCCCTCCGGCCGGCTCAGCCGCGCAAGGATCTCCTGCGCCTCTCCCTTCGCACTCGCGACCCACGCGTCGGCGCCGCTCTCACGGATCCGGGCGTCGCGCTCCCGCGCCGCCAGCGCGTCTTCGAGGCGTGCCAGGGCGGCATCGACGCTCGGCACGTCGAAGCCGGCCCGCACGAGCGGGAAGGAAGCCGTGCGCACGTCGTCGCTCGACAGGCTCCCCGCCCCCTGGAACGCCTCGCGTGCGCGGTCGAGGAACGCCTCGACCGCCTCGACGTCGTATCCGCGCGCGCCGCGCGCCGCACGCGCGAAGGGTGCTCTGGTGCTCTGTGAGGTCATGACGCTCCGAGGGGGGACAGCAGCTGGAACATGGCGAGGGCGACCACGGCCGAGGGCAGGATGCTGTCGAGGCGGTCGAGCACCCCGCCGTGCCCGGGGAGCCACGAGCTCATGTCCTTGATGCCGAGGTCGCGCTTGATCATCGACTCGCCGAGGTCGCCCAGGACCGACGAGATCACCAGCGGCGCGGCGAAGATCGCACCCGCCCACCACGGGATCCCGAGGAGGAACTGACCCGCGAGGGCGCCCGCGATGAGCGACACCGCTGCGCCGCCGGCCACGCCCTCCCACGTCTTGCCGGGGCTGATGCGCGGTGCCATCTTGTGGCGGCCGAACGCGAGGCCCGAGGCGTACGCACCCGTATCCGCGACGACCACGACCAGCAGGAACGACAGGATCCAGAACTCGCCGTTCTCGTGACGGAGCAGCACGAGGGCCGAGCTCGCGAGGAACGGCACGTAGATCGGTACGAAGCAGCCGACGATGATGTCGGTGAAGATCGAGGCGTACACCCGCCCGTCGCTTCCGGACATCTGTGCGACGACGCGCCACACCACGATGAGCGCGAGCGAGAGGAACAGGGCGGTCCAATGCACGGCGGAGTGGAACCAGAACGCCGCCGAGATGATGATCGCGGCGGCGAACAGCTGCGGCACGAGATCGATGCGGCGTCCGCGCGCCTGGAGCGCGCGCGTCAGCTCGAACACCCCGAGGCCCGCGATCGCGATCGCGAGGATCGCGAAGACCCACTTCACGAACAGCAGGGATCCGACGACGGCTGCACCCGCGAGCACGCCTACGCCGATCGCGGCGAACAGATCGCGGCCGGTGCGGTTCTTGATGCGCTCGTTCGTCGCGTCGATCTGCTCCCGCGCGCGGTCGACGCGGTTCTCGAAGTCGCCTCGGGCGCTCGTCAGCCGGTCCTGCAGCGACGACGGACCCGTGTCCGGGCGCGGCGGAGCGGCGGCAGGATCCTCCTGCCGCGCATCGTCCCCGCCCGAGCCCGTCACCATCAGACTTCGAGCAGCTCGGCTTCCTTGCGCACGAGCGCCTCGTCGATCAGTTCGACGTGCTTCTTCGTGATCGCGTCGAGGTCCTTCTCGCCGCGAGCCACGTCGTCTTCGCCGATCTCCTCCTTGAGCGCCGTCAGGTCGTCCTTCACCTGTCGGCGGATGCCGCGCACGCGCACGCGCGCGTCCTCGGCCTTGCCGCGGACGAGCTTGACGTACTCTTTGCGGCGCTCCTCGGTGAGCTCGGGCATCGTCACGCGTACGACGGATCCGTCATTCGTGGGGTTCGCGCCGAGGTTCGGCATGTCGCGGATCGCCTGCTCGATCGCGCCGAGCGCCGACTTGTCGTAGGGCGTGACGAGCAGCGTGCGCGCCTCGGGGTTCGCGAGCGCGGCCAGCTGCTGGAGCGGCGTCGGCGATCCGTAGTAGTCGACCGTGAGCTTCTGGAACAGCTGCGGGTTCGCGCGACCGGTGCGTACGGTCGCGAAGTCTTCCTTCGCCGATTCGACAGCGCGCTCCATGCGGCTCGTGGCTTCGGACAGTACGTCGGCGATCACGGGGACTCCATTCATCGGGGTGTGAAGACGATTCTACGGTTCCGGGCGCACAGCCCGGCCGTGAGGCGGCGGCGCGCCGGTCAGTTGGTGACGCTCGTGCCGATCTGGTCGCCGCGCAGCGCACTCGTGATGTTCTGCGCCGGATCCATGCCGAACACGCGCATGCCCATGCCGTTGTCCATGCAGAGGCTGAGCGCCGTGGAGTCGACGACCTTGAGGCCGCGCACGAGCGCGTCGCCGTAGGTGACGTGATCGAGCTTGACGGCGGCCGGATCGACGCGGGGGTCGGCCGAGTACACGCCGTCGACGCCGTTCTTCGCGACCAGCACCTCATCGGCGCGGATCTCGAGGGCGCGCTGCGCGGCCACGGTATCGGTCGAGAAGTACGGCAGTCCGGCGCCGGCGCCGAAGATCACGACGCGCCCCTTCTCCAGGTGGCGCTCCGCCTTGCGCGGGATGTACGGCTCGGCGACCTGGTGCATCTCGATGGCCGACTGCACGCGCGTCTGCGTGCCCGCCTGCTCGAGGAAGTCCTGCAGCGCGAGCGCGTTCATCACAGTGCCGAGCATGCCCATGTAGTCGGCGCGCGTGCGCTCCATGCCGCTCTTGGACAGTTCGGCGCCGCGGAAGAAGTTTCCGCCGCCGACGACGACCGCGATCTCGACGTCGGTCGCGGCGTCCGCGATCGCACGGGCGATCTCGCCGACCACATCGGGCGCGACACCGAGCTGACCGCCCCCGAACGCCTCCCCGGAAAGCTTGAGCAGAACGCGGCGGGTGGTGCTGGTCACGATAGATTCTTCCTCTCGAGCGCCGTACAGGCAGTGGGTTCCACGCTACCGCAGACGGCCGCGCAGATGCCTGCGAAGACGCCCGGGCGCGTGCGAACGGGGCCCGGGCCGCGTGCGCGGATCCCGGGCCCCGTGGGCAGAGCGTCGCTTACGCGCCGACCTTGAAGCGCTCGAAGCCGGTGATCGTGATCCCCGCCTCGTCGGCGACCTTCTGGATCGACAGCTTGTTGTCCTTGGCATATGCCTGGTCGAGCAGCACGACCTGCTTGAAGAACGCGTTCACGCGGCCCTCGATGATCTTCGGCAGTGCGGCCTCGGGCTTGCCCTCGCTGCGCGAGATCTCGGTGACGATGTCGCGCTCCTTGTCGACGACGTCGGTCGGGACCTCGTCGCGCGTGAGGTACTCGGGCGCGGCGAACGAGATGTGCTGGGCGATCGAGCGAGCGGTCTCCGCGTCGTCGCCCGAGAAGGCGACGACGACGCCGACCTGCGCGGGCAGATCCTTGTTCGTCTTGTGGAGGTAGATCTGGAATGCGTCGCCCGTGAGGGTCGTCGCACCGCGGACCTCGATCTTCTCGCCGATCACGGCCGCCTCATCGGCGATCGTGTCGGCCACGCTCTTGCCGTCGACATCGGCCGCGAGGGCCTCCTCGACGCTGTTCGCGCCGACCGCGGCGACGGCGGCGAGGACCTTGTCGGCCAGGGCGAGGAACTTCTCGTTCTTCGCGACGAAGTCGGTCTCGCAGGCGAGCTCGATGATCGTCGCCCGGCCGTCGTTCGACGTCGCGGCGACGAGGCCCTCGGTCGCGGCGCGATCGGCGCGCTTCGCGTTGCCCTTCGCGCCCTTCAGGCGCAGGATCTCGATGGCCTTCTCGAGGTCGCCATCGGCCTCCTCGAGCGCCTTCTTCGTGTCGACCATGCCCGTGCCGAGCTGCTCACGCAGCGTCTTGATGTCGGCGATGCTGACGTTTGCCATGAGTGATATCCCCTTGGTGTCGGTGTCGATTACTCGGCTGCAGGTGCGTCGGCGGCGGGCGCCTCGGCAGCGGGAGCGTCGGCCTCGGCAGCGGGAGCCTCAGCGGCGGGCGCCTCGGCGGCCGGCGCCTCCGTGCCCTGCGTCAGGAGCTCCTGCTCCCACTCGGCGAGGGGCTCGGCGGAGCCGCCCTCGGTGGGGTTGTGCTTCTGCTGGAGGCCCTCGGCGGCGGCGTCAGCGATGATGCGCGTCAGCAGACCGACCGAACGGATCGCGTCGTCATTGCCCGGGATCGGGTACGCGAGGTCGTCGGGGTCGACGTTCGTGTCGAGGATGCCGATGACCGGGATGCCCAGCTTGCGCGCCTCATCGATCGCGAGGTGCTCGCGCTTCGCGTCGACGACCCAGAGGGCCGACGGCGTCTTCGTGAGGTTGCGGATGCCGCCGAGCGACTTGTGCAGCTTGTCGAGCTCGCGCTTCTTGAGCAGCAGCTCCTTCTTCGTGAAGCCCGACTCGGACGGGTTGTCGTAGTCGAGCTCCTCGAGCTCCTTCATGCGCGCAAGACGCTTGGAGACCGTCTGGAAGTTCGTGAGGAGGCCGCCGAGCCAGCGCTGGTTGACATAGGGCTGCCCGACGCGCGTCGCCTGCTCGGCGAGCACTTCCTGCGCCTGCTTCTTGGTGCCGACGAAGAGGATCGTGCCGCCGTGCGCGACCGTCTGCTTGACGAAGTCGTAAGCGCTGTCGATGTAGCCCAGCGACTGCTGCAGGTCGATGATGTGGATGCCCGAGCGCTCCGTGAGGATGAAGCGCTTCACCTTCGGGTTCCACCGGCGGGTCTGGTGTCCGAAGTGAACGCCGCTGTCGAGCAGCTGGCGAATAGTGACGACGGCCATGGTCGTACTCCTTGTATCGAGGCGCGACAGGTGCGCGCCGGTTTCGGTTGATGTGCCAGCGAGCTGCTGGCGAGCCTGGTGTCCGACGCGCTCCCGCCCTCGCGAGAGGGACCGGTGGGAGGAGCGACACGGCCGAAGCCGCTGAGACACGCGAAGTCACCCCGCAGGGCGGGATGCGACCTCCAGTGTACAGCACGCGTCTGCGGGAGAAGCGCGGGTCAGCGCGCTCACAACGAGCGGATTCGGCGGGTCCGTCCCCATTCGGCGCGGGCGCGCGAGCGCCCCGCGCGCGATTGCGGTGGAGTGAGGGGATGCGCTCCAGGAACACTGCCGAACCGCGCCGTCGCCGTTCGCGTCCCCTCCGGGCGCTCACGGCCGTCGTGCTGCTCCTCGCCGCAGCTGCGGATCCCTCGACCGCGGTCGCTCGGGCGGCTCCGACGGACGAGGCGCCGCGATGGGTCTGGCCCGGCGGCGTCGCCGAGGTCGTCCGCCCCTACGAGGCTCCGGCGAACCCCTACGGACCGGGCCACCGGGGCGTCGACGTCGCCGTCGCGGGCGAGGAGGTCGCGACGCCCGACGATGGCGTCGTCGCCTTCCGCGGCATCGTCG
>DHCFD07801__coassemble_1596_pt1 | contig 13049 bp, 9 predicted proteins | sample DHCFD07801__metabat2_low_PE_023 | metagenome-assembled genome bin DHCFD07801
GTCGAGCGTCAGCGTGCCGCCGAAGACGCTCGCCCAGTCGATGATGCCGTCGAGCAGCGCATCCGCGACCCCTTTATCAGCGCCGCGCGCCGCGCGATCGACGAAGACGCCGACGAGCATCGGTCCGGCGTGCGCGCTGACGAATCCGCTCATCACCCCGAGCCAGGCGCCCTCGTCGCTGATGGCCGCGAGCCCGATGTTCGGATGCAGTTCGTTCCGCGTGGCGCGCGTGATCCAGTCCGCATCGCCGAGTGATCGCGCGTGGTCGAGCGTCTCGCCGTACGCGAGCGGCGTGTCGGCGAGCATGCGCAGCCGGATCTCGCGGTACTCCTGCCAGTCGGCCGCGCCGAAGCGGCGGGTCGTGAACGTCATGGGGGCTCCAGGTGTGACGGGCGCGGATGCGGTTCGATCCACGCTACCGAAGCGCGCGCTCCGTCCAGTCCACGAGCACGCGATACGCCTCATCGCGCGCCTCGCGGCGGGAGATGAAGACGTCGTGGAGCGCGCCCTCGATGCGCGCGATCGTCACGAGCGGCCCCAGCTTGAGCGCCGCGCGCGCGATGTCGTCGACGACGAGCACCGAGTCGGCGCGCGTGAGCTCGTCGGACCACCGCAGCGGACGGGCCGAGCGCGCCGACAGCATCACGAGAACGGGCGAATCGATCGCAAGCCCCGTCTCGACCGCATCGTGTCCGCGGAAGACGGCGTTGAGCCAGCCGGCGGGCACCGGCATGCTCAGCTCGGGGCGCCAGGCGGAGTTCGGCTCGAGCACGTCGTCGGGATCCGCCGCCTCGGCCTGCGCCCGGGAGTAGAACCCCAGGTCCACCTGAGGCACGCGCTCGAGCGGTCGGCGGCGCGCCTGCAGCTGCACCAGGGGTGTGATCGCCTCGCGCTGGAACCTCGGGAGCTGGAACTCGAGCCAGGGACTGTTGAGCAGCACGGCGCTCGCCGCTCCCGGGTGCCGGTGCGCCCAGAGGCTGAGAACGAGCCCGCCCGTCGAATGTCCGAGCAGCACGAGGCGGCGGCCCGGCCCGATCTGATCGAGGGCGGCCCCGATCTCTTCGTCATAGGTGCGCAGGTCGGCCACGTAGCCGGCCGTCTGCCCCTCGCGCAGGCTGCGCCCGTACTTGCGCAGGTCGAGGGCGAAGAACCGGGCGCCGCGGGCCGTGAAAGTGCGCGCGAGGCGCTTGTGGAAGAAGTAGTCGGACCAGCCGTGCACGTACAGCACGTCGATGTCTTCGAGCGATCGTCGCCGGAGCCACCGCCTCTTCGGCAGCGCGCGCACGAGCGTAGCAACGACCTCCCCCTCCTCGTCCGGCGCGAGCGGCAGAGTGAGCTGCTCGAACTCATCGCCCAGCACGTCCGGCGTCCACTCTCCTGCCATGGAATCAGAATAGGACGCCGGCTCGTCGCCGTGCTGTGAGGCGAGAATGGTCAGATGCACACGTTCGACCTCGACCGCATCGGCGCCGGGCTCACCGTCGCCGGCTCCCGCACCGCGCTCGAGCGCGCGATCGCCACCGGCGCCGCGGTCGTCGTCGCTCCTCCGGGCACCGGCAAGACGACATTCGTGCCGCCCCTCGTGGCGGAGCAGCTGGCCGATCGCCCCGGCCGCGTGCTCGTCACCCAGCCGCGCCGCGTCGCGGTGCGCGCGGCCGCCCGGCGCATCGCCGAGCTCGACGGCTCACCGCTCGGCGGCCCGAGCGGCTTCACGGTGCGCGGCGAGCGGATCGTCTCCGCCGAGACGCGCATCGAGACCGTCACCCCCGGCGTGCTGCTGCGCCGCCTGCTGAGCGATCCAGGTCTCGACGGCGTCTCCGCCGTCGTGCTCGACGAGGTGCACGAACGATCCGTCGACGGCGACCTCCTGCTCGGGCTGCTCACCGAGGTCGCGTCGCTGCGCGAGGATCTGGTGCTCGTCGCCATGTCGGCAACGCTCGACGCGGGTCCGCCGGCCGACCTTCTCGGCGCCGTCGTCGTGGACATCCCCTCGGCGCTGCATCCCTTGGACACCGCGTATGCGCCGTGTGCGTCCCCGCGGCTCGGTCCGCGGGGCGTGACGCGCGAGTTCCTCGATCATCTCGCGGCGACCGCGGTTGCGGAGCAGCGCGCGGCGGGTCACGACGCGCTCGTGTTCGTGCCCTCCGCGCGCGACGTCGACGAGGTCGTGCGGCGCGTACGGGACCGGACGGACGGTGCCGACGTACTCCCGCTGCACGGCCGGCTCGGCGCCGAGGCCCAGGAACGTGCGACATCGGGGCGCATCTCCCCCGCAGACCCGCCGCGCATCGTCGTCAGCACCGCCCTCGCGGAGAGCTCGCTCACGGTTCCCGGCGTACGGCTCGTGATCGATGCGGGGCTGTCGCGAGAGGTGCGGCGCGACCAGACCCGCGACATGTCGGGGCTCGTCACCGTCAGCGCCTCGCGGGCGAGCGCCGATCAGCGGGCGGGCCGCGCGGCGCGGCAGGGACCCGGACGCGTGGTTCGGGCATATACGGAAGCCGAGTTCGCCGCGTTCCGCGCCGCGTCGGACCCCGAGATCGCCTCGGCCGATCTGACGGATGCCGCCCTGCTGCTCGCGGTCTGGGGAACGCCGGAGGCCCAGGGGCTTCCGCTGCTCACCGCGCCCCCGCCCGAGGCCATGTCCCGCGCGACGTCAGCGCTGCGTGAGCTCGGGCTCGTCGATCAGACCGGCCGCGCCACGGACCTCGGCGCGCGCGTGGCCCGCATGCCGGTGGGCGCCAGGCAGGCCCGCGCGCTGCTGCGCACACCGACCGACCCGATGGATGCCGCCGAAGTCGTCGCCGCGATGTCGGGCGACCACCGAGATCCCGGCGCGGATCTCGGTGCCCTCGTCCGATCGCTCCGCCGCGGCACGGCGCACGGGTCGAGCGGATGGCGGCGCGAGGTGAAGCGGCTGCAGCGCCTCGCCGTGGGATCCGCGGACCCTTCCGAGCGGCGGACGGCGTCCGACGCGCCGGGCATCGTGGCGGCGCTCGCGCGACCCGAGTGGATCGCGCGGCGCGTTTCCCCGGGATCGCGCACCTATCTGCTGGCGAGCGGAACGCGCGCCGCGCTCCCGGTCGGGTCGAGCCTCATCGGATCCGAGTGGATCGCCGTCTGCGAGGTGCAGCGCGCCGAGGGTGCGGCGGCCGACGGCACGGGCGCGGTGATCCGTCTCGCGGCGGCGCTCGCTGAAGACGACGCATGTGCGATCGGCGGGCCGCACGCGACGCGCGTGAGCCGGATCGAGGAGGGACGCGTGCGGGTGCGGGAGGAGCAACGGCTCGGTGCGATCGTGCTCTCGTCGACGCCGGCGCGCCCGCGTGCGGAGGACACGGGAGCGGCCCTCGCCGCCCACATTCGGCAGAACGGTCTCGGCGTGCTGCCGTGGCCGGAGAAGGCGACGTCGCTCCGCACCCGTATCGGGCTGATCCATCGAGAGCTCGGAGCCCCGTGGCCCGATGTCTCCGACGATGCGCTGCTGTCGGCGCTCGACGACTGGTTGGGAAGCGCCCTCAACGCATCGTCGTCGCTCGCGGCGCTCGATCTGACGTCGGCGGTCCGCGGCCTGCTCCCGTGGCCCGAGGCGGCGCGCCTCGACGAGCTCGCACCGGAGCGCCTCCCCGTGCCCTCGGGATCGAGCGCGCGGATCGAGTACCCGGCGGATGCCGACGGGCGTCCGCGCGTCGCCGTCAAGCTCCAGGAGGTCTTCGGGCTGGCCGAGACGCCGCGCCTCGTGGACGGACGCGTCCCGGTGCAGTTCCACCTCCTCTCCCCCGCACGGCGCCCGCTCGCCGTCACGGAGGACCTCGCCTCGTTCTGGGACGGCGCGTACCGCGAGGTGCGCAAGGAGATGCGCGGCCGATATCCCAAGCACCCGTGGCCGGAGGATCCGTGGACGGCACCCGCGACCGCCCGCACGACGAAGCGCATGCACGAGGCGTGAGGGCGGAGCGCATCGGGATCCGAATCCTTCACGTTTGCACAACGCGCGGTGCCATACTGCGCGACTCGGGTGATACTGGGGGCATGGCGAGAGCGAAGATCATCGGAGTTGCGGCAGCGTCCGTTCTGCTGCTCGCGGGCTGTGCGACCACGACGTCCGGAGGCGGCGACGGGGGCGCGGAGCCGTCGCCCGTCGCGACGGCGAACACCGACGGCAGCTACAGCGTCTCGACGCTCGTTCCCTACACCGTGCTCGACGACCCCGAGAGCGGCGATGATCCGCAGCTCTGCATCGGCGCGGTCGCCGAGTCGGCACCGCCGAAGTGCTCCGGCATCGTGCTCACGGGGTGGGACTGGGACGCCGTCGAGGGCGACTACGAGGAGCAGAACGACGTGCGCTGGGGCCTGTTCACGGTCGAGGGCGACTACTCGCCCGACGATGAGACGCTGGCCGTCACGTCGGTCGACACCGATGCCACGGACGAGCTCCCCGTCGCCCCGACGTGCGAGGGCGACGACTGCGTGCAGCCGACCGACGATCTGAAGGACATCGCGAGCGAGATCATGTCGTCGGAGCCCGGAGTGCTCTCGTCCACCGTCGACGGGTTCGGCACGGTGAACGTCAGCGTCACATTCGACGACGGAAGCCTGCAGAACTCGCTCGACGAGCAGTACGGCGCGGGCGTCGTCGAGGTCACGTCGGTCCTCGTGCCGACGGACTCCTGACAGCGCAGCCCGCACGCGCGCACCGCAGATCCTGCCGCCGCACCCGATCCCGCGCGGCGCGAGGGCAGATGATCGACCAGGGGTCTTCCCTCGGCCGCGCATCCGGCCCTACGCTGTGCACATGAAGCGCTCCGTCTCGGACAAACTGCAGATCAGCCCGCACACCGAAGTGCTGCTGCGCGGATCGCGTGCGCAGCTCGCGCTTCTGGGTCCCCTTCCCGACGGCGTCACGGTCGTCGACGGCATCGACCGCGATACCGAGGGAGTGATCGTCGCGTTCCTCGACGACAGGGCGTCGCTCGACGCGTTCCTCGCAGAGAGCGCCCCGAACGTGTCGTCCTTCAGGGCGGCGTGGATCTGCTATCTCAAGGGCGGCCGCGCCGACATCAACCGCGACAGCATCTGGGAGGCCATCGGCGAGCACGGCCTCACGCTCGTCGCCAACGTCTCGATCGACGACGTGTGGTCGGCGGTGCGGTTCAAGCGGCTCTGATCCGCCGAGGCATCAGTCGCCGAGAATCACCAATCGGCCGGTGGCACGGGTCATCGCGACATAGCGATCGACGGCGCCCTCGATGCCGTCACCGAGCGCAGACGGCTCGACGAGCACGACGAGATCGAATTCGAGCCCCTTCGATCCGGCTGCCGTCAGCGCCGTGACCCGGGGAAGATCGGGAACGTCAGAGGCGCCGATCACGCAGGCGACGCCCTCATCGCTCGAGGCGAGCCAGTCGTCCAAGACGTCCCGCAACTCGGAGACGCGACCGCGGCGCACCGGCACGCCCGACGACCGGACCGATGTCGGAACGTTGGCGTCCGGCACCGCCTCGCGGATCACCGGCTCCGCCTCGGCCATGATCTCCGACGGGGTGCGGTAGTTGATCGAGAGCGGAGACACCGTCGCCCGCCGGATCCCGACCGCCCCGAGCCGATCGGCCCAGCTCTCCGAGAATCCGCGGCGCGCCTGCGCGCGGTCGCCGACGATCGTGAAGCTCTTCGACGGACAGCGACGGATCAGCATGCGCCATTCGGCGTCCGTCAGCTCCTGCGCCTCATCGACGATCACGTGAGCGAAGGGCCCCGCCAGTTCGTCGGTCGGCAGCACCGGGAGTGCGCCCTCATCGATCAGCCGCTCCTGCATATCGGCCGCACCGAGCATCAGGGAGACGCCCTCGCCGTCCTCGTCGGCGTCCGAGAGGTAGTCGACGACGCTCTCGATGCGCTCTCGCTCCGCGTCCAGCGCCCGGTCGTGCGCCCGGCGTCGTGCGGTCGCCGCGGGATCGCCCATGAGATCGCGCGCCGCATCGATCAGGGGAATATCGGCGAGCGTCCACGCGGCGCCGTCCTCGCGCTGCAGCAGATCCACCTCGTTCGGCGTCAGCCACGGGGCGTGACGCGCGAGCAGGGCGCGCGACGTCCAGAGCGCAGCGACGAGCCGCGCCGGATCCAGCATCGGCCACGCACGGTCGAAGACCTCGCGCAACCCGGTGTGCGTCTCGAGCTCGCGGCGCGCGAGGTGCGGCGGCATCTCCGTGACTTTCGCCGTGAGGATCTCGAGCAGTTCCTCCCACACGAGATCCTGCGCGTCGTTGTGCGGGGTGCCGTCGTCGGCGGCTTCGAACGCCTCTGCCCATTCCTCGGGCTCGATCTCGATGTCGGCCCACGAGGTCGGGATGACGATGGGATCCGCGGGCGGGCGCTCGTACCCGCGCACGATCCCGGCGATCGCCACCTCGAAGCGCACGGATCCCTTGAGCGACGCGACCCGCGGATCGGTCTCGGGGGCCGCGTGCTCTCCCTCGACGGTGAGCCGACCGAGCGTCGCGACCGCGACGCTGTGCTCGCCGAGGCTCGGAAGCACGTCATCGACGTACGAGAGGTATCGATCGTTCGGCCCGACGAACAGCACGCCGCCGCCCCCGCGCTGCGAGATGCGCTGGTCGGCGTACAGCAGATATGCGGCCCGGTGCAGTGCGACCACCGTCTTCCCTGTGCCCGGGCCGCCGTCGACGACGAGCGCGTCGTGCGCGTGCGCGCGGATGATGGCGTCCTGATCCGCCTGGATCGTTCCGAGCACATCGCGCATCTGCGACGAGCGGGTCGCGCCGAGAGCGCGGATGAACGCCGACTGATCGTCGAGTGCGACGTCGTGCTCGCGGGCGTCCGGATCGAAGACTTCGTCCCAGAAGTCGACCACGCGGCCGAGCTTCCAGCGGAACCGGCGTCGCATCACGAGGCCCATCGGGTTCTGGTGCGTCGCGCCGAAGAACGGCTCGGCCGCCGGCGCGCGCCAGTCGATCAGCAGGCGTTCGCCCTCGGGCGAGACGAGACCCGTGCGGCCGATGTACAGGGTCTCGCCGTCCTGCGTCACGACTTTGCCGAGGCAGAGGTCCACCGCGAATCTCCGCAGCATCGTCTGCCTCGCGACGAGGCCATAGACCGCGATGTCCCGATCCATCGCGTCCTGCCCGTCACCGTCGCTCCTCCGCGCGTCCGCGAGGCGCCGTTCGACGTCCTCCTGGGCGGCGATGAGCGCACGGTCGATCTCCGCGAGTCGGGCCTCGTCGGATCCGATCACCGCCGGGTCGGACTTTGCGGCGAGATTCTGCGGCAGGGCGAACACGGAGGAGATCACGGTCATCCATTCTCTCGAACTCGCCCTGCGGTCGCTCCGCCTTCTGCGCCTTCGGTCGCGATTCCCAGCCGAACGGCCCCGATGCGCCAGGATGGGCACATGACGACTGCCGACGATCGACTGGGGCGCCGCCTCGACGAACAGTTCCAGCGCGCCGAGAGCAGCCCGCACTTCCGCGTGGACATCGAGAGGATCCGCTTCTCGCCGTACTTCTCACGGCTCTCGGCCGTGACGCAGGTCATCGCGCAGTCCGGCGCGGGTCTCGCGGTGCACAACAGGCTCACCCACTCGGTGAAGGTCGCCGCCGTCGCCCGCGCGATCGCGATGCATCTCCACCGCGACGACGGGCCGATGGGGCGGCTCGTGGAAGAGCTCGGAGGGTGCCATCCGGTGGTCGTGCAGGCCGCCGCCAGCGCGCATGACATCGGACATCCGCCATTCGGTCACCTGGGCGAGCAGACGCTCGACCGGCTCGCCCGCGATCGATTCCGCCTGCTCGAGGGGTTCGAAGGCAATGCGCAGACCTATCGCATCCTGACCCGGCTCGACGAGTACGACACCCCCGGTGTCGGGCTGAACCTCACGCGGGCCGTGCGCAGCGCCGTGCTGAAGTACCCGTGGCGGCGCGGGGAGGGCGGCGAACGGCGCGGGGCGGCGAGCAACAAGTTCTCGATGTACGCCGTCGATCTGGCGGATGCCGACGATGCGCTCAGTGCCTATCCCTCGATCGCGACGGGGCAGCAGACGGTCGAGTGCTCGGTCATGGACATCGCCGACGACATCGCGTACTCGCTGCACGACCTCGACGACTTCTATCGCGCGGGACTGCTGAATCAGGCCACGATCGCCGGTGAGTTCCGCGCGTGGCGGCGCGACGTCGCAACGCTGCGCACGATGCACACCGATGCCCTGAAGGTGCAGACCCGTGTGCCCGGTCATTCGCTCGAGCTGCTGTGGCGCCGCCTCGAGCATCGCGATCCGTGGATCGCCGACAGCGACGCCTTCGACGCCGCCGTCGCGCGCGTGACGGACGAGGTCGTCGACGGGCTGCTGACGGTTCCGTTCGACGGATCCCTCTCCGCCGATCGCGCGCTCGCCCGCTTCACGTCGGGCTGGATCCGGCACCTGCAGTCGTCGGTCGAGGTGCACCGGGATCCGGCCCACCGCTCGGGCCACGTCAGCCTCGATCGCACGGCATGGCACGAGGTGGCCGTGCTGAAGTTCCTCCACGAGCGCTTCATCCTCGACCGCGCCGACCTCGCGGTGTATCAGCGCGGTCAGGCCACCGTGCTCGAGCGCCTCGTCGATGGGCTCGCCGCGTGGCTGGACGATCCCCACGACGTCCGGCGCGCGCCCCGGCGGCTCGTCGATCTCGTCCAGCTGGCCACCGAGGACTATCTGGGGCTGCGGGCCGAGCGGCCCGAGCTGCTGTCGACGACGAGCGAGACCGAGCTGCATCGTCGCGCCGTCGGTCGCGGAGTCATCGACTACGTCTCGTCGCTCACCGACGCGCAGGCGACGCATCTCGATGCGCTCCTCGCCGGCCGCACGGAGCGATTGTGGGATGCCGGGCAGGGCCTCTGATCACATCTCAGCCATACCCGCGTTGTGAAGATCGAGCCCTGCGGGCATAGACTTGCCGCCGGACTTGGTCTGTGTCACGGATAATGTGCGCGGGCGCTTCGAAGGCGAGCACGTTCAGCCCCACAAGGGCGGACACGATCTCCCGCGGCCTCGTCCTCGTCGACCGCCAGGCGGTTCCCCGCGCTCCGCGCGCAGAAAGGACTTCAATGCTCGATTCCAACCTTCAGGCCACGCTTGATGGCGTCCTCGCCCGCAACCCGGGCGAACCCGAGTTCCATCAGGCCGTTCACGAGGTCTTCGATTCTCTCGCCCTCGTGCAGGAACGTCACCCCGAATACAACGACAAGGCGATCCTGACGCGGCTGTGCGAACCCGAGCGCCAGATCATCTTCCGCGTGCCGTGGGTGGATGACCGTGGCGAGGTGCAGGTCAACCGCGGGTTCCGCGTCGAGTTCAACTCCGCGCTCGGCCCGTACAAGGGCGGCCTTCGGTTCCGCGGCAACGTGAACCTCGGCATCGTGAAGTTCCTCGGTTTCGAGCAGATCTTCAAGAACTCCCTCACCGGTCTTCCGATCGGCGGCGGCAAGGGCGGCAGCGACTTCGACCCGGCCGGGAAGTCCGACGGCGAAGTCATGCGCTTCTGCCAGTCGTTCATGAGCGAGCTCTACCGCCACATCGGCGAGTACACCGACGTGCCCGCGGGCGACATCGGCGTCGGAGCGCGCGAGATCGGGTACCTCTTCGGCCAGTACAAGCGCCTCACGAACAAGTACGAGTCGGTTCTCACCGGCAAGGGCCTCGATTGGGGCGGATCCCTCGTGCGCACCGAGGCGACGGGCTACGGCGCCACGATCTTCGCGCAGGAGATGCTGAGCGCGCGCGGCACCAGCCTCGAGGACCGCAAGGTCTCGGTGTCGGGATCCGGCAACGTGGCGATCTACGCGATCGAGAAGGTGCGCCAGCTGGGCGGCATCGCGATCACCGCGTCCGATTCGACCGGTTACGTCGTGGACGAAGACGGCATCGACCTCGACCTGCTCAAGCAGATCAAGGAGGTCGAGCGCGGCCGCATCAGCACGTACGCCGAGCGGCGCGGCGGACGGTCGCGGTTCATCGAAGGCGGATCCGTCTGGGACGTGCCGGTGGATGTCGCGCTCCCCTGCGCGACGCAGAACGAGCTGCACGAGAAGGACGCGAGGACCCTCGTTGCGAACGGCGTCATCGCCGTGTCGGAGGGTGCCAATATGCCCTCAACGCCTACGGCCGTGGAGGTCTTCCAGGAGGCCGGCATCGCTTACGGTCCCGGCAAGGCGGCGAACGCGGGCGGCGTTGCGACCAGCGCGCTCGAGATGCAGCAGAATGCCTCGCGCGACACCTGGTCGTTCGAGTACACCGAGGAGCGCCTCACCGACATCATGAAGGGCATCCACCAGAACGCCCTCGAGACGGCCGAGGAGTTCGGCCGTCCCGGCAACTACGTGGTGGGGGCGAACGTCGCGGGCTTCCGCAAGGTCGCCGACGCGATGATCGCCTTCGGCGTGATCTGACCGGATCGTCAGACGATCGTGGCCGGTGGGATTGCTCCCACCGGCCACTGTCGTCCTCAGGCCGAGATCACTCGGCGGGCAGCACCAGGTCCTGACCCGCGAAGATGAGGTCGGGGTTCGACACATCCTCCTGGTTCACGGCGAACAGGCCGAGCCAGCCGCTCGAGATGTCGAGCTCGTCGGCGATCTTCGCGAGCGTGTCGCCCGACTCGATCGTGTAGGTGTCATCCGACGCCTCGACCTCGGGCAGGTCGTAGGCAGGCGCCTCGGGCTCGGGCGCCGGTGCGGGCTCCTCCGCAGGGGCGGGCGCTTCGGCGGGCGCCTCAGCCGGCGCAGGCTGCTCGGCGGCCGGTGCCTCCGCGGGGGCGGGCTCCTCCGCCGGCGCCGGCTCTTCAGCGGGTGCCTCGCGAGGCTCGGCCCCGCCGGTCGCCCCGATCTGCGCCGAGCAGCTCGGCCAGGCGCCCCAGCCCTGCGTCGCGAGCACGTTCTCCGCGATGCGGATCTGCTCCTCGCGCGACGCGTCGGCGGGGTTTCCGACGCCGCCGTTGGCCTCCCACGTGGGAAGCGAGAACTGCAGGCCGCCGTAGTAGCCGTTACCCGTGTTGATCGCCCAGTCTCCGCCGGACTCGCACTGTGCGAGCGCGTCCCACGTCGCGTCGTCGGCGGCGTTCGCGGCCGTCGGCACGAGCGTGACCGCCGCAGCGATCGCCATAATGCCGGAGGCGATCGCACCGCCGCGGGCGAGGCGGCGCTGGGGGGAAACGGTGGGGGTGGTCGTGTTCTGGTCCACTGCGAACTCCTCGGCCTCGTCTGCACGCAGATCCTGCGCGTCGCCGCCCGACCGTGCTCTCGACATCATGGAGCGAAGGACACTGGGGCGGCTCAGACGGCCGTCCTTCGCGGTCAACGGCCCACCCTACGCCAAGATCACGAACAGATAACAAACGCGGTCAGCAACTTGACAGCGGGCACTCCGTGAACGTTGCGGTTCATGATGACCGTCGGGCCATGAGATTGCTCAGCCCGGCGGTCATAGTCATCGATGCGGCGGGTCTTCCCCTATTCTTCGATGCTCACGAGCATGAACTGGGGCAGATCGTCGGTCCCGACCTGCATCACGCCCGACGGCACGAGCCGCAGCTGATAGTCCGTCATGAAGCCGTCCAGCAGGCCCTCGCCCGCCTCCGCGCTCGTCGCCGCATCGGTCAGCGGGCAATGCTCCGCCGTTCCCCTGTCGACGATCGCGGCGTCCGTGATCCCCTCCGCCGCGGAGCCGTCGGCGGGCGAAAGGGTCACGTGCGTGACGCACAGCCCTTCCGCTTCGAGGCCCGGCGACGTGAGCGGGAGCGGCATCGTGGCGCCGACCAGGAACACGTCGTCGCCGTGCGCGTCGGGATCGCTCAGGATCTGCGTCAGGAGCGCGGCGTCGGTGACCACCGGCTCCGCTCGTGCGGCCCCGGCGAGAGCCTCCTCCATCCACGCCGATCTCTCCAGCAGCGCATCCTGAGCGGCCTGCTCCTCGGCCTGCTCCGCCTGCACCCGCTCTTCATCGCGCTGAATCATCGCCTGGATCTGGTGCTCCGCGATGATCCCGAGCACGAGCAGCGCGCTCATGAGGAGGAACACGAGCCCGCTCACCACCAGCCCCGTCACAGACAGGCCCGTGTGGTGAGCCTTCCTCAACGACACGATCGCGAGAGCGGCGCCGACTGCCGCGATCACGATCCCGGCGGCCATGAGCGCAGTGCGCATGCTGTACTCCGCCGGGATGAGGGCCACGACGAACCCCGCGACGCCGGCGAGGATCGACGCGAGCCCGATCCAGACGGGTCCGCGGGGCGCGTGTCCTGCAGGGCCGGGGTCGGCGTTCGGCGGTTCGGTCGCGGCGATGGCCGCCCCCTGCTCGAGGTGCGTATGCTGCGGTGAAATTCCGCGATCGGCGTCGCTCATACTGTTCGTCATCCCCCGGTGCGGAGCGGCCGGCGCCGCTCTTTCCTGCTCCGATCTTAACGGGAGGTGCGCAACCTGCATATCGGATGACGCGCACGCATCGTGCTCACGCCGGAACGATGTATTTGAACCCCACATGGGAGTCGGCGAAGCCCAAGCGCAGGTAGAACCGCCGCGCGTCGGCTCGCGATGAGTCGGACGTGAGCTGAACGAGACTCGCTCCGATCGCGCGCGCGGCGACGCCGGTCACCCACCTGATGAGCGCGCTGCCGATGCCCGCCGAACGGCGGTCGGGCGACACACGCACGGCCTCCACGAGGAGTCGGGTCGCTCCCTCGCGCGACATGCCGGGCAGGCTGGTGAGCTGAAGGGTGCCGACGACCTCGCCGCCGGACTCGACCGCGACGAGCAGGTCGTTGCGGGCGTCCTCCACGATCTCCGCGAACGCCCTCTCGTAGTCCGCACGCTGCGCCGAGTCGGTCCCGTCTGCGCGCGCCTGGCTGATCTCGTCGTCGCGGAGCAGCTCCACCACGGCATCGAGATCATCGTGCGTTGCGCGCCGCACCTGGATCTCGCCAGCGCGCGATTCGACGACGGCGGGCAGCAGCAGGGAGGCGATCATGCGCCGATCATGGCACAGATCGTGCGTCGGGCGGAGC
>DHCFD07801__coassemble_1602_pt1 | contig 12977 bp, 12 predicted proteins | sample DHCFD07801__metabat2_low_PE_023 | metagenome-assembled genome bin DHCFD07801
GCAATCACTTCCCGCTGATGAAGGAGCATCCGGACGTCGACCTGGTCGGCGTCTGCGGCATCGGCGACGACCTCGACAGGATCCGCGAGAAGTTCGGGTTCGAATTCGCGACCGAAGACGCCGACGAGCTCCTCGATGCCGACATCGATGCCGTCATCATCGCGACGCCGCACGACCTGCACCACGATCTCGCGTCGCGCGCGCTGGAGCGGGGCCTGCACGTCCTGTGCGAGAAGCCGATGACGCTGAACGCGGGCGATGCATGGGACCTCGCACGGCGCGCAGAAGAGGCCGGCACCGTGTTCCTCGTGCCGTATGGGTGGAACTACAAGCCCTTCACGATCGAGGCCAAGCGCATCCTCGACTCCGGAGCGATCGGCGACATCCAGTTCGTCTCGTGCAACATGGCCTCGCCGACCCGCGGCCTGTTCGGCAGCGACCCGAGCTACATGCTCGAGCTCTGGAACTCCGAGACCGCGCCGAACCCGACGACGTGGTCGAGCCCCGAGCACGGCGGCGGCTACGCGCACGGTCAGGTGACGCACTCGTCGGCCCTGCTGTTCTGGCTGACGGGACTGCGCGCATCCTCGGTCGCCGGTCGCGTGTCGACGGCCGGCGCGCCCGTCGACCTGTTCGACGCGGGCGTCGTGCACTTCGAGGGCGGCGCCCTCGGATCCGTCTCCGGTGCCGCGACCCTCGCTGACGGAGCTCGCTACCAGATCGATATCCGCCTCTTCGGTACGGAGGGCACCCTCATGATCGATGTCGAGAGGGAGCGCGTGAGTCTGAACCGATACGACGGCACGCGCGAGGAGATCGAGATCCCGCCGGGCGAGGGCGACTACGAATGCCTCATTCCGCCCGTGAGGTTCATCGACCTCATCACGGGGCGCGCGACCGACAACAACTCCGACGTCACCGTCGCGGCGCGCTCCGTCGAACTGATCGATGCGCTGCTCCGCTCATCCGCGGCCGGCGGCGCGGAAACCACCGTCTGACAGAAAAGGCACGTGAACATGACTGATTCCCGCACCCGCGGCGTCCTCGAGGGATACCGCGTCATCGACTGCTCGATCGCCATGGCCGGACCCTTCGCCGCCCAGCGGCTCGGCGACCTCGGCGCAGATGTTGTGAAGGTCGAGCCGACCGCGGGAGAATGGCAGCGGTTCGCCGCCGCGGGAGGCGCGAAGGGCAACGAGATCAACGTGTCGTTCCTCGCGCTCAACCGCAACAAGCGGTCGCTGGCCGTCGATCTCAAGAGCGAAGACGGCAAGAACGTCGTGCGTGAGCTCATCGCCGGCGCCGACGTCTTCCTGCAGAACTACCGCCCGGGCGTCGCCGCACGCCTCGGTCTCGATTACGAGACCCTGCGACAGATCAACCCGTCGCTGGTGTACGTGTCGATCTCGGGATACGGCGAAGACGGCCCGTACCGCGACCGTCCGGGGCAGGACATGCTGCTGCAGGCGATGACGGGATCCATGCTCTCGGGCGGCCGCGATGGCGAGCCGCCGCGCGCGGCGGGCCTCTTCCTCGCCGACGCGGTCACGGCGTCGACGGCGTTCGAGGGCGTGCTCGCCGCGCTGCTGCACCGCGAGCGCACGGGGGAGGGCCAGCTCGTGACCGTCAACATGCTCGACGCCCTCACGACCCTGCAGATGCAGGAGCTGAGCGTCTACACAGTCGGCGGCGTGCCGCAGAAGCGCGGATCCGAGCCCAACGCGCACGTGTACATCCGCGCGCCCTACGGCGTCTTCGCGACGAGCGACGGCTTCCTGGCGCTCGCCTTCGCCGACCTCGAGACGCTCGGCCGCGTGTTCGACGAGCCTGAGCTGCTCGGTCTCGACCCCGAGGAGCACGGCTGGACGCATCGAGACGAGCTGTTCGCGCTGGTGTCGACCCATCTCGCCACGGGCACGACGCAGCACTGGCTCGACACGCTGCTGCCCGAGGGCGTGTGGGTCGGCCCGGTGTACGGCTATGACGAGCTCGTCGACGACCCGCAGATCGCGCACAACGGCACCTTCGTCGAGTACGACCACCCGACGGAAGGGAAGGTGAAGACGCCCGGCTTCCCCTACCGCTTCGGCAGGACGCCTGCGCGCATCGACCGGGGCGCACCGCTCGTCGGGCAGCACACCAGCGAGATCCTCGCCGAGCTCGGCGTCGATCGGGACCGCGTGCAGTCGTTGCTCTCGTCGGGCGCCGTCGCCGAGACGCGCATATGACCGACTTCGTCGGCCTCACGTGGGATCACCCGCGGGGCCGGGTCGCGCTCGAAACCGCTGCGGGCGACATCGGCGGGGGAGACACGATCCGGTGGGAGGCGCAGCCGCTCGAGGGGTTCGAATCCGCGCCGATCGACGAGCTCGCCGCCCGCTACGACCTGATCGTGCTCGACCACCCGCACCTGGGCGACGCGATCTCCTCGTCGAGCCTGCACCCGCTCGACGAGCTCTTCTCCGCAGAACAGGTCGCCGCGTGGCGCGACGCCGCGGTCGGGCCGTCGATCGCGTCCTATACGATCGACGATCGGCTGTGGGCGCTTCCGCTGGACGCCGCGACGCAGGTGTCCGCGCGCCGCGTCGCGGCGCTGCCGCAGGCCCCGGCCACCTGGCCGGAGCTCGTCGAAGCGTCGACGCAGCACGCGGTCGCGCTGAGCCTCGCCGGCCCGCACGCGTTCCTCACGCTGTGCTCGGTCGCCGTCTCGCTCGGCGACGATCCCGCGTCAGGAGACCGGTGCTTCGCCCGTGGCACGGCGCTGGGCGCGCTCGAGATCATGGCGGAGATCGTCTCGCGCGCGCCGGCCGGCTCCGGCGCACTCAATCCGATCGGCCTGCTCGACCGCATGCACGACGAGCGCGACATCGACCTCGTCCCCCTCATCTACGGGTACGTCAACTACAGCTCGGACGAGATCCGCTTCTCGGCCCCGCCCGGGCGCGGGCGGATCGGATCCACGATCGGCGGAACGGGCATCGCCCTGTCGCGGCGCGCCCATCCGAGCCCCGCACTCCTCGCGCACCTCGCGTGGCTGATGGGCGAGGAGGCGCAGCGCGGATTCATCCCCCGCCATCAGGGGCAGCCCGCACGGCGGTCGGCCTGGCGCGATCCCGGCGTCGACGCAGCCGCGCACGGCTTCTATTCGGCCACCCTCGACACCATCGAGCACGCGTGGGTGCGCCCCCGCTTTCCCGGCTACATTCCGTTCCAGTCCGCGGCCTCCGCGCTCGTGCGCGCCGCTGTGGGCGGGGAACTCGCCGCCTCCCGCGCACTCGATCAGATCGACAGTGCATTCGCCACCGCCCTGAAGGAGCAGTCATGACCACCGATCTCGTTCTCGTCGAGCGGTCCGGCCCCGTCGCCACCGTACGGCTCAACCGTCCGCAGAAGCTCAACGCCGTGACACAGCAGATGAGCGACGAGCTCGTGCGCATCGTGCGCGACCTCAACGACGACCCCGAGATCCGGGCGGTCGTCTACACGGGCACGGGCCGCGCGTTCAGCGCGGGCAGCGACATCTCGACGCTCGACCTGTACCCGACGCCCTGGAGCTTCCGCAATCGTCGGGACTACTGCGACGCGCTGCGCGAGCTGCGCAAACCCGTCGTGGCGGCTGTCAACGGGTTCGCCTTCGGCGGCGGCCTCGAAGCCTCGCTCACCTGTGACATCCGCGTCGCGGCGGACACCGCGACGTTCGCCGCGCCCGAGGTCAGACTGGGCTGGGTCGGCGGCGGGGGCATGTCTGCGCTGCTGGCGAACTCGATCGGCGCGTCGAACGCCGCCCTGATGCTGATGACGGGAGATCCGATCGATGCCCAGCGCGCGCTGGCGTGGGGCCTCGTCAGCGAGGTCGTGCCCGCAGACGAGGTCGTCGCCCGTGCCCAGGCCATCGCCGAGGCGATCGCTCAGCGCCCGCCGATCGCTGCCGAATCGGCGAAGGCGAATCTGCGCGCGGCGTGGAACCTGCCGCAGGACCAGGCGATGGCGTACGAGCGCGAGATGCAGTCGATCGCCTTCGCCACGGACGATGCGGCGGAGGGCCGCGCCGCATTCGCCGAGAAGCGCGACGGCGTCTTCCTCGGCCGCTGACGGTGAACAACGACACGGAGGAGCACCCATGACGACCTGGATTCCCGACGCCGCGAGCGTCCTGCCCGATGATGCCGATCGCGCGATGCTGGTGGGACGCGCGCAGACCCCCGACGGACCGAGCGTCGTCGTGCTGCGCGGCGGCGAACTCGTCGACATCTCGCGCACGTTCCCGACGATGCGCGATCTCACCGAGCGCGCGGATCCGGCCGTCGCCGCGGCATCCGCAGGGGGCATCGCGATCGGTTCCTTCGCCGACGTCTGGGCGAACACGGATCTCGATGCGCGCGACGCGTCTCGGCCGTACCTGCTCTCGCCGATCGACCTGCAGGTCGTGAAGGCATCGGGCGTGACGTTCCCCGTGTCGATGCTGGAGCGCATGATCGAGGAGCGAGCGCGCGGCGAGGCGGCGTCGGCCGAGGGGATCCGCGATACCGTGCTCGGCGCGATCGGCGGGGACCTCGCCGATCTCGTTCCCGGTTCCCCCGAGGCGATGCGCCTCAAGCAGGTGCTGGTCGAACAGGGCATGTGGAGCCAGTACCTCGAGGTCGGCATCGGACCCGACGCCGAGATCTTCTCGAAGGCGCCGGTGCTCGCGAGCGTCGGATCGGGCGTCGACGTCGGCGTCCTCGCCGAGTCCGAGTGGAACAACCCCGAGCCCGAGGTCGTGATCGTCGTCGCCAGCGATGGCCGCATCGTCGGCGCGACGCTCGGCAACGACGTCAACCTGCGCGACATCGAGGGGCGCAGCGCCCTGCTCCTCGGGCGCGCGAAGGACAACAACGCCTCGGCATCGGTCGGCCCGCTCATCCGTCTGTTCGACGAGGGCTTCTCGCTCGACGACGTGCGCCGCGAGACGGTGGCGCTGTCGGTGTCGGGCGACGACGGATTCCGCATGTCGGCTGAATCGCACATGGAGCAGATCAGCCGCGACCCAGCCGATCTCGCGGCGCAGGCGTCGGGGGCGCACCACCAGTATCCCGACGGCTTCGTGCTCTATCTCGGCACCATGTTCGCGCCGACCGACGACCGCGGAGAAGCGGGCCGCGGGTTCACCCACCAGGTGGGCGACGTGGTGACGATCGCCTCGCCGCGGCTCGGCGCGCTCGTGAACCGCGTGCAGCACGCGGAGTCCCTCGCCCCGTGGTCCTTCGGCATCGCCGATCTGATGACGAACCTCGCCCGCCGCGGGCTGCTCGCGTGAGTCAGCGGCCGACGAGCCCCGATTCGTAGGCGAGGATCACGAGCTGCACGCGGTCGCGCGCGCCGAGCTTCTGCAGCAGGCGCGAGATGTGGGTCTTGACCGTCGAGATCGACAGGAAGAAGTGCACCGCGAGCTCGTCGTTGGTCATGCCCTCGCCGATCGCGACGAGGATCTCGCGCTCGCGCGGCGTGAGCACCTTGAGCCTCGTCTCGTCGGCCGGGGCGGGCGCCTCGACGAACTGCTCGATCATGCGGGCCGTCACGCGCGGGGCGAGCGCGGCGTCGCCGGAATGCACCGCGCGGATCGCGCCGAGCAGCTCCGGCGGCCGGGCGTCCTTCAGCAGGAACCCGCTCGCGCCCGCGCGAAGAGCGGCGAACGCATACTCGTCGAGGTCGAAGGTCGTGAGCACGAGGATCCGAGGGGCGTCGTCGTGCGCCGCGATCTGCTCGGTCGCGGCGATGCCGTCGAGCCCGGGCATCCGCACGTCCATGAGGATGACGTCGATGTCGCCCGCAGCGGCGATCCGGAGGGCCTCGTGCCCGTCGGAGGCCTCGGCCACGACCTCGATGTCGGGCTGTGCATCGAGCATCATGCGCAGCCCCATGCGCACGAGCTCCTGATCGTCGACGATCGCGACGCGGATGTCGGTCATGATTCTCCTACAATGTCGAGGACGGCTGTGACGCGCCAGCGTCCGTCCGGACGCGGGCCCGCGTCGAGGCTCCCGCCGGTGAGGGCCGCACGTTCGCGCATGCCGACGAGCCCGCGGCCCGAGCCGTCCGAGGGCGCGGGGTCGTGCGTGGTGTCGTTGTCGATCGTGAGGGTGATGACGCCATCGGCGTTGCGGCTGACGACATCGACGCGGCGCGTGCCCGGCGCGTGCCGCAGCACGTTGGTCAGCGACTCCTGCACGATGCGGTACGCGGCGAGCGAGACGCTGCCGGGCGGGATGGGCTCGCCCTCGCCGCGCCACGTGACCGGCATGCCCGCGTCACGGAACTGCGCGATCAGGGATCCGATGCCGTCGGCACCCGGTTGCGGGGCGAGCTCCGCGGCGGATCCGGGCGTGCGCAGCACCCCGAGCAGACGCCGCATCTCGGCGAGCGATTCGCGCCCCGTCTCCGCGACGCGGCGCATGGCGTCGGGCGCCAGGTCGGATCCCGTCTCCGCCTGAGCCGCCGCGCCCTCCGAGAGGGTGATCATGACGGTCAGGCTGTGCGAGACGATGTCGTGCATCTCCCGCGCAATGCGGGTGCGCTCCTCGCCGACCGCCAACCGCGCGCGCTGATCTCGTTCGCGGGCGAGGTCCTCCGCACGGGCGATGAGCGCGCGCTCGTAACGGCGGCGTCCGCCGACCCACAGGCCGATGAGCGTCGGCACGAGCATGACGATCGACGCCTGCACCAGATATCCGAGCAGCTGCAGCCAGCCGATGCCCGTGAGCACGGCGTCGCTCGTCATGAGCGCGACGCGGCCGTCGAGGGTGAAGATGCCGAACCAGAGCACGGTCGCAATGCCGAAGCCGATCCACGCCTGCCGCGCCGAGCGGAACACGGCGATCGAATACAGCGCGACCCAGGTCGAGATCATGCCGAGGCCCATGCCGCTCGTGGGGAGGTAGGCGATCAGACCGGCGGCGGCGAGCAGCAGAAAGGGAACGCGGCGGCGGAACAGGGTTCCGACGAACAGGGCGGCCGATCCGACCCCGACGACGATCGCGGCCAGCGTCTCGCCCGTGACGAGGAGCACAGGGGAGAGCAGCGCCGGAACGCCGGCCGTGAACACCGCGATGAGCGTGTCGACCGTGCGCGGGTGGCGGTCGATCCAGCGCCGGAACAGACCGGGTGGGCGCGGCAGCTCGAGCGCCGCCGAGCCCGGACCCTCGGGGGATCCGGGCTCAGCGGCGTCTGTCGTGGTCATCGCCACTGAATCTACGCGTCGCGCCGCTTCATCACAGCCGCACCGCCGAAGAAGGCCACGGCGCCCCACGCGATCGTCAGCACGAGGTCGACGACCAGTTCGCCGGTGATGGCGGGGTGCGCGACGACGAGGTTCTGGCCCGTCGTGCCGAGCAGCACGTCGGAGACCTCTGCGCCCCACGTCCAGGGCAGGGTCGCGAGGATCATCGGGAGGATGAACACGAAGACCAGCGCCGAGGTGACGGCCCACGTCTCCGAGCGCAGCATCGCTGCGACGCCGAGCGTGAACACGGCGGTCGCCGCCGCGAAGATGCCTGCGCCGACGATCGGCATGATCGCGCCGAGCACCGCGTCGTCGATGCCGGTGGGCAGTCCGAACGCCCCACCCACGAACCACGCCGCGGCGAACGCGAGTGCGAAGGCGACCAGCGTCGCGACGAATGTCGCGGTCGCGACGACGAGCGCCTTGGCCGAGATCACCCCGAAGCGCTTCGGGGCGGCGCTGAGAACGGTGCGGAGGGAGCCCGTCGTGTGCTCCTTCGCGAAGGCAGCGGATCCGATCACGACGGCCATCGCGATCGCGAAGAAGAAGCCGTTCATCGAGATGTCGCCGACGCTCGGCAGCCACTCGAGCATCGCGGGGTCCTGGCCCGAGTCGGTGTACTGCGCGCCGTAGACAGCGGCGAACGCGCCCGCGGGGAGGATCACGAGCACGGTGCCGATGATCCAGGAGAAGAGGGTGCTGCGCAGGCTCGTCAGCGAGATCCACTCGGCCCGCACGAGCGAGCCGAACGTGACGCGGCCGGGCGCCGTGCGCCGGGCGGCAGCGGTGGGCACGGGGGTTGCGGTTGCAGAAGTCATGGTCGTTGTCCTCACGTGAGCAGGCGGATCAGGCGGCGACGGCCGCGGCGTCACTGCGGTACTCGGTGGCGTCGTCGGTCAGGGCGAGGTAGGCGTCCTCGAGCGAGGCGTTCATGGGGGTCAGCTCGTGCAGCTCGAGACCCTCGAGAGCGGCGGCGCGCGCGACGAGGTGCGCGGGCAGCCCCGTCACCTCGAGCGCATCGGATCCGGTCTGGGTGACCGTGACGCCGTCGGCGGCGATCAGGGAGCCGAGCACGGTCGCGTCGGAGACGCGCACCCGCGTGGTGGGCTGCTCCGCACTGCGCAGGAACTCCCGCAGCGGGGCGTCGGCCAGCACTCGTCCCTTGCCGAGCACGATGATGTGGTCGGCGGTCTGCGCCATCTCGCTCATCAGGTGCGATGAGATGAACACCGTGCGGCCCTCCGCCGCCCGGGCCTTCGCGAACCCGCGCACCCAGTGCACGCCCTCGGGGTCGAGTCCGTTGACGGGCTCGTCGAAGATGAGCACCTGCGGGTCTCCGAGCATCGTCGCGGCGATGCCGAGACGCTGGTGCATGCCGAGCGAGAATCCGCCGATGCGGCGTCCGGCGACCGACGAGATGCCGGTGAGGTCCATGACCTCATCGACGCGCCGCGCGCCGATCCCGTTCGTCGCGGCGAGCATGCGCAGATGGTCCACCGCGCGCCGGCCCGGGTGCGCGGCCTTCGCATCGAGCAGCGCGCCCGCCTGGCTCATCGGGTCGATGTGCTCGGCGAAGGGGCGTCCGTTGACGGTGGCGGATCCCGCGCTGGGGCGGTCGAGCCCCATGATCATGCGCATCGTGGTCGATTTTCCTGCGCCGTTCGGGCCGAGGAACCCGGTCACCTGACCGGGCTTGACGACGAACGAGACGTCGTCGACCGCGGTGTGTGCCCCGAAGCGCTTGGTGAGGTTCTCTGTGGTGATCATGCTTCCATCCTTCAGCGGCGGTGCTCTCTGCACATCGGAGACCGGGCGGATCCTTTCCCGTGCGGTGTCATACCAGGGGATGACGCTCTCGTAGACTCGAGGCATGCCCGAGATCCCCTTCACAAAAGGCCATGGCACCGGCAATGACTTCGTGATCGTGCCCGACCCCGACGGCGCGCTCGATCTGTCCGCCGCGCAGGTCGCTGCGCTGTGCGATCGGCACTTCGGCATCGGCGCCGACGGACTCCTGCGCGTGGTGCGATCGGCGGCGGGCGGTTTCGCATCCGACGCCGAGTGGTTCATGGACTACCGCAACGCCGACGGATCGGTCGCCGAGATGTGCGGCAATGGCGTACGGGTGTTCGCGCGATACCTCGCAGACACCGGTCTCGCCTCGCTCGACGCGCCGCTCCCGATCGGCACGCGTGCGGGCACGAAGATCGTCACGCGCAGCGACGACGGATTCCGCGTGGACCTCGGCGGCTGGCGCACCGATGGCGTCGATCCGCTGGTGCGGGCGAAGGGGCTCGATGTCGCGCGCCCCGGAATGAACGTCGACCTGGGCAACCCGCATATCGTGGTGGCGCTCGCGAGCGACGCCGAGCTCGACGGCCTCGATCTCTCCGTGATCCCCCACATCGATCCGGTTCCCGAGCACGGCGCGAACGTCGAGTTCGTGGTGCCCGAGGATCCCCTGGTGGCGGGCGGCGTGGGGCGCATCCGCATGCGGGTGTTCGAACGCGGCGTGGGGGAGACGCTCTCCTGCGGCACCGGCACGGTCGCCGCCGCGCTCGCGGTGCGCAGCTGGGCCGGCGGCGCGCCGAACGCCTGGCGCGTCGAGGTCGCCGGCGGAGTGCTCGGCGTGACCATGTCCGACGCTGATGCGGACGGCGAGCACGTCGCCCTCTCGGGCCCGGCGACGCTCGTCTACTCGGGAACCGTCACGCTGGCGTAGGCACGGCCGGTTCCGCCGACCAGCGGATTCCTCGAGACCTCACGCACCGAGATCCGCCCGCGCGTGCGCGACGACCGATGCCCGGATCGCGTTCAGCGCCGCGGAGTCGATGCTCCACTGCTGCCAGTACAGCGGCTCGGCGAGATCGGGGCCGCCGATGCGCGTGAGCGTGCCGATCTCGAGAGAGGGCTGGGCCTGCGCGGGCGGCAGCATGCCCCATCCCATGCTGAGGCGCACCGCAGAGGCGTAGTCCTCGGACGCCGGCACATAGTGGCGCGGCGGCGCCTCGGGATCCACACCGAGCGCGCGCAGCCAATCGGACTGCACGTCATCGGAGCGGTCGAACTCGATCGTCGGGGCACCCGCGAGAGCATCCGGGGTGGTGCCGTGCGGAAACCAGCGCGCGACGAACGCGGGCGTCGCGACGGCGACGTACTCGGTGGATCCGAGGCTCGTGACGGTGCAGCCGGCGATCGGCCGACGCTGCGAGGTGATCGCCGCGAGAGCCGATCCGGTCTCGAGCAGCTTCGCCGTGCGGTCCTCGTCTTCGCGCAGCAGCTCGAACGTGACGTCGTGGGCATCGGTCACGGCCGCGAGGGCGGGGAGCAGCCACGTGGCAAGAGAATCGGCGTTGACGGCGATCGGCACGTGCATGCGCTCCTGCCGTTCGAGCCCGAGCGACACGGATGCCTCGTGCTCGATCGCCGCGTACTGCCGGGCCAGGCGCACCACGGTCGCACCGTCGTCCGTGGTGCGGATCGGCCGAGAACGGATGATCAGCACGCGCCCGAGCTGCGACTCGAGGGTGCGCAGCCGCTGGCTCACCGCCGAGGGCGAGATCCGCAGGATCCGCGCCGCTTGTTCGAACGACCCCTCATCGACGATCGCCGCTACCGTCTCGGCGAGCTCCGGAGAAATCCACATAAGCGCTGCTTCACCATCTTTCGTTCGTCCTCATCTGCTTTTGATTCTTGCACGGGCGCGCACACCATGGGGAGCGTGCTCATCGCGTTCTTCGCCGGCCTCGGGCTGTGCCTGTCGATCATCGCCGCGCCCGGCGCGCAGAACGTCTTTCTGCTGCGCGAAGGGATCCGCCGCGCCGGCTCCCACCGCCGTCACGCGATCGCGCTCGCCGCCGTGTGCCTCGCGAGCGACGTAGTGCTCATCGCGGTCGGCGTCGCCGGCTTCGGCATCGTCGTCGAACAGGTGCCGTGGCTGTTCGACGCCGCACGATGGGCGGGCGTGGTGTTCCTCGGCGGGTATGGGCTGCTCGCCGCCCTGCGCGCGTACCGCGGCGGGGCGACGATCGACGCCGCGGCGCCGGCGTCAGCCGAGCCCGTCCCCGTTCCCTCGGGCTCCGCCGGCGCGGGCACGGCGACGATCACGGCCGCGCCCGAGCGGATCCGCACGCGCGCGGCCATGCTGCCGGCGATCCTCACCTGCCTCGCGATCACGTGGCTGAACCCGCACACCTATCTCGACACCGTGATGCTGCTCGGGTCGATCTCGACGACCTACGGCGAAGCCCGATGGGTGTTCGCGGCCGGAGCGATCGCGGGAAGCGCCGTCTGGTTCGCCCTGCTCACGTTCGCCGCGCGGTTCGCGGCGCGCTGGCTGCGCTCACCGCGCTCGTGGCGCGTGCTCGACATCGGCGTCGCGGTCATGATGCTCGGCCTCGCGACCGCGCTCGCGCTCGCCTGACGCGTCGTCGGCGTCACTGCGTCGCGATCGGCCCCGTCGTCGTCGACCGGTGGCGCACCTTCAGAACGCGGAAGCCCTTGGCCATCGCATGGCGGTGCACCGCGAAGTCGTCGGGAAGCGTCTGCTCCATCCACCGCTGCAGCGAATCGCTGCCGAGGTTCTTCTGCACGACGAGGAACGCGTCGCTCGCGGTATCGAGCCGGGGGAGCCAGGTCTCGAGCAGTTCGTGCAGTGCGGGCTTGCCGATGCGGATCGGCGGATTCGAGCGGATCGTGCGGAATCGCACGTCGGGCGGGATCTCGTCGGCCGTCACGGCCCGGATATTGTCGAGCCCGAGCGACGCGGCGGTGCGGCGCACGAGGTCGAGCGCGCGCTCGTTGACGTCGAGCGCCCAGACGCGCGCGTGCGGCGATTGCAGGGCGAGGGAGAGCGAGATCGCCCCCCAGCCGCAGCCGATGTCGAGGAAGTCCCCGCCCGGCGGAGCATCGGGAGAGTTCGCCAGAAGAACCTCGGTGCCCTTGTCGAGCCGATCGGGACTGAACACGCCGCTCGCCGTCGTGGCGGTGATCTCACGGCCAGCGAGGGTCACGCGGAGCGAGCGGAGTTCCTCCGGGCTCGAGGGCTGCGCACTGAAATAGTGATCCCCCATGGACATCGACACTACCGGAGGCCCGCGGAGCGTGAGAAGCGGATAAAATTGAGAACGACTACCACGAAAGGCATCACTTGGCCGAAACGACAGGCACCGACGACGTCGTCGACCGCATCCTCGCTCGCGACGAGTCGCGCAGCACGTCCCGCATCTTCGGCGCTGCGCAGGCGCTGCAGCCCGAGGCCGCATCGCACCATTCAGACGACGGGCACCAGTGGGATCTCGAAGACCGCCACGCGCTGCGCCGGGTCTCCGGTCTGTCGACCGAGCTCGATGACGTCAGCGAGGTCGAGTACCGCCAGGTGCGCATGGAGAACGTCGTGCTCATCGGCGTCTACCCGTCCGGCGCGCAGGCCGACGCCGAGAACTCCCTGCAGGAGCTCGCGGCGCTCGCCGAGACGGCAGGATCCGTCGTCCTCGACGGCGTGCTCCAGCGCCGGCCCTACCCCGACGCGGCGACCTACGTCGGCCGCGGCAAGGCCGAGGAGCTGCGCGACCTCGTGGCTTCGGTCGGCGCCGATACGGTCATCGCCGATGCCGAGCTCGCGCCCAGCCAGCGCCGCGCGCTGGAAGACGTGATCAAGGTCAAGGTCATCGACCGCACGGCCGTGATCCTCGACATCTTCGCTCAGCACGCCAAGACG